>ERZ825896.4491-NODE-4491-length-10622-cov-2.446390_pt1 | contig 10622 bp, 8 predicted proteins | sample MGYA00519858_ERZ825896 | MGnify/ENA primary metagenome ERZ825896 (study PRJEB31778, sample SAMEA3449214) | human gut metagenome | biome: human gut; feature: human-associated habitat; material: faeces | place: United Kingdom | collected 2010/2012 ... | reverse complement strand
ATGCTGTTTGCCTATGTATTTCAGATGGATACGATTCTGTGGCTGTTCCAGAATTTGATCAGTGTGGCGATTATTTCTATTTTTGTCCTGTTTCAGCCAGAACTTCGAAGGGCTTTGGAGCAGCTTGGACGAAAAAATATTCTGTCCTCCTTCTTTAATCTGGGCGGCAGTGCGGCTACTGATGAGCAGACTGTAAAAACCGTTGAAAAGACAAAATCTGAAATTATAAAGGCCTGTGTGGAGATGTCTAAGGTACGCACGGGGGCTTTGATCGTCATTGAGCAGGAGGTTCAGCTCAGTGAATATGAGCGTACAGGAATTTTTCTGGATTCTCTGGTGAGCAGTCAGCTTTTGATTAATATATTTGAACACAATACGCCGTTGCATGACGGTGCCGTGTTTATACGGAATAACCGTATTGTGGCCGCAACCTGTTATCTTCCTTTGTCAGATAATATGCTTCTCAGCAAGGAACTGGGAACTCGGCATCGGGCCGGAGTGGGTATCAGTGAGGTGTCGGACAGCATTACGCTGATTGTATCGGAAGAGACAGGAATGATTTCCGTTGCGCATGATGGCATGCTTTTCAGAGGTTTAAGTCAGGATGAGCTTCGTGAACAGCTCAGTACGCTGATGAAGAATCAGGATGCACCGAAACGCAGCCGATGGAGGAGAATCATTAAAAATGAAAAAAAAGCTAACGAATAATTTAGGCATGAAAATAATATCCTTATTGTTGGCGATTGTCTTCTGGCTTGTTGTCGTGACGATGGAGGACCCGGAGCTCGTGGCGCAGCTGCTGGACTTCACCACCGCCGTCAGTGCGGAGATGTTCCACCTGCTGCACGAAGCCGGCTGCGAGATTGCGCTGCCCGCGGAGCCCGTCGGCAGCGGCAGCATGATCAGCCAGCAGATGTTCGACGAGTGGGTCGTGCCCGCGCTGAAGAATCTGAAGGATGAGCTCGGCGAGTATAAGTATTTCTTCACCCACGTCTGCGGCGCCTCCGGCTCGCGCGTGAGCTCGCTGCGCGCCATCGGCGTCCGGGCGTTCTCCTGCGATTACCTCGTCGATCTGGACACCGCTCTCGCCGACGCGCAGGGCGAGATGGTCATCATGGGCAACATCAACCCTGCCGGCGCGCTCCTCTCCGGAACGCCGGAGGAGGTCTACGCCGAAGCCACCGGACGCATCCAAACCGCCGCCCGCCGCGGTCTGATCCTCGCCCCCGGCTGCGACATGGGCGCGAATACGCCGCTTGAGAATATCAAGATGCTCGCGAAAGCGTGTAAAGAAGCAGTATAAGCGATAAAAACTCCAAGCCCCCGCCATCCGGCGGGGGCTTTTGTGTTTCCCGAATCTGTCGAAAAGCGCTTGCAAAATCCGGCGGTTTCTGCTACCATGCTCCGGCGTGGTCCCTATTATGAATGGAGGACGCTTTCTGACTATGAAACCATTGTCATCGCGCTTCGGACCGGAATACACTGCGGCGCTCGGCGCTTATACGGCGATTGGCGCGGCGGTTTCGGGCTATGCCTCGGCGCTGCTGCTTGCGCGGGGCTGCACAAACCGCGAGATCGGCTTCACGCTCGGCGCGGGCACCGTTGCGGCGCTGGTGCTCCAGCCGCTCGCGGCGGACCTTACGGACCGCAGCCGGCGGATCTCGGTGCTGCATGTGCTCCTTGCGCTCGGCGGCGTGATGGCGGCGGCACTGCTTGCGCTCGGCTTCGGCGCGGAGCGCGGCGCGCTGCTCGCCGCGGTCTATGTCGTGCTGCTCTGCGCCAATCAGATGGCGCAGCCGTTTAGCAACAGTCTCTGCCTCGAGCTCGCCCTCCGCGGCGCGCACATCAACTTCGGCGCGGCGCGCGGGACCGGCGCGCTCTGCTACGCGGTCTTCGCCGCCGCGCTCGGTCTGCTCGTCCGGCGGGTGGGAACGGACGCGGTGCCCTTTGCGGGGCTTGCCGTAACGGCGGCGTTCCTCGCGGTGACGGCGCTGATTTTCGTCCAATGCCGCCGGAGCGGACCGGATTTTTCCGCGCCCGCCGCGCCGGGGGAGCACAGCCGCGGAATCGGCGCGTTTCTGCGCGATAATCCGCGCTTTCTGCTGCTGATGGCGGGCGTTATGCTCGCTTACCTGCCGCACATGGTCTATTCCAACTTTCTCGTCCGCGTCGTGCTGCGCGCCGGGGGCGGCGAGGGCGATCTCGGGCTGCTCGGCGGCTGGTGCGCGTTGACGGAGCTGCCGGCGATGTTTCTCTTCAGCCGTCTGCTCCGCCGCTTCCGCAGCGGAACGCTGCTCTGCTTCTCCGCGCTCATGTTTGCCTGCAAGCAGCTCGCAATCTGCCTCGCGTCCACCATGCCTGCGCTCTTCGCCGCCCAGCTTTTGGAGGGTCTCAGCTACGCGGTCTTCATCCCCGCCACCGTGCGCTATATGGAGGAGAGCGTGCCCCGCGCGGACGCCGTGAAGGGGCAAACGCTCATCACCGCGATGCTCTCGCTCGCCTCCGTTGCGGCGAGTCTGCTCGGCGGCGTGCTGCTCGACACGGTCGGGCTTCAGACAACGCTGTTTTCCGGCGTATTCGTCGCCCTCGCGGGCTTCGCGCTGCTCATCCCTGCGGCGCGGAGCAAAAGGCGCGCCAAAGCCTGAATTTCCCAGCCGGGGTCTCACCGATTTTCCCACTTTTGCGGCATGTATGATGCATTTTCATGGGAAAATGAGCCCCGGCAATTTATTTTGGAGAGAAGGAGAAAACCAAATGAAGCAAAAGCTCCTGTCCGCGCTGCTCGCGACGGCGCTGCTCGTTTCGCTCGCCGCGCCGAGCCGCGCCGCAGCGCAGACGATGGCGTTTTCCGACGCGCTCGTGACTTACATCAAAAACGGCGAGGGCTTCCGCGCCAAGCCCTATTCCGACGGAACCGGTTGGTACATCGGCTACGGTGTCGCCTGCGGGCAGTATGACTACCCGAACGGCATCACGGAATCGGAAGCGGACGCGCTGCTGCGGCAAAAGATGCAGCTTTTCGCCGACGCGGTAAACGCCTTCCTGACCCGCTACGGCGTCGCCGTCACGCAAGGGCAGTTTGACGCGATGTGCGGTCTTTCCTATAACATCGGCACGAGCTGGCTGAACGCCCGGAACCGGCTGCCGGGCTACCTCATCGACGGCATCGAAAACCACAGCGCCCGCGAGATCGCGGACGCCATCGGCGTTTACTGCCACGTCGGCAGCAGCGTGTATGAGCCGCTGCTGCGCCGCCGCGTCGCGGAGCTGAAGATGTTCCTCTCGGACGATTACAGCGCGACGGCGGACGGCTGGTGCTGGCTGATCTTAAACGCAAACGGCGGCGAGAACGCGGACTTCGATGTCGCGCTTTTCCCGGCGGGAGAGCCCTACGGCGCGCTCCCGGTGCCGACGCGCGCGGGCTGGTATTTCGCCGGCTGGCAGACGGCGGACGGCAAAGTGCTCAAAAATGGCGACACGGCGGGGGAGAACCTGCGCGTCACCGCGCTCTGGAGCGAGACGCCGGTCGAGCAGCCGGAGCCGGACCCCGAACCGGACCCGGAGGCACGCTTTTCGGACGTCGCCGCGGGCGACTGGTTTTATGATTATGTAGAAACGCTCGCCGCCGGCGGCGTTGTGAGCGGCTATCCGGACGGCTCGTTCCGCCCGGAGCGCGACGTGACTTACGGCGAGGCGCTGAAGCTCCTGCTGCGCGCCGCGGGCTTCGCCGAGCAGACGGCGGAGGACGACGAGCACTGGGCGGCGGCTTACCTGCGCTATGCCGTGTCGCGCAGCTATCTCGCCGAGGGCGCGGTGACGGATCTCGACGCGCCCATCACGCGCGACGCGGTCGCGGACCTCACCGCCGCGGCGCTGGAGCTGCCGTCATCGGCGATCGCCTCGCCCTACGCGGACTCGTCGCGCCCCAGCGCGCTCGCGCTTTATGAGGCGGGGATCATGCAGGGCAGCGTGGACACCGGCGTGCGCCTTTTCAACGGCGGTGACGCCCTGCGCCGCAGCGAGGTCTGCGTCATCCTCTGCGGCGTGCTGGACTATGTTGCGGAAAACTTCGTGTTCGTCTCCGGGCTCCGCGCCCCGGTGGACCATTCGCTGCGCTGTAACAGCTATGACACCGCCGCCTTCCGCACGGAGGAAAACGGCAGGATCACATATTCCGGCACGGACACGACCGTCCGCTTCGGCATCGACGTCAGCGAGCATCAGGGCGTCATCGATTGGGCAGCCGTCGCCGCCGACGGCGTGGAGTTTGCCATGATCCGCTGCGGCTGGCGCGGCTACGGCAGCACGGCGGGCTTAAACGAGGACAAATATTTCCGCGCCAACATCGAAGGCGCGCTCGCCGCCGGGCTGGACGTCGGGGTCTATTTCTTCTCGCAGGCGCTGACGGAGGCTGAGGCGCGCGAGGAGGCGGCTTACACGCTGGAGCTCATCGCGGGCTACGAGCTCACGTTCCCCGTCGTGTTCGACTGGGAGCAGGTCGCCGTCCGCGGCTCGCGGACGCTGAGCCCCGACTGGGCGGCGGTCACGGACTGCACCGAGGTCTTCTGCGACGCGGTCGCCGCCGCGGGCTATACGCCGATGACGTATTTCAATATGTCTATGGCGTATCTGCGGCTCGACTTATCCCGGCTGCAAAAATACCACGGCTGGCTCGCGTGGTACCACGAGGTGCCCGAATACCGCTACGAATACCGCATGTGGCAGTACGGCGCGCTGACCACCGTCGCCGGAATCAACGGACTCTGCGACGTGAATCTGCTCTTTGGTGAGTTTTGAAAACAGAAAGCCGCCCCGCCCGCGGTCCAAACGGACCGCAGAGCAGGGCGGCTTTGACTTTGCTTTCAGTACGCATACACGCCGCCGCCGATGAACTCTCTTATCATGGCGTCGGGGGCTACGCAGTCGTCGGCTATGACGCCGAAGAGCTGCAGGGCGGGGAGGACGGCGCGGAGCTCCTCGAAGCGCTCGATGCCCTCCGGGACGGACTGGAACAGCTTCGTCGCCGTTTCGTTCATCACCGCCAGCTCGTAGGCGAAGGAGGTGTCGAACTGGTAATCGGCTTTGCCAATGAAGGGCTTGATATAACTCGCCTCGCCGCGCAGGACGTTTGCCCAGCGGCTCATCGTCTCCTGCGGGTCCGTGCCGCGGAAGTTATAGTCGCGCACGAGCCGCCGCACGAGGCGGAACCAGCTGCTCTTGAACACGACCTTGCCCTCAAACTCCACGTCGCTGCGGGCACTGATATAGAGCTTGAACGCCTCCGGGTGGGAGTCCGTGATCATGTCGTTGAGCGCGTGGATGCCCTCGAAGATGACGACCTCGTTTTTTCCGAGCTTGATGCTCTTGCCCGGCTCCTGCACGCGCATCTGGCGCGAAAACTCGTATTTCGGGACGAAGATGCGCTCGCCGCGGGCGAGCTGGTCGAAGTGGCGATTGAGCAGCGCCATATCCACGCAGAGCGGGGATTCAAGGTCCATCTCGCCTTCCGGCGTGCGGGGCACGGTGTCGGGCCGGACGGTGATGAAATAGTCGTCCAGACTGACATAGTGGGTGCCGACGCCGCGGCGGCGCAGCTCGTCCGTGATCTTCATCGCCGTGGTGGTCTTGCCGCTGCCGCTCGGACCGGAGAGCAGCACGATCGGGCTGCGGGCCAAGTTCGCGATGATCTTGTCCGCCGCCTCGGCGACCTCCGCGGCGTAGCGTGCGTCGCACTCGGCGCAGAACGCGCGCGGGTCGGAGACGGTCTTGAAGTTGATGTCGGTCAGAGAATAGCTCATAGTGTGCCTCCTTGATAAAACTGGGCGATCTGCGCTTTGTCGGCGCAGACCTTTTCGATGCCGCCGATGTATTCCTGCGGGTATTTCGGGGCGAAAAAGCGGCAGAGCCGCCCGCTCCCGCGCGTGAGCTTCGTGGAGCCGCCCGCGCCCATGGCGAGGACGGAGCAGAGCTCCTCCATGATGCAGATATTGTAGAGATTTTCCGTCCCCGGCAGGCACCAGCCGACGTTTTCAAAGCCGCCGGACATGAATTTCTGCCGGTAGAGGTAATAGGGCGCGTAGCCGCGGCTTTGCAGCGCCGCCTGCGCCGCGTCGAGCATCTCGCCGACCTCCGCCGCGCCGGGCAGACGCGTGCCTTCGAGCGTGATGCGCGAGCCCTTTTTCAGCGCGAGGGTGTGGACCGTGATGTTCTCCGCGCCGAGCGCGAGGACCTCCTCCAGCGTTTTATTGAAGCCCTCCGGACTGTCCTCCGGGAGCCCGGCGATGAGGTCCATGTTGACCTGAAGCTGCCCCGCCGCGCGGACGAGCTCCAGCGCGCGGACAACGTCCGCCGCCGTGTGGCGGCGCCCGATGGCGTTCAGTACGGCGTCCTGCATCGTCTGGGGGTTGACGCTGACGCGCGTTACGCCGCCGCGGACGAGCACGTCCAGCTTCTCCGCCGTGATCCTGTCCGGACGCCCCGCCTCGACGGTGAACTCCCGGCACGCGGAGAGGTCAAATTCGCGCCGCATGTGCGCGATGACGCGGTCGAGCTGCGCCGCCGAGAGCGTCGTCGGCGTGCCGCCGCCGAAATAGACCGCGACGGGTCGGAGCCCCGCTGCGCGCGCGGCGGCGGCGGTTGCGGAGACGTCCCGCAGCAGCGCGTCCGTGAAGGGCTCGATGAGCGCCATACTGCGCTCCACCGACTGGCTCACGAAGCTGCAATAGGCGCAGCGCGTCGGGCAGAAGGGCACGCCGAGATAAAGGCAGACGTCCCGCGGGCCAAGCTCGCGCTGCGCCGCGCGAGCGTGCTTCGCCGCGTCCAGCGTCAGCGCAGTGCGCTCCGGCGACACGTCGTAGAGCTCCCGGAAGCGGCGGCAGGCTTCTTTTTCGCCCATTCCCTCGTCCAGCAGATTGCGCAGCAGCTTCGCCGGGCGGACGCCGCTGAGCGCGCCCCACGCGGGCTTTTTGCCGAGATAGCGCACGCCCGCGCGGTAAAAGCTCTGCTTTATGATACGCTGCTTCAGCCGCTCCGATACCACCGCGCCGCGCAGCTCGCTGCGCGCGACGCGCGAGCGCCCGACGTAGCGGTAAATGCTGTCATAGATGACGGTGTCCGCCGTGACATACTGCGCCGCTTCGCGCAGGCTGACGCGGGCGCGGAAGCCCCCGGTCGTATAGGGCGGATACTCCGGCCGCTCGTCCGGAAAGAGCGTCAGCATGATCTGTTCGACCGCGTATTTATAATCGTGTCCTTTTAAAAATAGCTCCATCGCCTTATTTTCCCCGCTTCGCAGAATATGTGCGCCCCCATTTTAGCATACCGCCGCGTTTTTATCCATAGCAAAGCGGCGGATTTTCGTTTTTTTTCACAAAAGATATAAAAACGTTGATTTTACAGGGATCTTCCGGTAGAATAAAGGACGGATGGAGGCGCTTCCGAGCGCCCGCATCCGTAAATTTAACGAAAAAGTGAGGTATGAAAATTATGGCGATCAACGAGACCCATAAGGTTGAATATGTGCTCTACCGCACCGGCAGCAAGCTCTTCGATATCGTGATGCACAATACCGCAAAAAAGCTCTGCGAGGACTGCAAGGGACTGTCCTACGAAATGGACGAGAAGAAGATCCGCGTCTTCGGCGAGCTCGACGAGGAGAACTACAAGAAGTATATGGACTTCATGTTCGAGTCCGATCCGGATCTGATGAAGTTTTGAGAAATTCAAAAGGGAGACCGCCTTTGGCGGTCTCTCTTTTTTACGACCCAAAAACTTCTGCGAGTTGCGATTTTAAAGGCTCCCCTGTGCAAGGGGAGCTGGCGCGCGAAGCGCGACTGAGGGGTTGTTACCAAGCTTCCGCAAACGCCCGGCTTGGATATCTCGGCAGCTTACAACCCTCCAGTCAGCCTTCGGCTGACAGCCTCCCTTGCACAGGGAGGCCTTTAAATTGTGCGCCTTCGGCGTATTGTTTTTTGCTCCGGCTTCAGAAGAATCTGCCGGGGGCGGACAGCCACTTGTCAACGTAGTCGTAGGTGGTCTCCGTCGTGTCGCCGAACTCGCCGGGGAAGCGCTCGGCGGCGTGATCGGTGTAAAAATCGTGGTCCGCGCCCTCGATGAAGCCGCACTGTTTGTCCGCCGCGCCGCTGTTTTGGAGGATGGTCTCCACGGCGGAAAACTCCCAGCTCGCGTTCATGCCGAGGATGAGCGTCGGGACCGTGACGTGGGCGATATTGCCCGGCGTGCAGGTATAAGCGGAGTGGAAGTCGATGCCGTAGGTGCGGCGGTCGTCGTAGTGATAGCCCTCCTCCGTGCGCACCGCCCAGGAGTCGAGGAATTTTTTGACGGAGGTGTGCATCGCGCCGCGGAAGAGATAGGGCGCGCAGCTCTGGAGGTGGCGCGGGCGGCGGAGCGTGTGGACGACCTCGGTCGTCACCGTGCCGCCGTTATGGATGAGCTTCTGCGGCTCCGCCGTGCGGGAGAGCAGACGGACATCCTGCGGGAAGAGCTTGTTGTTCGGTCCGAACAGCACCGCCGCGGGCACGATCATCGGCTCGTCGTCCAGATAATAGCCCTTGCCGGCGTTCAGCACGGCGAGGCGGTCCAGCGCGTGGGCGATGAGGCGCTCGTTCCGCGCGCGCTGGCCCTCGAACCAGCGGGCGAGAAATTCGTCGGAATAGTGCGCGCCCTCCGGCGTCCAGCCGTTCGCGGGGCTGAAGGCGTCCAGCGCGGGGTCGATCTTCACGCCGCTCTGCTCGTCCAGAATGGCGGGGTCCGTCCCGAACAGGCGCATCGCGCCGTTGCCCCAGTTGGAGTCCAGCCCAAGAAAGCCGTCCGCCGGGATGAGACCGTCCATCCCCTCCGCGGGCAGCGGGATGAGCTTTTCCGGCCCCTGAAACACCGCCGGTCCGTGCTCCGCGACCGACTGATAGGCGCTCATCAGCGTCGCGCCGCCGCTGTGACCCATGACGACGACCTTTTCGATGCCGGGCAGCGCGCGCAGAAAGCGCATCGCCGCGCCGACGTCGCGGATCTTGGAGGCGGCGGAGTCTGCGTCGTCATGCGTGTTGGCGCAGAGCACGGTGTAGCCGCGCTTCGCGAGACCGGGACCGATCGAGTGGTCCAGATAGTCCGCCTCGCAGTGCATGGCGATGACGCCGAGGCGCGATTTCTCTCCGGGGACGGCGAGGGTGTAGAGAACGCCGGGCACGCGCGGCGCCACGCGGACGAAGGCGGCTTGATAAGCGGCAGCTGTCATGATCTCAGATTCCTCCTGTAGTTTCAAAATGGGGGGAAGCATATTTTTCTATGCTCCCATTTTAACCGCGCCGCCGCCGTTTGGCAATTCATTTTGCCCCGGCGTTTATCAAGCTTCTGCATAAAATTGGGAAAAAGTAAAAAGGCACTTGCGCTTTCGTCTTGCATCTTTTGTGCGAATTTGCTATAATATTTCGCAGGAAGGGAGGCGAGGAGATGGATATCCGGCTGATGCGCGAATTTCTCATCCTTGCGCGGACGGAGAACTATCTGGAGGCGGCGGAGCTGCTGTTCGTGTCGCAGCCGACGCTCTCGCGCCATATCATGACGCTGGAAAACGAGCTGGGCGTCCCGCTTTTCGAGCGGACGACGCGCTATGTCCGGCTCAGCCGCTACGGAAAAATGCTCGTGCCTTACGCCCAGCAGTTTCTGGAGCTCTCCGGCCAGTTCAATAACCTCCTGCTCGCGGAAAAGCGCGAGCGGGACGATGTTCTGAAAATTTCGACCATTCCCGCCATGTCGATGTACCATATCACGGACGTGCTGCGCCGGTTCCGGCAGCGCTATCCGGAGTGCAGCGTCCTCGTCTCGCCGAGCTACAACGCCAGCGTGCCGGACAAGCTGCGCATGCGCGAGTGCGAGCTCGCCTTTATCCGTGAGCAGCGCCCCGGCGCGGAGGATGAGCTGGCGCGCCTGCCCTTTGCGGTCGACGAGCTGATGGCGGTCGTCCCGGCGGAGCACCCCATCGCGGCGCTCGACCAGCTCCCGCTCTCCGCTTTGCGCGGCGAGGACATCCTGACGCTCTCGCAGGAGACGCTTGTATACGACATCATCTCCAACGCCTGCATGCGCGCCGGCTTTGAGCCCCACGTCATTTTAGGGGACCACAATGTGAGCCACCTCATCGACTGCATCAGCCTCGGTATGGGCGTCGGGCTGCTCTTCGACAAGCAGCTGAACGCCGCGAGCAGTCTCGATCTCGTCCGCGCCGTCCCCGTCACCCCCGCCTGCCGCACCCATATCTCCCTCGCTTACCTCAAAAACGAGGAGCTCAGCGAAAACGCGAGGAATTTCCTCGCAATGTATAAAGAAACGCTCGCGTAAAACAGCATGGAAAGCGCCGCCCGGATGGAGAGCATCCGGGCGTCGTTTGTCGTTTTTCAGTTTTCCTGCAGCGAGAGCAGGCGGTCGTGGTTGGCGCAGCCGCAGCCCCAGAGGCTGCCCTCCGTGTCGAGGAAGAGGCTGAAGTTATAGCCGGCGCTGATCGCGGCGATGGGGGGCAGCGCGGCGATGCGCTCCGGCAGCGCGCGGTCGCGCTCGTCGCCGTGGCCAAGAACGCCCTCGCCCATTCCGTGATTGAAGCCCCAGCT
>ERZ825896.4489-NODE-4489-length-10625-cov-3.282119_pt1 | contig 10625 bp, 9 predicted proteins | sample MGYA00519858_ERZ825896 | MGnify/ENA primary metagenome ERZ825896 (study PRJEB31778, sample SAMEA3449214) | human gut metagenome | biome: human gut; feature: human-associated habitat; material: faeces | place: United Kingdom | collected 2010/2012 ... | reverse complement strand
GTTCTACCGCGCGGCACACGATTTCCTCCACTGTGTGCCCGGAACCGGCGAGTTTAAAGCGGTTGGCGCCAAACGTATTGGTTTTGAGGATATCGCAGCCGGCCTCGCGGTAGCGGCGGTGGATTTCCTCCACCACCTCCGGCTTTTCCCAATTCCACAGCTCCGGCAGTTCGCCGCCTTTCAGCCCCGCCTGCTGCAGCATGGTGCCCATCGCACCATCAAAGAATACCAGACGCTTCCCCCACAGATCGGCAAATTTCATGCGTTTTCCTCTTTCTTTTCCTTAATAGCGAAACGGACAATCGGCTTTATCGCAGTCCGAACAGGACGAATCCGTGCAAGCCGCCTCGGCTTCCCTCGTCAGACCGATAACGGCCGTAACCGTTTTTGTCGGCAGCAGCATCAGCGCGTCGGTCAGGGTGACGCCGATACGCCGCCCGGCATCCAGCCGGTTCAGCAGCGGGCGCTGCTGTTCCAGACCAAAGTCCCCGTCGCCGGGGCTGATCCGCGCGCGCAGATAATACCCATCTTCCGCCGCTCTCCGGCGCAGGGAGGCCATACAGCCGTCGCTGTAATGCTCCAGAAAGGCGGCGGCTGCCGCCTGCAGCACAACCGCGCGCCCCATATCCGCAGCCTCCTGCCGCAGCAGCATCCGGTCAGCTGCCGCACCGAGGGTCGCCGCAAACAGGACTGCCCGGTCACAGCCCGCAAGCCCCGCCGCCAGCCTGTCCGACCGCACCATCCAGTCGTCCAGACGGCAGACGCCGTCCCTGCCCGCCGCAGCCGGATACATCCGCCAACGCCATGCCGGCGCGCAGCCCTCCTGCATTTCCCGCAGACATTCTTCCGCCATATGCCGCAGCCGCACATCCGCTGTCCCTCTGGCACCGGCATAGCGCAGGGTCGTTTCCAGCAGCGTTTCCCCAGTCATCGGCCAAGGATCGAAGACAGGTTATGCAGAATGCTTTCCGCGATATCCGGCTTATTCATCGTGTACACATGGATCCCGCGCACGCCGTTGGCGATCAGGTCGATAATCTGTTCGGTGGCATACGCGACCCCCGCCTGCTTCATTGCAGCAGGATTATCCCCGAAACGATCTAAAATGGAGCGGAACCGTGCGGGCAGCGTGGTTCCGGACAGCGAACAGATGCGTGCGATCTGCTTGCCGTTGGTCACCGGCATAACCCCCGCGATCACCGGCACATGGATATCTTTAGCCAAAATGCGGTACAGAAAGCTGTACAGCACACTGTTGTCAAAAAACATCTGGGTGGTCAGAAAATCGCAGCCGCTTTCCACCTTGCGCTTGAGGTGCAGGATGTCTTCTTCCTTGTGGGCGCACTCCACATGCCCCTCCGGATAGCAGGCCGCACCGACGCAGAAATCGCCCGCCGCGTGGATTTCCTCAATCAGCTGATAAGCGTACTGATACACCGCGTTCGAGCGGTCCATCCCCTCCGGGATATCTCCCCGCAGCGCCAGCACATTCTGGATCCCGTGCGCCTTCAGTTCACCCAGCACCCGGCCGACATGCGCCTGCGAGGAGGAGACGCAGGTCAGATGTGCCAGCGCCGTCACCCCACAGGTATCCTGCAGTTCGGAAGCGAGCCGCACCGTAAAGTCCGATGTGCCGCCGCCCGCGCCATAGGTGACGCTCATGAAATCCGGCTTGAGCCGCGCGATCTCGTGTACGGCCGCCTGAATCGGCTCAAAGGCAGCGTCGGTTTTCGGCGGGAACACCTCAAACGAGAGGGGAACCGGCTTTTCGGCGAGCAGTTCAGCAATTTTCACAAGACATCGTCCTCTCCGGATGGTAATATACGACCGCCCTGTCCGCGGCCAAAGAAGTTTTCATCTTTGCAGCGCAAACATCCTGTTTGGCTGAAAATATTATAGCAAATCCGCACCCGGAAGGAAAGCAAAATCCGCAATCCCGCTCTCCCGAAATGCCGCAAGTGCCCGCTCCAGGTCACCCGTCCTGACAAGAAGGTAATCCGTGTCAAAGGACGATACCGCAAATACGCCGATTTTCCGTTCGGCCAGCACCGCCGTAATCCCTGCCAGAATGCCGGTCAGGGAAAAATCCAGTGTGCCGGCAACACGGAAAGCCCTCCAGCCATCCTCACGCGCTCTCGTCCGTTCCGGCACCTGCGGGGTCGGACAAACGAGAGAAAACTCCCGGTCGGTTATGGCGAGAAAGCAGAAAGGTGAAAGACGGATATCTGCCGGGTTTTCCGGTTTACAGACGGTGAATTCCCCGTCGAGCACCTCAAAATGCAGCATAGGAAATCCTCCTTTATGGTTCGGCGTCCCCTGCGGCGTCTTACTTTTTTCCGCCGTGGGATTTCGGCTGCCGGGCACCTCGGGAAGCGGCCGTACGGCTGTTCTTCCCCTTCCCTGGTTTATCCGCAGGCCGGCTTGTCCGCGGTTCTGGCGGTACAAGACAGTCCGGACCGGTGCCGATCAGGTCGGTGCGTCCGGCCGCCCGCAGCGCATCCAGCACCTTCCGGCGGTTTTCCGGCCGGAAATACTGGAGCAGCGCCCGCTGCTCCGCTTTCTCCCGGGGCGTGCGCGGCACATACACCGGCTTCATCGTATAGGGATCAAGGCCGGTATAAAACATGCAGGTCGAAATCGTCCCCGGTGTGGGATAAAAATCCTGTACCTGCTCCGGGTGCAGCCCCTCCTTTTTCAGGAACAGCGCCAGCTCAATCGCATCCTTCATGGTGCTGCCCGGATGGGAGGACATCAGATACGGCACGAGATACTGCTTTTTGCCGACGCTTTTGGTCAGCTCATAAAACCGCTTTTGAAACCGGCGGTAAGTATCGATCGGCGGCTTGCCCATGCAGCGGAGCACCTGATTCGAGCAGTGCTCCGGAGCCACCTTGAGCTGACCGCTGACATGATACTTGACCAGCTCCTTGAAAAAAGTATCGTCGTCATCCGCCAGCAGGTAGTCGAAACGGATGCCCGAACGGATAAACACCCGCTTGACGCCCGGCAGTGCACGCAGCCGGCGCAGCAGATCGAGATATTCCGTATGATCCGCCTCGAGCGCAGGGCAGACCGTGGGCGCCAGACATTTTTTGCCCTTGCACAGCCCGTGGGTCAGCTGCCCTTTGCAGGAGGGGCGGCGGAAATTGGCGGTCGGGCCGCCGACATCGTGTATGTATCCCTTGAAGCCCGGCATCCGGATCAGCGTCTGTGCCTCGCGGATCACCGAATCCGCCGTGCGGCAGGCGATCTGCCGTCCCTGATGATACGCCAGGGAACAGAAGTTGCACGCACCGAAACAGCCGCGGTTGTGCACGAGGGAAAACTGCACCTCTTCGAGTCCCGGCACACCGCCGAGCGCCTCATACGACGGATGATACTGCCGCATATACGGCAGCTCGTAAATCCGGTCGAGCGCTTCACCGTCGAGCAGCGGCATCGGCGGGTTCTGCACCACGATCACACCACCGTGCCGCTGAATCACCGTTTTGCCGCGCACCGCATCCTGCTCGTCCTGCTGAATGCGGCAGGACAGGGCGTACTGCTTTTTCCCTTCCGGCGTCGGCGCGCTGACCTTTTCCAGCGAAGGGCACTCGGCACAGGGACGGGGCGCATACTCCCGGACCGGCACCGCCGTCACCGTGCCGCGCACGTCGGTTATGTTTTTCACCGGTTCGCCGGCCGCAAGCCGGCGGGCGATTTCGGCGTTCTGCTGCTCCCCCATGCCGAACACCAGGATATCCGCGCCGCTGTCGATGAGGACGGAAGGACGCACCCTGTCATCCCAGTAATCGTAATGGGCAAAGCGGCGCAGCGACGCCTCCAGCCCGCCGAGCACAATCGGGATATCGGGATAACACTGCCGCACCCAGCGGCAGTAAACGATCGCCGCCCTGTCGGGCCGGCGGCCGGCTTTGCCGCCGGGGGTGTAGGCATCCTCGCTGCGGCGGCGTTTGGCCGCCGTATAGTGCGCCACCATCGAATCGATATTGCCGCTGCCTACGAAGAAGCCCAGCCTGGGCGTCCCGAACCGCCGCATATCCTCTGCCGACTGCGGCTGCGGCAGGACGCACACGCGAAACCCTTCTGCTTCCAGCACACGGGAGATGATCGCCGCCCCAAAGCTGGGATGATCGACATAGGCATCGCCGGTGACCACCACGATATCCGGCTCGCTCCAGCCGCGCTGCTGCATTTCAGCCGGGGTAATCGGTAAAAAAGGCATAGGCCTGACTCCTTACTTGACGAACTGCATCTGCCGATCTTCTCAGACCCGGCGGAAAAGACGGTTGATATCGGCAAAATACACCTGGTCCATCTGCGCGATGGTATCTTCGGTGGTGCGGAACCGCCAGTTGCTTTCGGGCTGTCCGGGGATGTTCATCCTCGCGTCGCTGCCGAAGCCGCACATATCCTGAAACGCGATCACCGCTGTGCGCGCGGCGGACCGCCAGACCGTTTCGATCACCTTCCGGCAGGCCGGGCTTCGGTAGCCTCCCTGCCCCCAGTCGGTGCCGTCATAGCCGCAGTAGCGCAGCGCAAAAGCTCTTTCGGCGGGAGAGGCTTCCCACAACCAGCCGAGCAGTGTATTGTTGTCGTGTGTTCCCACATAAGCGACGGTATTGGAAGGATAGTTGTGCGGCAGATGGGTGCTGTCGCTGTCCGGCGCAAAGCCGAACTGCACCACCCGCATGCCGGGGAAACCGGTAGATTTCAGCAGCCCTTCGACGTCCTCGCCGAACACACCGAGATCCTCCGCGATAATCGGCAGAGACGGAAACTGCCGCGCTGCCGCGTCAAACAGCGCCTGTCCTGGTCCCGACAACCACGAGCCCGCTTTCGCGGTTTCGGCGTCCGCCGGCACCGCCCAGTACGAGGCAAATGCCCGGAAATGGTCGATGCGCACCACGTCAAAACGGCTGAGCGCCGCACCGATGCGTGCACACCACCACGCAAAGCCATCCCGCTCCATGGCCGGCCAGTTGTACAGCGGATTGCCCCAAAGCTGGCCGTCCGCCGAAAAATAATCCGGCGGCACCCCCGCGACACGGCAGGGACGCCCAGTCCGAGGGTCAAGGTCAAACCGTTCCCTGTGGCTCCAGACATCGCAGCTGTCCATCGATACATACATCGGCATGTCGCCGATAACACCGATGCCTTTGCCGTTGATATAGGCTTTCAGCTGCTCCCATTCCTCGGAAAAGAGCCGCTGGACAAACACATGATAGTCCGCTGCGGCCCGCAGCGCCGCCTGCTTGCGGCAGCCGGCATAATCCGCCAGTTCATCCGGCCACTCCCACCAGGGCGCACCGTTCTGCCGTTCCTTCGCTGCCATAAACAGCGCATACGGCTCCACCCACGGGTTTTCTGCCGCAAAAGCGGCGTCCTTTTCCCGCTGCTGTGCACCGCACCGTGCATAGGCCGCACGCAGAATCGCCTCTTTCTTTTCTGCGGCAAAAGCATAATCCGCTGTATAGGGGCTGCCGGAATAACGGCACGCTTTTTCCTCCTGCCCGGTAATCAGGCCGCTGCGCAACAGGGCGCGCGGGTCGATATACAGGGGATTTCCGGCAAACGCGCTCACGCTCGAATACGGCGAATTGCCCATATCCACCGGATTGAACGGCAGCACCTGCCAAAACCGGAAACCCATGCCGGCGAGGGTATCCGCAAACCGGCGAGCCTCTTCCCCGAACCCTCCGACACCGTACGGTCCCGGCAGGGAAGAAATGTTCATCAGTACACCCGCGCTGCGCTGTTTGAGATCCATAAGATTTCAGCCCCTTTACCGGCGGACAGACCGCCGAAAAATCACAAGCCATTGATAATGTCAATGGCTTGTATGTAGTATATTCGCTATTCTTCGGGCTGATTCAAATTCATTTCCATCCACTGCTGCCGGGTCATCAGCACCCGGCGGGACTTGCTGCCCTCGCTCGGCCCGATGATGCCGCGCTGTTCCATCTCGTCGATCAGCCGGCCCGCCCGGGCATAGCCGACCCGCAGACGGCGCTGCAGCATGGAGGTGGAGGCCTCCCCAGCCTCGACCACCAGTTCAATAGCCTGCGGCAGCATCTCATCGCTGTCCAACTCCCCGTCGTCCCCGCCAACGGATTTGGAAGAGGATTTTTCGCTGGCTGCTGCCTGACGGTTGATCTCCTCGATAATGGTTTCGTCGTACTCGTGCTTTTCGGTTCCCTTGAGGAAATCGACCACCGATTCCACCTCGCGGTTGCTGACAAAACACCCCTGCACACGCATCGGCTTGGAAACGCCCACCGGCATGAACAGCATATCGCCCTTGCCGAGCAGCTTTTCCGCCCCGCCGGTATCCAGAATGGTGCGGGAGTCCACCTGCGAAGCCACCGTCAGCGCAAGCCGTGATGGGATGTTGGCCTTGATCAGGCCGGTAATCACATCGACCGACGGGCGCTGGGTGGCAATGACCAGGTGCATACCCGCAGCACGCGCCATCTGCGCGAGGCGGATGATCGCATCCTCCACCTCGCTGGCCGCCGCCATCATCAGGTCGGCCAGCTCATCGATGACGATGAGGATCAGCGGCATGGTCTCTAGGGTTTCGCTGCGGCGGGCCAGCTCGTTATAGGAAGAGAGATCCCGCACGTTGTTTTCCGCAAAGGTTTTATAGCGGTTTAGCATTTCGGTCACCGCCCATCCGAGCGCCCCGGCCGCCTTGCGCGGATCGGTCACCACCGGAACCAGCAGATGGGGAATCCCGTTGTAGATACCGAATTCGACCTGCTTCGGGTCGATGAGCACCATCCGCACGTCGCTGGGGCTGGCTCGGTAGAGGACACTCTGGATCATGGAGTTGGTGCAGACCGATTTACCCGATCCGGTAGTGCCCGCGATGAGCAGGTGAGGCATCTTGGCCAGATCCGCGAGCACGATCTTGCCCGCGATATCCCGGCCGAGGGCCACGGTCAGCTTGCTCTTGGCGGTGGAAAATTCGGAGGAATCGATCAGCTCCCGCAGACAGACCGCGCCCGCGACGCGGTTGGGCACCTCAATGCCCACCGCCGCCTTGTTGGGGATGGGCGCCTCGATGCGCACGCCGGTGGTGGCCAGCCGCAGGGCGATGTCATCCGCAAGGCCGGTGATCCGGCTGATCTTGACCCCGGCGCTGGGCTGGAGCTCATACCGGGTGACCGTCGGGCCGCGGGAGACGTCGATCACCCGCGTATTCACCCCGAATTCCTTGAGGGTATTGACCAGCAGATCGGCGGTGCTGTGCTCTTCTGACGCCGCCCGGGACAGGTCTACCCCTTTCGACTCATCCAGCAGGGAAATCGGGGGATATCGGTAGGTATCCGGCTCGGTGTCCATATAAGCGGGACGCTTTTTCTCCACCTTTTTTTCCGGTTCCCCGCCGCCCGAGGCCTCCTCCGGCGTTTCCAGTCCCTTGACCGGGCCTTTTTTCGTCAGCAGATCCTCCACGCGGGGAGAGGCCTTTTCCGCATCGGCCATATCCGCCGCCGTCTTTTGGAGCGCAGCCAGCTTGTCCGCCAGCTCGCCGTCCCCGCCGGGCTCCTCCTCACCATCCAGCGGCACCGACAGCTCGGGATAGCCCTCGCCGAGTTCCACGTCGATGGCCGCGTTCCGGCGGCGGTCGGCTCCCGCGATCATGGCGTTTTCAATGCTTTCCTTGGTTTTTTTGACCGGCTTCCAGACCGTGCGGAAAAGGGTCAGGATAGTGGTGCCGGTAACCAGCATCAGGAACACGAAAATCAGCAGGCAGAGGATGATCTTCGCGCCGACGTCGGTAAAGAAATATTCCAGCGGATAGCCGAGCAGCACCCCCGCTACCCCTCCGCCGCGGATGGCGATACCGTCCTTCCATGCCCGGCCGATGGCATCAAAGTAGGAATGTCCCTCGGCGATATCCGCGGTAAAGACGTGGATGGCGCTGCCGAGCATCATGAGCAGGAGCAGGCATTGCCACAGCTTGCCCCTCATACTGCCGATGGGCCGTTCCATGGCCGCGATGACCGCGATATACCCCATCAGCACGGGCAATATGTAGGCGCACACCCCAAACAGGCCCATCATCAGGTTATGCAGCCACAGCCAGAGGTTGGCGCCCTTGATGAGCGCTAGGCAAAGCACCAGGATCGCGCCCGCAAAAAGCAGCACCGCCGCCATCTGATGACGGGCGCTCGCCGCGGCCTCGTTGTCCGGCCGGGCCCGGCTCCCTTTCGGCGCGGCCGGTTTCCGGGAGGCGGGCTTGCGGGCGGGTGTCTTCTTTCGTTGTGCCATTTCGCGATCCTCTCTTTTCCCATCCATTCTCTTTGGGCCCATACCGGGGGCCCGTATCGCTCATCGCAAAGAAAGCGGGCCGCCTTGCTGCAGCGGGCCGCCGGTGATCCGTATTTATCATATCAAAAAAAGCCCCGTTCGGCAACTGCCGGGGAGGCTTTTCGTGATAATTTTTCATGCCGGGCCGCCAATCCCGGATTCATCTGCCCTTCTGTTCCCCTGCCGCTCCCGATTCGTCGATCATCGCATACAGCGCCGCGATGGCGTCGGACAGAGAGCCGAGGGAATCGATCAGCCCTTCCTTCACCGCATCCTCCCCATCGAGCACACTGCCCACGTCGGTGGCCAGCTCGTCGGTGTTCATGCAGAGCTCGGTAAAACGGTCGAAGCTCATCCCGGAATTATCGGTGACGAACCGGGTGATCCGTTCCTGCATCCGCTGGAAATAGGTGAAGGCCTGCGGGACTCCGAGAACCAGGCCATTGATCCGCACGGGATGGATCGTCATGGTGGCGGAGGGAGCGATAAAGGATTTTTTAGCCGCCACGGCAAGAGGGACACCGATGGAATGCCCGCCCCCCAGCACCAGGGACACTGTGGGTTTCTTCATCCCGGCGATAAGCTCCGCCAGGGCGAGCCCCGCCTCGATATCCCCACCGACGGTGTTGAGCAGGATGAGAAGACCCTCTATCTCCCGGCTCTCCTCGATCGCCACTAGCTGGGGGATCACGTGCTCATATTTGGTGGTCTTGTTTTCACTGGACAGAGCGTAATGCCCCTCAATCTGCCCGATGATGGTCAGGCAGTGGATGACATGGCGGCCATTGTTGGTGGTCACGGCGCCGTTCTCCACTACGTCCTTGAGCTGGTCCTGCACGGCGGCGGCCTCTTCCGGAGCCTTGCCCGGCTGCGTGCCTTTGTCACCCGTATCCGGTTTTTGCTGCGTCTGATTCATATTCGATCACCTCTGACGGCTAGTGTTCGCCGTCGCCGGGGAAAATATGCATCGCACGCTATGAACAAGGGATCATCCTATCATAACCTCAGAAGACGGACGCCCTCATAAGAAATAAGGAGCGCCTGCACCGCCGGCGAATGAAGAGGCTGCATCCCGCCGGCGAAGGCTTTTTAAACACAACACCCCGGCCATGGGACAGCGTGCGCTGCCGGACACGGCCAGGGTGCCTGTCGATCGGGTATTCAGGTATCCAGCAGCCGATACAGCAATGCCGCGTCGTTTTTGGCGACGGTTTCCTGAACCGAGACGATCTCGGCCTTCAGTTCGCGCGCGCCCAGCGACAGGGAGAGAACATCTCCCGGCTTGACCTCGTAGGACGCCCGGGCCGTTTTGCCGTTGACCAGTACCCGGCCGGCGTCACAGGCTTCGTTCGCGACCGTCCGACGCTTGATCAGGCGGGACACTTTCAGATATTTGTCGAGCCGCATCCGGATCTCTCCTTTGCGAAAAATCACAGGAGCCGCCCTGCGGACGGCTCCTGAGTGAAGGATTCAGCCAATGATGGTAGGATTACTTCGCCACCGCGTCCTTGAAGGACTTGCCGGCCTTGAAAACAGGCTGCTTGGAAGCCGGGATGACAATGGCTTCCTTGGTGCGGGGATTGCGGCCGGTGCGGGCCTCGCGGTTCCGGACCTCGAAGGTTCCAAAGCCCACCAGCTGGACTTTGTCACCAGACGAAACGGCCTCGACGACAGACTCCAGAACAGCGGAAACGGCTTTCTCGGCGTCCTTTTTAGACATCCCGGTTTTCTCGGTCACAGCGGCGATCAGTTCTACTTTGTTCATGATGAAACCTCCATTACTTTTTATATCCCAGCGGGGTTGATTCCTCGCGCGGATCCAATCGTTTGGCCTCGTCCCACAGCGCATCCATCTCTTCGAGCGACGCGGCGGCGAGGTCGATTTCCCGGCTTTTCGCCAACTCCTCCACCCGGGCAAACCGGCGGATGAACTTATCGGTCGAGGCGGTCAGCGCCTGTTCGGCATCGATATGCAGGAAACGGGAGACGTTGACGGCGGAAAACAGCAGGTCGCCCAGCTCCTCCTCGACCGCGGCGGGATTCTCCGAAGCCAGCGCCTCTTTGAACTCGGCGGTCTCGCTCTCGAGCGCATCGAGAGCTCCCGAGATTTCCGACCAATCGAAGCCCACCCGCTTGGCGCGGTTCTGTACCTTGGCTGCCCGCATGAGCGCGGGCAGAGACCGGGGAACCCCGCCGAGCAGCTCGGCCTGGGTCTTGCCGCCTTTTGTCTGGCGCTTGATCGCGTCCCAGTTCCGCAGCACCTGGCCGGTGCCATCGACTGTAACCTCTCCGAACACATGGGGATGGCG
>ERZ825896.4487-NODE-4487-length-10628-cov-3.068571_pt1 | contig 10628 bp, 9 predicted proteins | sample MGYA00519858_ERZ825896 | MGnify/ENA primary metagenome ERZ825896 (study PRJEB31778, sample SAMEA3449214) | human gut metagenome | biome: human gut; feature: human-associated habitat; material: faeces | place: United Kingdom | collected 2010/2012 ... | reverse complement strand
GCTGCGGACATGAGCACAACAACGACAATAAGACAGGAAGAGGAGAATAGCCATGGAAAAGAAACCATTTGTAACAAAGGAACAGCTGGATGAGATTACCGCAAAATTTCCAACCCCTTATCATCTGTATGATGAAAAAGGTATCCGGGACAATGCAAAAGCAGTAAAAGAAGCTTTCGCATGGAACAAAGGGTACAGAGAGTACTTTGCGGTGAAAGCATGCCCGAACCCGACACTGATTCAGATCATGAAAGAATATGGATGTGGATGTGACTGTTCCTCCATGACCGAACTGATGCTTTCTAAGGCGATGGGATGCAAGGGAGCTGATATTATGTTCTCTTCCAATGCCACACCGGCAGAGGAATATCAGTATGCAGCAAAACTGGGAGCAATCATCAACCTGGATGATATTACCCATATTGATTTTCTGGAAAAAGCTATCGGATATATTCCGGAGACCATCAGCTGTCGTTACAATCCGGGTGGACTCTTTAAAATCAGCAATGATATCATGGATAACCCGGGAGATGCAAAATACGGTATGACCACAGAACAGCTCTTTGAAGCATTTAAGATCCTGAAAGCAAAAGGAGCAAAGAAATTCGGTATTCATGCATTCCTGGCAAGCAACACTGTAACCAATGAGTACTATCCGATGTTGGCAAAAGTATTGTTTGAAGTTGCTGTAAAACTGGAAAAAGAGACAGGGGCTGATATTGAATTTATCAATCTTTCCGGTGGCGTGGGAATTCCTTACAAGCCGGATCAGGAGCCGAATGATATCCGTGTAATCGGAGAAGGAGTGCGGAAAGTGTACGAAGAAGTGCTGGTTCCGGCAGGAATGGGTGACGTGGCACTGTATACGGAGATGGGACGTTTTATGACAGGACCTTATGGCTGCCTGGTTACAAAAGCGATTCATGAAAAACACACATATAAAGAGTATATTGGCTGTGATGCCTGTGCAGTAAATCTGATGCGTCCTGCAATGTACGGAGCATATCATCACATTACGGTCATGGGAAAAGAAGATCAGCCATGTGATCATAAGTATGATATCACAGGATCTCTTTGTGAAAATAATGATAAATTTGCCATCGACCGGATGCTTCCGAAGATCGATATGGGAGATTATCTGGTAATCCATGACACTGGTGCACATGGTTATGCGATGGGTTACAATTATAACGGCAAACTGAAATCAGCGGAAATCCTGCTGAAAGAAGACGGCAGTTTTGAGATGATCCGCCGGGCAGAGACTCCAAGAGACTATTTTGCAACACTGGATTGTTTCCCGATTTATAATAAAATTTTTGAATAAGGAGACAGGAGCTGTCGCATGAGTGATCGTGCTATGGCTCCTTTTACATACTTATGGAAAATCTGTTCTTTTGTTTAAATGCCACGCTGCCGATCTTTTTTACAATACTTCTGGGATATGGATTTCGTAAGATCGGACTGCTGGATGAAAGTTTTATAAAGAAAATCAACCGATTTGTCTTCCGGGCGGCGTTGCCTCTGCTGCTGCTGGAAGATCTCTGGAGTGCGGACTTTCAGACACTGTGGGACGGAAAATTTGTCGGCTTCTGTGCGGCTATCACGATTGGCGGCGGACTGGTCAGTGTCCTGTGTTCCAGACTGGTGAAGGATGAGAATATCCGTGGAGAGTTTGCTCAGGCGGCGTTTCGAAGTAATTCTGCACTGCTGGGAATCGCATTTATCAGTAATATTTACGGAAAATCCGATATGGCTTCTCTGATGCTGATTGGAAATGTCCCGTTTAATAATATTCTGGCTGTGATCATTTTGCTTTTTATGAAACCGGATGGGGAAAAGAAGGCAGCAGGAAATCTGGCAAAAGAGACTGTAAAAGGAATTCTGACCAATCCGATCATTCTCGGTATCGCCGGAGGAATGCTTCTGTCTGTCTGCCATGTGCCACAGGTGACGATCGTCAGCAAGACAGTGCACAATCTGACCAGTCTGGCCACACCGCTTGGCCTCATGGCGATGGGTGGCTCCTTTGAGGGAGAGAAAGCAATCGGTCAGATCCGGCCGGCACTTGGTGCAACGTTTTTGCGACTGGCAGGAATTGCCATGATTGCCCTGCCGCTTGCAGCCCTGAGCGGATTACGAAACGAACAGATGGTAGGAGCACTTGTAGTGGCAGGTTCTTCTTCCGCAGTCAGTTGTTTTATTATGGCAAAAAATATGGGACACGAAGGAACGCTTACCTCGAGTGTGGTCATGCTTACCACACTTGGGAGTGCATTTACCATGACGGCATGGCTGTATGTACTGCGTAGCTTCGGTCTGGTGTAGGAGAGTAACATGGAAAATCTGATATTTAGTCTGAATGCCACAGTGCCTATTTTTCTCACGATGATTCTGGGATTCGTCTTTCGAAAAGTGGGGCTGATGGATGAAAAATTTACCAATAAAGCGAATAAGTTTGTTTTTCAGGCGGCACTGCCGGCCCTGTTGTTTTCCGATCTTTCCCAGGCAAACTTTCGGGACGTGTGGAACGGTACCTTTGTGGCATACTGCGCACTGATAACGATTATCTGTATCGTGATCTCGATTTTGATTTCCTGTCTGTGGAAAGACAAAAGTATCCAGGGAGAATTTGTTCAGGGGGCTTACCGGAGCAGCGCTGCAATCCTTGGTATTGCATTTATCCAGAATATATATGGAACATCAGGCATGGCGCCATTGATGATCATTGCTTCGGTGCCGATTTATAATGTGATGGCCGTTGTGGTACTGGCTTTTCTGAAACCGGAGAGAGAGAGACTGGACGGAACACTGATAAAGAAGACTTTAAAAGGGATTGCAACCAATCCGATTATTCTTGGAATCCTTGCAGGGGTGATCTGGTCAGGATGCAAACTGCCCTGTCCGCCGATTCTTATCAAGACAGTAGATAATCTGGGGAAACTGGCAACTCCACTGGGATTGATGGCGATGGGCGCTGCGTTCGATGCAAAAAAAGCATTCGGAAAGATCAAACCGGCGGTTACTGCTACGGTATTGAAACTGGTGGTCTGGTGTGCGGTATTTTTGCCGGTTGCTGTGATGTTTGGATTCCGGCAGGAGGAACTGATCGCCATTCTTGTGATGCTTGGGTCTGCCACAACGGTAAGTTCTTATGTCATGGCAAGAAATATGGGACATGAGGGGGTACTGGCGTCGAGCATTGTGATGTTGACGACATTTTTCAGTGGATTCACACTGACATTCTGGCTGTACCTGCTTCGCAGTATGGGACTGATCTGATGAGAAAGTATATGGTGAACAGGATGGCGGAAACAACATGTGAAAACGGGACAGCCGGAGACAGGAACAGTGCTTAAAAAGCAGATAGAATACATATACAGGAGAACAAAAAGAATGAAAAGTGAAGTTGTGATTCTTTCCTGCGAAAGTTATGAGGAAGAACTGGTTTACAGCACACTGAAAAAGGGAATAGCTTTACTAGGGGGATGGGAAACTTTCCTGAAAAAAGAAGAAAAGATTCTGCTGAAACCAAATCTGGTACGAAAAACGGAAGTGGAGCGGGCAGTCATTACCCATCCGGCAGTGGTCAAAGGTATCGTAAGACTGTTGCAAGAAGAAGGCTATGTGCATCTGAGCTGCGGTGATTCCTGCGGTGTGGGGTCAGCGAAGAAAGTCATGGAAGGCACCGGCATGGATCAGATGCTGGAAGATTATGGTGTCGCGATCGTTGATTTTAATGAGGGAAGTACGGTATCTTATCCGCAGGGACACACGGCAAAAGAATTCTTTCTGGCGAAACCGGTGCAGGAAACGGATGCGCTGATCAATCTTTGTAAGATGAAGACACATGCTCTCGAACGAGTAACCGGTGGGGTAAAAAATCTGTATGGCTGCATCAGCGGACTCCATAAAGCCAAAGGGCATACCAAATATACGAATGCAGACATTTTTGCAAGACAGCTGATCGATCTGAATCAGCTGATCAAACCGCGGTTTTGCGTGATGGACGGGATCGTGGCGATGGATGGAAACGGACCGACTTCCGGAGATCCGGTGAAGATGAAAGTGCTGCTTCTGGGCAATGATCCGGTGGCCATCGACAGTGTATATTGTCATCTGGTACATCTTGATCCACAGATGGTTCCGACAAATGTACATGGAGAGACGATGGGACTTGGTACCTGGAGGGAAGAAAATATCCGGCTGTTAACGGACGGTGGTGAGATCACGATGCAGGAGGCAGTGGAACGTTTCGGAAATCCGGATTTCAATGTAGACCGTAAAAAGCAGAGAGGGAATCTGTGGAACCGGTTTAATAACGGTTTTTTACGATATTTTCAGAAAAAACCGTATATAGAAGAAGACAAGTGCAAAAAATGCGGAGTCTGTGTGGAAGCCTGTCCGGTGGAGGGAAAAGCCCTGCAATTTAAAAACGGCAGAAGAAAGCCGCCGGTTTATAACTATCATAAATGTATCCGGTGTTTTTGCTGTCAGGAAATGTGTCCGCACAAAGCGATTCAGGTAAAATAAATTTGCGATGAATCGTGATTAATGGTATAATGTAGTCGCTAATTGTCGATATTGCTTACCCGAAGGGGATAAAGTTCATATAAAGAAGGGAGATTGTTATGAAAAAGCTTGAAGAATATGTGAGAAGTATTCCGGATTTTCCGGAACCGGGAATTATTTTTCGTGATGTAACCAGTATCTTGCAGGACGCAGACGGACTGCAGCTGGCAATCGATTCCATTCAGGAAAAACTTAAGGATGTGGACGTGGATGTGATTGCAGGTACTGAGTCGAGAGGTTTTATTTTCGGTGTGCCGGTGGCATATAATTTACATAAGCCGTTTGTACCCATACGGAAAAAAGGAAAACTGCCGTGTGAGACGATTTCCCAGGATTATGATCTTGAGTATGGAAGTGCAACGATAGAGATGCATAAAGATTCTGTGAAACCTGGACAGAAAGTTGTTCTGATCGACGATCTGGTTGCTACCGGCGGCACCATAGAGGCAGCTGCAAAGATGGTGGAACGTCTGGGCGGCGAAGTCGTTAAAATTGTATTTTTGATGGAACTTGCAGGCTTAAAGGGCAGAGAACGACTGAAAGAGTATGATGTGGAATCTGTCATCTGTTACGAGGGTAAATAAACAAAAACAGGCGGTGAATCTATGGAAGATGGAAAAATAAAAACGGAAGAGGAACGGATGCAGGAGATCGAGGCGGTAGAGGCCAATGTAAAATGTATGAAAGATTTTACGAGTCCGGAACAGCTGTATGAAGAATTAATCCGCAGTATTCGCAAATACCATCCGTCCACCGATATTTCTATGATTAAAAAGGCCTATCAGATTGCTTCTAAAGCACATGAAGGTCAGAAAAGAAAGTCTGGGGAACCTTATATTATTCATCCGCTGTGTGTGGCGATCATTCTGGCAGATCTGGAGTTGGATAAAGAAACAATTGTTGCCGGACTTTTACATGATGTAGTGGAAGATACGGTGATGACGACAGAAGACCTCACTCGTGAATTTGGCAGTGAGGTAGCACTTCTGGTAGATGGCGTTACTAAACTGGGTCAGCTGAATTATTCTGCGGACAAGGTGGAGGTGCAGGCGGAAAACTTAAGAAAAATGTTTCTCGCCATGGCAAAGGATATCCGTGTGATTCTGGTAAAACTGGCAGACAGACTGCATAATATGCGTACCGCACAGTACTGGTCGGCACCAAAGCAGAAAGAAAAAGCCAGAGAAACCATGGATATTTATGCGCCAATAGCACAGCGTCTTGGTATTTCCAAGATCAAGATTGAACTGGATGACCTTTCTTTAAAATATCTGAAACCGGAAGTGTATTATGATCTTGTGGAAAAGATCAATCTCCGAAAAGGAGAACGGGAGGCTTTTGTGCAGTCTATTGTGGATGAGGTCAAAACCCGCATGGAAGAGGCAGATATCGAAGCAGAAGTCAATGGACGTGTAAAGCATTTCTTCAGTATTTATAAAAAGATGGTCAATCAGGACAAGACACTGGATCAGATTTATGATCTGTTTGCGGTACGTATCATTGTAGATACGGTAAAAGACTGTTATGCTGCCCTCGGTGTGATCCACGAAATGTATACACCGATTCCGGGAAGATTCAAAGATTACATCGCCATGCCGAAACCAAATATGTATCAGTCGCTTCATACGACTCTGATCGGACCGAAAGGACGTCCTTTTGAGATCCAGATTCGAACATTTGAGATGCATCGTACTGCGGAATATGGTATTGCAGCTCACTGGAAGTATAAAGAGGCTTCGGATGGCAAGAAACCGGTAGAACAGCAGGAAGAAGAAAAGTTAAGCTGGCTTCGTCAGATCCTTGAATGGCAGCGGGATATGTCGGATAATAAAGAGTTCCTGAGCCTGTTAAAAAGTGATCTGGATCTGTTTAACGAAAATGTCTATTGTTTCAGTCCGGCGGGAGATGTGAAAACCCTTCCACGTGGTTCCAGCACCGTAGATTTTGCATACAGTGTACACAGTGCTGTGGGAAATAAAATGGTTGGAGCCAGAGTAAACGGAAAACTGGTTCCGATCGAGTATGAAATCAAAAATGGTGACCGTGTGGAAATTATCACATCACAGAATTCCAAAGGACCAAGCCGTGACTGGTTAAAAATTGTAAAGAGTACACAGGCAAAAAATAAGATCAATCAGTGGTTCAAGCAGGAGCGGAAAGAAGATAATATCCTCAAGGGAAAAGAGATGCTTGCAAATTATGCCAAATTAAAAGGCAGAACACTGGGAGAACTGACCAAGCCGAAATATCTGGAAGCTGTGATGCGAAAATACGGATTCCGTGACTGGGAAAGTGTACTTGCCGCGCTGGGACATGGAGGCTTAAAAGAGGGACAGATTCTCAATAAGCTGATTGAAGCATATGAGAAAGAACATAAAAAAGAAATTACCGATGAGAAAGTTCTGGAGGCAGCTGCGGAAGCAAAAGAAAAACTGCCGATCGTAAAAAAAGAGAAAGGTGGCATCGTCGTAAAAGGTATCGACGATGTAGCGGTACGATTTGCAAAATGCTGCAGTCCCATTCCCGGGGATGAGATTGTCGGTTTTGTAACGAGAGGCCGTGGAGTTACGATTCACAGAACAGACTGTGTAAACGTCATGAATCTTTCTGAATCAGAACGTGTGCGTTTGATCGATGCGGAGTGGCAGGGCAGTAATCTGACCAGTGGACTTTATACGGCAGAAATCAATGTGTATGCCAATAACAGAACAGGTCTGCTGGTGGATATCTCGAAGATCTTTACAGAGCGCAAGATTGATCTGACAACGATCAACAGCCGGACCAGCAAACAGGGGCGTGCGACGATATCCATGACTTTTGATGTACACAGTACGGAAGAACTGAACAGTATTGTAGAAAAGATCCGTCAGGTAGAGAGCGTACTTGATATTGAACGTACTACCGGCTGACAGAAGGGGTAATCCGGAAATATGAAGAAAGCAATGATCGAACAGCTGGTACTGGGAATGGTAGGAACCAATACCTGGCTGATCAAAAATAAAGAAAACAATGAGTTGCTGATCATCGATCCGGCGGATGAGAGTGCGCGGATTGAAGAAAAAATTGATCGAATGGGAGGAATACCGGTGGCGGTTCTCCTGACACATGGTCATTTTGATCATATGCTGGCAGCAGATGATCTGCGGGACGAATACGGTATCCCGATCATCGCATGTGCAGCCGAACAACAGGTGCTTACAGATTCCATAAAGAATCTGTCCGGAAGCTGGGCAAGTGCACATGTCCTGCTGGCAGATCAGTGGGTCTGCGATGGAAAAAAACTGGAACTTGCCGGATTTTTCATCGAAGTTTTCCATACACCGGGACATACAGCGGGAAGTTGCTGTTATTATCTGCCGGAAGAAGAAGTTCTGTTTTCCGGTGATACCTTATTTGCACAGAGCGTGGGAAGAACCGATTTTCCCACAGGAAGCGGCACAGATATGCAGGCGAGTGTAAAGCGGCTGTTAAAAGAACTTCCGGAGACGACAAGAGTCTGTCCGGGACACAACGAAGAAACAACAATAGGATATGAAAAGAGGTATAATCCTTTTGCTTAATAATATTGCAATTCGATTTAATAAAAAAGATTTTGAATATGATGTATATTCTCTGGTGAAAGCCTTTTATCCTCAGGCACAGATTACGATGTTTTATGAGGGAGAGGAAGAAGCAGAGGGAGAGTACGGGATGTTTCTCCTGGTTGCCTATGGCAGTCAGGAGATTTGTCTGGCTGTGGAAAGAGATGGTACAGAGATTTTCAGACAACAGGTGGCTGTAGAATATGAAAAGGATCGTCCGGAAACGAAAAATGTGCTGAAACGTCTGGTGTATGGTGCACTTTGTCAGGTGACCGGAAGAACGCTTCCCTGGGGAGACCTCACCGGAATCCGGCCGACCAAGATTCCGATGAAACTTCTGGAAGAAGGCTGGAAAAATACAGAGATTGCCCGGTATATGAGGGAAACATATGGGGTAAGCAATGAAAAAACTGCCCTGGCGATCACGATTGCCAACAGGGAGAAGGCACTGTTACAGGATCTGGACTATGAAAACGGATACAGTCTCTATGTGGGAATTCCTTTTTGCCCGAGCATCTGTCTGTACTGCTCCTTTGGTTCTCATCCGCTGGAACGGTGGACAAAACGTGTAGACGAATATCTGGATACACTGTGTAAGGAACTGACTTTTATCCGGGAACAGATGGGAACAAGAAAGCTGACAACGGTATATATCGGAGGCGGTACACCGACGACACTGGAGCCGGAGCAGCTACGCAGACTGCTTTCTCACATTCAGGAAACGTTTGATTTTACCTGGGTAAAAGAATATACAGTGGAAGCCGGACGACCGGACAGTATTACAAGAGAAAAACTGCAGGTGATGAAAGAATTTCCCGTGACAAGAATCTCCGTGAATCCACAGACCATGAATCAGAAAACCCTGGATGTGATTGGAAGAAAACATACAGTGGAAGATACAGTCAACATTTTCCATATGGCAAGAGAACTGGAATTTGACAATATCAATATGGATCTGATCATCGGTCTTCCGGGTGAGGGAAAAGAAGAAGTCGCACATACGCTGCAGGAGGTAGAAAAACTGCATCCGGACAGCCTGACGATTCATTCCCTGGCACTGAAACGGGCGACGAGACTGAACCTGTTCAAGGATAAATACGAAGAAATGTCCTTTGAGAACAGCAAGGAGATCATGGAAATGACCCAGCAGTGTGCCGGAAATATGGGTATGGGTCCGTATTATCTGTATCGTCAGAAGAATATTGCGGGAAATTTTGAAAATGTAGGTTACGCAGAGGTTGACAAAGCGGGAATATACAATATACTGATTATGGAAGAAAAACAGACCATTCTTGCGGCGGGTGCGGGAGCGTCTACCAAATTTGTATTTGAGCATGGAACCCGGATCGAACGGGTGGAGAATGTAAAAGATGTGAATAATTATATTCTCCGGATAGATGAGATGCTGGAACGTAAAAGAGTGGGAATACAGAAATATCTGAACGGGTGACACCAAATAGAAACATGCGGAGGAAAAGGATGATTGCGGTGAATAAGTATGTCAATCGGCAGCATCTGTTACAATACAGCCTAGATGAACAGCTGATACATGGAATGCGGGTCAGCAATCTGGCGTATCAGGTGGCAAAAGAAATGGGAGAACCGGAAGAATTCTGTCATGACCTTGCGGTGGCGGGGATGCTTCACGATATTGGAAAAGAAGCAGTCTCAGGGGATCTGGATGATATGGATGCTCCACTGATCGTGGAGGAAATTCAGTACGTCAGACTTCATGCACAGGCGAGTTATGAGATCCTTAAGAAAGAAGGGTACAAAGAGACCATTCTTCTTGCAGTGCGCCATCACCATGAAAATTATGATGGCAGCGGTTATCCTGATAATCTCTCAGGAGAAGCGATTCCACTGGGAGCCCGTATCATCCGTGTCTGTGATGTATATGCGGCACTGACTTCAGACCGGCCGTACCGTCAGGCTTTTGAAAGCCAGTCGGCGGTTCAGCTGATGATCGAAGAGATAAAAGATTTTGATGTAAAGGTATTTCTTGCCTTTCAAAGAATGATTCATAAGAATAAGGAAAAGGAGATTACATTATGGCATTAAAGAAAAAACCTGTGACAGGTATGAAAGACATCCTGCCAGCAGAGATGGCAATCCGTGATTATGTGATTCGACTGATAAAGGAAACTTACGGTACGTTTGGATTCTCATCTATTGAGACTCCATGCGTGGAACATATTGAAAACCTGTCCAGTAAGCAGGGTGGAGAAAACGAGAAACTGATCTTCAAGATTTTAAAAAGAGGAGAAAAATTGAAACTGGATACTGCTGAAACAGAGGCAGACCTGGTGGACGGAGGACTGCGTTATGATCTGACACTTCCTCTTTCCAGATATTATTCCAACCATGCCAACGAACTGCCGTCGCCGTTCAAGGCTCTGCAGATGGGAAATGTATGGCGTGCAGACCGTCCGCAGAGAGGACGTTACCGTCAGTTTATGCAGTGTGATATCGATATTC
>ERZ825896.4483-NODE-4483-length-10639-cov-4.359977_pt1 | contig 10639 bp, 9 predicted proteins | sample MGYA00519858_ERZ825896 | MGnify/ENA primary metagenome ERZ825896 (study PRJEB31778, sample SAMEA3449214) | human gut metagenome | biome: human gut; feature: human-associated habitat; material: faeces | place: United Kingdom | collected 2010/2012 ... | reverse complement strand
TATCCCGACCAATGTGCAACATTGTACTTGGTTAGGATTTTTTCTGCCGCCCGCTGTGCAGGATTCAGGCAGGAAAAGTCACTTGGGAGAGTAGGACGTTGCCGGATTCCATGAAAAGTTTTGCTTTGCAACCGTCATACAGAGCGGGTCATGGTCTTTACATGTTCTAGATAGACATCGGATAAAAATTCCTGAGCCGCAATGCGTTTAAGATCTTGCAAAATTCTTCCGACTGCTTTACACTGTAGGTGTGAGACATCTCCTTTTGTGGCGGTGGTTGGATGAGTTTTTGTTGTACCATTCACCACGTCGGGATGTCTTTATTTGTTTGCTCATCTACAGTTATAAAACATGAGAAACGAGGTGAGAGGGATGTACAAAGCAACAGGCCGGGAAAACTTGACTACTGCGAAGAGGACAAACTACGCTTGGCTGAAGGATTTACAGGGGGGGAATAATACATGATTCTGGAGTCGATTGTAAACAAATCACCAATAGTCAAAGGTTGGTCGGGAGATCAGAAATATTGTGCCGTTACCGCTGATGGCACAAAGTACCTTCTTCGGATTTCGTCTATTGATCGACTGGAACGCAAGCGCCGGGAATACGAGAAAATGAGTGAAGTTTCACAGCTTGATATCCCCATGTGTCTGCCTGTGGAATTTGGAATCTGCGACGAAGGGGTTTACTCTATTCAAAGCTGGATTGATGGTGTAGATGCAGAGGACGCGATGATGGCAAAGCGCCCCGAGCAGCAGTATAGCTATGGTCTGGATGCAGGACGCATATTGGCTTCAATCCATACCATTCCGGCTCCGGCGAATGCTCCCGATTGGGAAATTCGATTTAACGCTAAGATTGATAGAAGAATCGCTATGTATGAAAACTGCGAGCTGAAGTATGATGGCGGTGGGGATTTATTTCTTGCCTACCTTACCCGGAATCGGCATCTACTGAAGGATAGACCCCAGAGCTATCAACACGGCGACTACCACATCGGCAATATGATGATCGACAGCCACGGTGTGCTGACAATCATTGATTTTGACCGGGACGATTTTGGCGATCCATGGGAGGAATTTAACCGTGTTGTCTGGTGCGCGCAAACAGCGCCGGCTTTTGCTGCCGGTATGGTGGATGGCTACTTTGGCGGCAATATCCCGATGGAATTCTGGAAACTGCTTGCTTTTTACATCTGCTCAAATACTCTCGGTTCGCTTCCGTGGGCAATGCCCTTTGGAGAGGGACAAATTCAGGTCATGCGGAAGCAGGCTGCGCAGGTGCTAGAATGGTATGACGGAATGAAGAATGTGGTACCGACTTGGTACCACAGCAGATAAGCACACAAGGCGCGAAGAACGATGCTTTTCGCGTCTTGTGTATGCTTGGACTTTGGCTAAATGACGTCGGTAGATTTGTGCTGTATCAACATGAAACTTAATATTATAAACGAAAACAATCGCAATTCGCCATAATCGGACAATAAAAAAGAATAATCAAAAGACTTGAAAAATGGGTATATAAAATCCGATGCTTTTTACGTCTTAATAAGCGAACGGAGAAACGATGGGGATTTCCGCTACACATGAGAACAAAGCGGCGAGGAGGGATTCGGATGAAACGATGGATTACGACGTTTGGCGTGATGCTGCTTATGCCAACGCTGGCGATGGCGCAAGGCAAGATGGTTTCCATCTCGGAGCTGCGGGGGCAGGTCGAGCAGATGGGGCGATGGAAAGAAAAATACGACACGCCAAATGGAGAGGTGAGCGTCGATGTTCCGATTATTGTGCCGGAGGTGGAACGCTGCCCGGTGGTAACGGTGGAGAATCAAAAGCCGTGGAATGAGACAATGATCCGAGAAATTCAGAAGAAAACGGAAAAAAGAGACGGGGGGACATTCTGTTCGTATGACATTGATGGACAAACGGTTGAAATTCAGCTTCTGACAAATGGAAACGGCAGTACGACGAAGTATGAAGCCGTGAAAGACGTGACAATTCAAGCGGGACAATACGCGGCGGATGATCGGCAGATGGCCGTCGAATGGAAATATCCTTGGGAAGTGGATATGCGGCAGCGCTATATTCCGGGGAAGAACTGGACCATTGAGCAGACCATGGAGAAATGGCAGAATATCTTGAACTTTGTATATCCGGGATAATCCATTCGTATCGCGCCTAAACGGATTCAGATTTGCAGATATGAAAATGGTGATTCAACGGGATTTTATCAGATTACAGCAGAACAGCTCATAGAAGGAATCCCCATGATCGGAGCCATCGCGTCCTCTCAGGCGGAAAACCATTTTACCGTGCCTTATACGAAAACAGACAAAGACGATGCAGAAGAACGGCGTTTGAAACCATACAGAAAAGGTTCGTTCTGGAATACGAAGATTTTTATGGAGATGGCCGCATCGGATGAGTCAGATTATTTTGTGCACATCGGTGTGAATCGGGTTCGCACGGTGGAGATCGATGATATTCCGCTTGCGCCGCTTGAAGAAATACTGAAGCGCATTGAGAGGGAAATTGAAGCGGGAAATATTCGGGCGGTTTATGCGCTTCGCTTGGGCTATCTGCGTTATTCGAATCCGGATATGACGGAGTATGCGTGTGCTGTGCCGACATGGGTACTGGATTGCCGATATTTTACGACGGAAAACCAGCAGACAGCGGATATTTTTGAAGCTGAAAATCAGGAAAATGCGGAACGGTCGATCTGGAAAACATACGGTTTTTCGCAGATTCCCATTGATGCGCAGACAGGTGAACTGAAGATCATCACAACGGGAGACGAAAAAACTTTTTCTGTGCCGAAAATGATGACATGGGCGGAGCTTGCGAAAAAAACGGGCGGCGTTTTTGAACGACGCTGAAATCAAAAAAGGTCTTTTTCGCATGAGCGGTGCATGACGAAAAAGACCTTTTATACGCGGGGAATTGACAATAAGGCGTTTCTTTCCTATAATGAAACCATCTTTATCGGCTCAATCCGAGCACGATGGATTGAACGGTCATGGTATCGGGCGAAACGGTGTAGATGCAGTAGACGTGCTCATACCGGCTGTATTGCTCCAGCGTTCCGGCCGGATAGGCGGAGGTCGGCGCCATCAGGGTCACGATGATCGAGCCGGAATCGACGGTGAGCAGCCCACGCGGCGGCAGGGCGGTCATCACGCCGTTTTGATTCTCGAAGTATTGCGCACAATAGAGGATCATCTCCTCGTTGGATTGTTCGCCGGTCAGGTCGCCCGTGGTTTCGGAATTGGTGTAGGTGCTCGGGTAGCGGGAGAGCAGCGTATCGAGTGAATCGCCGATGCTGACACCGCGCGGGCCATCGCTGACGGATATGCGGCCGTTTGCGCGAAGGTCGTTCATTTGCGTGCTCGTGAGATCGCCTGCGGAAAAGGGCTGCGTAGAATCATACGGCAGCGCGGTCGTTACGGGCGCGGAAACGGGCGTTTCATCCGGGCGAATATCGAAAATCATCATACAGACGAAAAGGCTCAGCAGCATGGCGCCAATGCCGCCGCCGATGCAAAGCGCGGTCAGCCTGCGCTCCCTGCGTTTCATAAGCTGTTCTTTTCTGCGTTTTTGAGCCATGGTTTACCTCCTTTGCCCAAACGGGCAAGCTGATTATAACACATTTAGCTCCCGCGCGCTACTGCCGGGAAGAAAGCGGGGTGTCCCTTCATGGTTTTTCTCTCTGAACAGTCGGCGCTTTACGTCGTTGTGCTGGTGTGTCTGGCGCTGGTGCTGATGATGGCGATTACGTTGATTTTGATGTTTCGAAGATCAGCCACGGCCGAAAAACAGGTGAAGGAGATGGCCGCCGCCGTTCAGGAAAAGCTCGCGCAGGCGGATGAGGCCGGACGGGAGAACAGTGCTCAGGCGCGGAAGGAATTGAGCGAAACCGTGCAAAGCGTCAACGATTCCATGATGCGTATGATGGGGGAAATGACCCGCACGCAGCAGGGGCAGATGGACGCGCTGGGCGGTCAGCTCCGCGCGGCCGGCAGGCAGGAAGAGGAACGCATGGAGCATATGCGCCAGACGATGGATCGGCGGCTGAGCGCCTATGAAGAGCGAATCGGCGGCGTGAATCAGGCGCTGGAAGAAAAGCTGGGCAGCAACGAGGAGCGCATGGAGCGCATGCGCCAGACGATTGAAGGCGGTCTGGAAAAAATCAGCGCGGAGAACCGGCAGCAGCTAGAACAGATGCGGCAGACCGTGGATGAAAAGCTGAATGCGACGGTGGATCAGAGGCTGGAAGCGTCTTTTTCGGTGGTGACAAAGCGTCTGGAGCAGGTGACGGCCAGCCTGAGCGCGGTGCAGAGCCTCGCCGGGAGCATCGACGAGCTGGGGCGCATGGTCTCCGGGGCAAAGCCGCTGGGGGTGATTGGGGAGGCGCAGCTTGGGGCGATTTTATCGCAGATGCTCGCGCCGTCGCAGTATGCCGAACATGCGCCGGTGCGCCCCAACGGGGAACCCGTCGCGGATTATGTCGTCGTCATGCCGGGGCAGAGCGGTCAGAACACCGTGTATCTGCCGATTGACGCCAGCCTGCCGATGCGCGAATACCATGAGCTGTGCGTCGCGCAGGAGAACGGCACACGGGCAGATATCGAAAGCACGCGGGGGCTGCTCGAATCCGCCGTCCGCATGCACGCCAGAAGGATGTCCGAAAAGCTGATAGCGCCGCCTTATACGACGGATTACGCCGTGCTTTTCCTGCAAAGCGAGGGGCTTTTTGCCGAAGTGCTGCGGATTCCGGGGCTGTCCGAACGGGTGCAGCAGGAAAGCTGCATGGTCATCGCGGGGCCGACCACGCTGGCCGCGCTGATTTCCAGCTTGCAGCTGGGCTTCAAATCGCTGGCGATTGAGCAGCGCACGCAGGAAGTGATGAATCTGCTGGGCGCGATCCGCACGGATTTTGCGGGTTTCGCCGCTCTGCTCGGGCGCACACAGAAAAAGCTCAGGCAGGCGACGGAGGAGCTGGATCATGCGCAGCAGCATACGCAGACCATCGCCAAGCGCCTTTCCGACGTCAACGGCGTGCCGGAGAGCGAGGCGAAAAAGCTGCTCGGCCTGACCGATGACGACGAGGAGGACGAGTGGGATTGAAGCCGCACGTCGGATGCGCGAAAAACGGACGAAGAACAACGCGCGAAATGCCCAAAGATTGAGAATATGCGCAAGGACCCGATTGGATGACGCGATTCAATCGGGTCTTTGTGCGCTATTGTGTCAAGCGTTTTCCTTGGTTCGCGGAGAAAAACGACAATGAAGCGCGCCGTGAAGCCATACAATGAAGCCATAAACCGACGAAGGCGGGGGATGGACTTTGGCACAGGAAACAATAGCGATGCGCGGCGGAAACATTGGAAGCGGGTTTCTGACCGGGATAGAACGAACGCTGCGCATGCGCGGCACGCTGGTTCAGCGGATGCTCTGCGCGGCGATGATGGCGATTCTGTCGTTTGCGCGGCTTCCGGGCGGCGGGTATTGCTGTCAGGGCGCGATGTTTGCTGTGCTGCTGCGGCAGGGGTTCTGCGTTCCGGCGGGCTTTGCGGGCGTTATGCTGGGCTTTGCCGCGCAGTATGCCGCCGGGGCGTTGGCAGGCTGCTGGCAGCTCCCCGTCTGCACGATGCTTTGGCTGAGCACGGGGCTTTGGGCGAAACCGGCCAATCGGATGACGATGGCGGCAGCGGTTTTTCTGATCCAGTTGACGGCCGCGGCGGTGACGGGCGTTGGAAATGGGTATGAAATTATCGTCGTTCTGTTGACGGCCGTGGCGGGCGCTGGGCTCAGCGTTTTGTATGACGGCGCGGCGTTGACGGTCTCCCGGCGGGACGAGCTGGACGGGGAGACGCGGCCGATTTGTGTGCTGGCGGTCTGCGCATCGCTTGCGGCGGGTCTCGCGCCCCTTCCGGGTGGGCAGGCGCTCGCTCCCGCCATGGCGCTGTACCTGACGCTGGAGCATGCGTATGTCGGCGGCGCGGCGCAGGCGATTTTCTGCGCGGGGGTCATGGGCGGCGTGGTTTCGCTGATGCAGGGCAGCCCGCAGACGGCGGGCATGCTGCTCGTCGGCGGGTTTCTGGCGGGTGAAATCAAGACGCACCGGAGATGGGTCTGCGCGCTGCTAATGCTCTGCGGTGCGGCGGCGGGAACGGCGCTGATGCGGGGCGATCTTGCGGCGATTCGGCGCGCCGCCTACGCGCTGCCGGGCATGCTTCCGTTTCTCGCCCTATCCAATATGCGCCGCGTGGGCGTGACCTCGCTGATCGAGTGCGCCGAGCCGGAGGAGATGACGCAGTCGGAGGCCGTTGCCATTCGCAGCGCGGCCATGATCCATTCGTGGGCGCGGCTGTATGAGGATACGGCGCGGATGATGGAGGGGCTTGGCGCGCCGCGAGAGGAAAACCCGATCATCGGCCAATGCGTGCGCCTTTTGCAAAAGACGAGCGCCGCGGCGCATCAGGTTTGTGAGCGGACGCTGGGCGAAATCCACCCGGATGACGCGGCGTATCGCCGGCTGCGCTATGCGTTGGTGCGCGCGGGGCTGGATGAAGTGCGCGTTGCCTATGCGCTGCGGCTGTCCGGGCGAATGGAAGTGATGTTGCTCAAACCGGAGGCGACAGCGAGCGCGTCGCTGGTCAAATGGGTGAGCGACGCCTGCGGTGTGCCGATGCGCGCCTGCGCCAGAGAGGGACAGTTGAGCACGCAGGCGGTTTTCGAGCAGACGCCCGCGCTGAACCTTGAAATCGGCGCGGCGATGCGAAGCCGCTCGGGCGAGGACGTGGCGGGGGACAGCTATGTTTCGCGCGTTCTGCCGGGCGGCAGGCATGTTCTGGCGCTGTCGGATGGAATGGGCAGCGGAATCAGCGCCCGGCAGGAGAGCCACGCGGCGCTTGAGCTGATGGTGGAGAGCCTTCGGGCGGGGTACACGCGGGCGCAGGCGCTGGATGTGGTGAACGCGCTGATGCTGATGTGCACGGGGCGGGAGATGTACGCGACGATGGATCTTTGCGTGTGCGATCTGCACAGCGGGGAGACGGCGTTTGAAAAGCTGGGGGCCTGCGCTTCCTATATCGTGCGCGACGGCGAGGTGCGAACCATCGGTGCGGACACGCTGCCGGTGGGCGTTCTGCCGGAGGTGGAATCCCGCTCGCTCCGGATGACGATGCAGACGGGCGACGTGGTGGTGATGATGACCGACGGCGTGCGCGATGCATATCCCGGCGGCGAGGTCGCCCTGCGGGAGGATATCGGCAAGCTGGCGTGGCTGCATCCGCAATCGGTGGGCGAAAAACTGATTGCCCGCGCGGTCAGTTCAGGCGAGGCCTGCGACGACATGGCGATTCTCTGCGCGCGGATGAGCAGAACGGCGATTGAATAAGAATGGTCGGGACATATCGCTCGAGCGGCTTTGCGCGATGTTCCATCCATCAAAAAGAATCCCTCCAAATCATCATGGAGGGATCTTTGCGTGTGTTTTCTGAATTACGCCATGCCGCTCTCAAAACGGTTAATGGCGCTCAAAATGCCCTTGACGGAAGCAAAGTTGATGTTATGCTCCGTGCCGACGCCGAAGATGCGGCGGCCGCCCGGTACGCGCAGCTCGATGTAGGCCACGGCCTGCGAATCGGAACCCATCGAAATGGCGTGCTCGGAATAGGAGATGAAGGAATAGCCCTCGATGCCCGCCTGCCCCAGCGCGTTGAAGAATGCGTCGATCGGGCCGTTCCCGCGGGACTCAAGCTGCACGAACTGGCCGCGCACGCTGAGCACGCCGGAGAAATGGGTGACGTTTGCCGCGCTGCCCGCAATCGCTTCCTCGTAGAACTTCGCGCGGGAGAGCGCATACGGTTCGCTGATGTTGAGGAACTCGCGGTGGAACAGCTCGTAGACCTCGTTTGCCGTCAGCTCGCGGCCGGTTCTGTCACATTCGGCCTGCACAACCGCGCCAAATTCCGGATGCATCGCCTTGGGCATGTGGTAGCCGTAATTGTGATCCATGATGAACGCCGCGCCGCCCTTGCCGGATTGGCTGTTGATGCGGATGATCGGTTCGTATTCGCGGCCGACATCGGCGGGGTCGATCGGCAGATACGGAATTTCCCAATACGGGGTCTTGGATTCGCGCATGTATTCATGCCCCTTGTTGATGGCGTCCTGATGCGAGCCGGAGAAGGCGGTGAAGGCCAGCTTGCCCGCATACGGCCAGCGCTCGGGCACGTGCATCTTGGTGCAGCGCTCGTAAATCTCGCGGACATGGTCGATATGGGAGAAATCGAGCATCGGGTCAACGCCCTGCGTGAACATGTTCAGCGCGACGGTGACGATATCGAGATTGCCCGTGCGCTCGCCGTTGCCGAACAGCGTGCCTTCGACGCGATCCGCGCCCGCCAGCATGGACAGCTCCGCGCAGGCCACGCCCGTGCCGCGGTCGTTGTGCGGATGGACGGAGATGATCGCCGCGTCGCGGTTGGGCAGATGGCGGATGAAATATTCGATCTGGTCGGCGTAGGTGTTGGGCGTGCACATTTCAACCGTGTTGGGCAGGTTGAGAATGACCGGGTTTTCCTTCGTCGCGCCGAGCGTTTCCATCACCTGATGGCAGATATCTACGGCAAAATCCATTTCCGTGCCGGAAAAGGACTCCGGGGAGTATTCGTAGCGGAAATTCGTGCCGGATTGATCGGCTTCGGTCAGCTCGCGCACCAGCTTTGCGCCCGCGACGGCGATATCAATGATCCTCTGCATGTCCTTTTTGAAGACGACCTTGCGCTGGAGGGTCGAGGTGGAATTATAGAAGTGGATGATGACGTTTTTCGCGCCGCGCACGGCCTCGAAGGTTTTGCGGATCAGATGCTCGCGCGCCTGCACCAGCACCTGAATGGTGACGTCATCCGGGATATAATGGCCGTCGATCAGCGCGCGCAGAATTTCATATTCCGTTTCGGAGGCGGAGGGAAAGCCGACCTCGATCTCCTTGAAGCCGATATCCACCAGCAGCTTGAAGAAATCGAGCTTTTCCTGAAGGTTCATCGGCGTGACGAGCGCCTGATTGCCGTCGCGGAGATCGACGGAGCACCAGGTCGGCGCTTTTTCGATGCGGTTGTTCGGCCAGGTGCGATCCGGCAGAGAAACGGGAGTGAACGGGATATACTTTTTGCAGCCCTGATACATGATGGGTTTCTCCTTTCAAACTGAAACAAAACGATTGGCCGGGGAACGAAAAAGCGCCCCCAGCCGCTTAAAAAGCGACATAGGGGCGCTTGAATACATGACTTTCAGCGCGGTACCACCCTAATTCGGCTGATGACTCAGCCCTCACGGCCTCAGACAAGGCCTGACCGATCACGGGGTCATCCGTCGCGAACTACTGCGTTTCATCCGCGCGATTCCGGGAGGAGTTCTCAAAAGGCGTTCCGTTCGGCTTGCACCAGCCGCCGACTCTCTTGACGGAAGAAATCCCCTGATTATTTCCCATCATCATCTTTGGGTTCGTTGCTGTGAACTTGACATTTATTCTAGCCGGGTCGGGGGCGTTTGTCAAGGTGGTTTGAAAAAAATGTCGCGGACGGAGGCGAAAAGGGGAAAGAAGTCAAATTTCTTTGATAAAATCAGCAAAAAGCCTTGACAAAAGGGATAGAAAGCGGTTAAAATAGCCAGTGCGTATGTTCGACTGATTAGCCCCGGGAGAATCTGCGCGCGCTTTAGCAGAGCGTCTGACCAGCGCGATGCACCTTAGATTCTGATTTTCAGGATAATGGAGGAATTCACGTGAAAACGTTTATGGCAAATGCCCAGACCGTCGAGCGCAAGTGGTATGTTGTTGACGCCGACGGCATGACGCTCGGCCGCCTGGCCAGCCAGGTCGCCGCGATTCTGCGCGGCAAGAACAAGCCTACCTACACCCCCCACTGCGACACCGGCGACCATGTGATCGTCATCAATGCCGCCAAGGTGGTTCTGACCGGCAAGAAGCTCGACCAGAAGGTGTACTACCATCATTCCGGTTATGTCGGCGGTCTCAAGGAGACCAAGTACCGCAAGCTGATTGCTGAGAAGCCCGAATTCGCCATCCGCCATGCTGTGGTGGGTATGCTGCCCAAGGGCCCCCTGGGTCGTCAGATGGCGAAGAAGCTGTTCGTCTATGCGGGCGAGAATCATCCGCATGCCGCGCAGAAGCCCGAAACGCTCGAACTGAGCAAGTAACGCGGAAGGAGTAAATACATTCATGGCTAATGATTTCAATGCTGTTGGCCGCCGCAAGTCCGCTGTGGCCCGCGTTCGTCTGGTGGCTGGTGATGGCAAAATCGTCATCAATGGCCGCGATATCGACAACTATTTCGGTTATGAAACCCTCAAAATGACCGTTCGTCAGCCCCTGGAACTGACCAAGGTTTCCGGCTACGACGTCATGGTAAACGTCAATGGCGGCGGTTTCACCGGCCAGGCCGGCGCGATCCGTCACGGCATCAGCCGCGCTCTGTGCAAGGCCAATCCCGACCTGCGCGGTGATCTGAAGAAGGCTGGTTTCCTGACCCGCGATCCTCGCATGAAGGAGCGCAAGAAGTACGGCCTCAAAGCCGCTCGTCGCGCACCTCAGTTCAGCAAGCGATAAT
>ERZ825896.4475-NODE-4475-length-10652-cov-3.546759_pt1 | contig 10652 bp, 7 predicted proteins | sample MGYA00519858_ERZ825896 | MGnify/ENA primary metagenome ERZ825896 (study PRJEB31778, sample SAMEA3449214) | human gut metagenome | biome: human gut; feature: human-associated habitat; material: faeces | place: United Kingdom | collected 2010/2012 ... | reverse complement strand
GGCCAAGCGGCGCCTTCGGGCATGAAAAAGGCGCTATTGGTCAAGTCGATGACCAATAGCGCTCCATGTCTGCAATACGACATGACAGTTGTGCAGCTTACACGGCACCCCCAGGAACGCGCCACAGGAGGAGCGCGCACCTTCGGCAAAAAACCCCTTCACCGACCTCCATCGAGCCCCCTGCAGCTCCGAAGTCGATTACCCTGTTTTTTGCACCTCTATTGTCTGTTATATGGAATTCTGCACTTCAAATTATAATACTTTTCAGCAGTTTGTCAAGCAACATTGTGACGAAAATGACAATAACTTTTTCGCAGTGCTGAAAAAAATTCTTCTCGTTTCCCCGGGTGAAATTTTCAGTAGTTTTCTTCAATAAGATGCAGGATTTCCGGCTTCAGCGACAGCATCCGGCAGATGTTCAGCGCGTCTCGGGGACAGTCGGACCGACCCTCGACCCGGTACAGGCCGTAGTTCATGTGCCGGGCGATGACGGCCACGCCGTCCTCGTTGGTAGCGGCCAGCTCACGGCGGATCTGCTCGGGGTCAACGTCCCGCAGACCGATGATCTGATAGTGATCCTTGGCGCACTCGGCCACCTTGTCATAGTGGGTGGTCAGCAGCGAGATGGCGTTGACGCCGTTGAGGTACTTGGTGACGGCCTGCACGATCACCGCGCCCTCGTCGGGGTTGGTGCCTCGGGCGAACTCGTCCAGCAGGAACAGGGAGTAGCCCTGCTCCACCTCGGAGAGCGCCTTCTGGAACTGGACGATCTCGGAGCCGAAGCCGGAAAGACCCGACTGGATGGACTGCAGATCGTCAAACAGCATTTTCACGCTGTGGAACAGCGGCATTCTGGCGGACTTGGCGCACACCAGAAAGCCCGCCTGCAAGAGAAGCACATTCAGCGCCACGGTTTTCATGGCCACGGATTTGCCGCCCATGTTGGCGCCGGTGATGACGGTAGCGCCCCGATCCAGCGCGATGGACACGGGAACAAAGGCTCTCCCCTGCTCGGCCAGCAGGTCGACTAATTCCGGGTTCACCATATCCTCCAGCACCAGTTCGCCGTCGGTGATCTGGGGCAGCACGCCGCCGTAACGGACGGCGAACAGCGCCTTCTGCACCATGAAGTCCAGACGGCCCAGTGTCTCCGCGTCGGTCAGCAGATCGTCCACCATGGGAGCCAGCTGGGCACCCATGGTGCGGCGCACCTTCATCTCCTCGCTCTCCTCCTCGGCGCAGATACGGGTGCGTTGGAGCCGCAGATCGTCCTTTTCCGCGTCGGTCTGGGCGTGGAACAGCCGCTCCTCCACATCCTTCTTGGCAGCGCGGATCTCCTTCAGCTTTTGGGTGGTGCTGTCCGGGATGTAAAAACCCCGGCTGCCGGTGTGGTTGGGGTCGAGGATATCCAGCGCGGCGGCGGGATCGTGGAGGGCCGTGTCCTTCAGACCCGCCGTTTCGTTGATGGTATCCAGCAGCGGGCGGATATCGCTGAGCCGCTGGAGGTAGCCCTTGATCTCGAACAGCTCCACATGATCCGGCACCTCGCCGTTCTGGCAGCGGCGCAGGGAGTTGCGGATGTCCTTGATCTGGCACAGCAGCGTCATCAGGCGGGTGAAGGTATCCTTCAATTCCTCGTTGTGGACAGCCAGCGCCTGCACGTTGTACAGCTCCGTTTCCAACGCGGGGCGCTCGTCAGGGGTATAGAACCGCAGGCGGCGGATGCGCTCCAGCCCAAATGGGGAGCAGCCGTGCAGCGCCTCCAAGGCGTATTGCAGGCCGATCTTGACCTTTTCGTCAAAGGATATGGCGATCATCGTAATTCCTCCTTCACATTGATGACGGGAGCGTCCACCGCGGCGGTCATGGCGGCCATGAACGCGTCCTTGTCAAAACGCCAGCCATAGGCGGATACCGGGTTAATGGTGACGCACAGGGTGCGGGCGGCCTCCTCCGTTTCCAGCGTGACGCTGCGGGTAGCCAGCTTGTCCAGCGTGTCGGGCTTCAGCAGCACCTTGCTGGGATCCTTCACCACCAGGCGGCCATTGCGCAGTACGCCGCTGCGCAGCAGCGGCAGCACCATGCTGTCAGTCAGCGCACCGGTGACGAAGGCCGCGCCGTTGTCCCGCCAGCACTTCTCCAGACCCTCGGCAGCCTCCGGCGGCAGCGTCTCCGCCTTGGGCAGGTTCATTAGGTGGTAGATGTGGGCGGTGTCGGCCACCACCTTGTCCATGTTCATATCGTAGCTGGCGCCGGTGCAGAGGATGACGCCCTCGGCCACAGCGCGGGCGCCAAGGCTCTTGCGGCCCAGCGCACCGTCGATGATGGAGATATCCGCGCCCAGGTCAAAAAACTCCTTTGACACGGTTTTCAGCTGCGTGGTGATGGACGGCCCGGCCAGCTGAACGTGTCCGGCGCTGCGTGCCCGGACGATCACCACCTCGCCCAAAGGCGTGGGGATGCCGGTGGTCATCAGTATTTCCTTGGTGATATCCCCCAGCCGCAGCATATCCTTGGCCGTGGCGATCAGGGTGCCCTCCCGGACGAAAATGCCGGGCTTTTCCGTGCCGGTCACAATGTCGGTGGACTCGCCGTCCCGGCCAATGGAGGTCAGGCCCAGCACACCCTGCAATTTTCCCTGCTCCAGCAGCCAGTTGAGCATCGTCGTCTTTCCGGCATTCTTGCACATGCCCACGATGGACATGGTTTTCACGCTGTGCAGCTGCCGCAAAAGCTGTTCTTTCATATTGCCTCTCCTTCGGAGTGTAGTCATTCAACTAATAAGTATACCTGATAAAAGCAGAAAAAGGAACCCCCAATTTTTTAATTTGTTTCCTGTCAGTCGGTTGACAGAGGTGGTATAATAAGAAAAATTCCCGCAAAGGAGAACGCCGCTATGGAGATTACCCGCGCCTACGTGAAAAGCATTCTGCCCCACCGCGATCCGGAGGGGCACAAGGGCACCTTCGGCAAGGTGTACTGTCTGTGCGGCGCGGTGGGCTACACCGGCGCACCGGTGCTGGCGGCTTCCGCCGCTGTCCGCAGCGGCAGCGGGCTGGTGTTTCTGGGGGTGCCAGAGGATATCTGGCCCATCGTGGCGGTGAAGTGCGACAGTGCCATGCCTTCTCCCCTGCCCTCTCAGCAGGGCAAGCTGGCGTTGGCGGCGGAGGACGCCGTCCGGGCGCGGATCGACGGCTGCGACGCAGTGCTGATCGGCTGCGGCATGGGCCGCAGCGAGGAAAGCGACGCCCTGACCCGGCGGCTCATCGACATGGACAAGCCGCTGGTGCTGGACGCCGACGGCATAAACGCCTTTGAGACGCATATACCTGAAATAAAGCGCCGTCAGGGCAAGGTTACGGTAATGACGCCCCACGAGGGAGAGTTCTTCCGCGCCGGCGGCGACCTGAGTCGGGGCCGGGAGAGCGGCGCACGGGCCTATGCGGCCCGTTGGGGCGTGTATCTGATCCTGAAGGGCCACCGCACCATTGTGGCCGCCCCGGATGGCCGTCTGGCAGTGAACACCACCGGCAACAGCGGCATGGCGAAGGGCGGCAGTGGTGACATTCTCTCCGGCATGGTGGTGAGCCTGCTGGGACAGGGGATGGAACCGTTCGACGCCTGCTGCGCCGCCGTGTACTGCCACGGCCGGGCAGGCGACATGGCCGCGGCGGAGCTGGGAGAGCGGGGCATGTCCCCGGCCGACCTGCTCTCTCGCCTGCCCTACGCGTTCAAAGAGACAGAACAGGGATAAGGAAAGCCTTCCGAATCAAGCTTTCGGAGGGAACACCATGAAACGTATCGTGATCCTGCCGTTGTGTCTGCTGCTTCTGTGCGGCGGCTGCGGCAAAAAAAGCGGCGCGGCGGCGAATATTCAGGAGCAGTACAGCCGCATCGCCGCCGCGCAGGCGGCGGCGGAAGTCACCTTCCACACCCCGCAGGAGGATCGCAGCTTCACGCTGCAATGCGCCTTTACGCCGGAAGAATCCACCGTTACCGTCATCGAACCGGATACGGTCAGCGGCGTGACCGCCACCGTGTCCGGCGAGGAGCTGACCATCGCCTATGACGGGGCGGTGCTGTCGGCGGGCAGCGTGGGGCGGTTCGGGCCGGTCAACGCCCTGCCCTGTCTGCTGCGGGCCATCGGCAGCGGCTATCTGCTGGAGGAGGGTCGGGAGACGCTGGAGGACGCTGACTGCTACCGTCTGACGCTGGACGCCACCGCCGGGGACACACCGCTGAAATGTACGGTGTGGCTGGACATGGAGACGCTGCTGCCCCACTACGCGGAGTTCGCCGCCGACGACACGGTGGTGGTGTCGGTGAAGCTGCTGGCCTTTTCCTGTACGCTGAACGAAGAGGAATAACCTATCAAGGAGGAAATACAGATGGAATCTACACTGAGGAGAACATGGGCCGAGATCGACCTTGACGCGCTGGCCCACAACTATAGGACGCTGCGCGCCCACGTGGGCCCGGCGGTCAAATTTCTGGGGGTGGTGAAGGCCGACGGCTACGGCCACGGGGCCATTCAGGTCTCCCGCACACTGGAAGCGCTGGGCGCAGACTATCTGGCGGTGTCCAGCATCGACGAGGCCATGGAGCTGCGCCACAACGGCATCGCCATGCCCATCCTGATCCTGGGCCACACGCCGAGGGAGCAGGTGAAGAACCTGATCGACCTGCACATCACCCAGGCCGTGACCTGTGCCGCCAAGGCGGAGGAGTACAGCGCCGAGGCGGTAAAATGCGGCGGCACGCTGAAAGTCCACATCAAGGTGGACACCGGCATGTCCCGGCTGGGGTATCTGTGCGGCGGGGAGATGTTTGACACCGGCGTGGAGGGTATCTGCCACGCCTGCAACGCGCCGGGACTGGAGGCCGAGGGCATCTTCACCCACTTTGCCGTGGCGGATGAACCGGACGCGGACAGCCGCGCCTACACGCTGGCCCAGTTCGACCTGTTCCGCCGGGTCATCGACGCCGTGGAGCAGCGGCTGGGCAGGCGCTTCGCCATCCGGCACTGCGCCAACTCCGGCGCGGTGGCGGCGTATCCGGAGACGTATCTGGACATGGTGCGGCCCGGCATCCTGCTGTACGGCTGCACCGGGGCGGCCAAAGCGCTGGGGCTCGTACCGGTGATGACGCTGAAAACCACCATCAGCACCATCAAGACCTACGCGCCGGGGGTAGATATCAGCTACGGACGGCTGTTCACCACGCCGCGCACCACCCGCATGGGCGTGGTGCCCTACGGCTACGCCGACGGATTTTTCCGGGTGTTGTCCGACCGCTGCGCCATGATGACGGCGGACGGCCCGGCACCCCAAAGGGGCCGCATCTGCATGGATATGTGCATGATCGACCTGACGGAGCTGCCCGGCGTGCAGGTGGGGGACGAGGTGGAAATTTTCGGTCGCCGTGCACGTGTGGACGACCTGGCAGCGCTGGCGGGCACCATCCCCTACGAGCTGACCTGCGCCGTCAGCAAGCGGGTGCCAAGGGTGTACCTGCAGGGCGGCAAGGTGGTGGAAAAGGAACTGCTGCTGCGAATGTAAAACATGAAAAAAGCACATAAAAACGCTCCCCGATGGGGAGCGTTTTTATTTCAGCCGCAGCTAGGAATTAGCCGCGCTTTTTCTTGGTGATGACCAGCGCGGAGCCGGTAGCAGACAGAACGGACAGACCGACGTACAGGGCGATGCCGCCGTCGAAGGTCTTACCGGACTGAACGGTCTTGCCGTTGTCCTTGGTAGTCGTGTCGCTGCTGCTGTTGCTGCCGCCGGAGGTCTTGGTGGCCCATCTGGCGACGAGGGTAATGTCACCGGTGATGGGGGTGCTGAAGTCGAACTTCTTGCCATCCAGATACCAACCCTTGAACGTATAGTCGTTTCTGTGGGGGTTTCTGGGCTTAGTAGCCGTGCTGCCGTGCTCGACGATCTGGGAATCCACCTTGGTGCCGCCCTTGGAATCGAAGCTCACGGTGTACTCCTTCAGCTTCCACTGAGCGGTGAACACCACATCGCCATCGACGGTAACGGTGTCACCAGCCTTGAGCAGCTTGTCATTCTCCGCGGGAACAGCCTTTACGCTCCAACCCAGGAAGTCATAACCATAGCGTTCAGGGACAGCATCAGGGATAGTGATCGTCTCGCCATCGAGATAGTAATCATAGACGGCGACGGCATTATGCGTATATTCCGCATTGGGCATACTGGTCACATGTTCACTATCTTCCGTTACGAACCGGGCGGAATAGAACACCAGATTGCCACTCAGGAAATTGGTGTCTTCCTCGTCGTCCAGCTCACCAACATGGAGGTATGTCCAGTTGGTCTTGCTCATGATGCCCTCCGCCTTAGCTTCGTTAACACCAGCGGCGAAGCGGCGCTCGAGGCCCTTCTTCAGATCCGCAACTGCCTTAACAACGAGCGGATCCGTGCCGGGGAAGTAATCATCAGCATCGGCGAGACCGGCGCTGGAAGCAAACGTCGCAAAGTGGATACGCACAGCGTCTTCATTCTCATAGCCCGGCAGGCCAACACGACCCAGCGTGGTGGTATTCAGCGCCATATCAAAGCCAGCTCCAACAAGCTGAGTGCCATCGGAGGTAATGGGAATGATATAAGCGTTGATGTTAACGATCTCCCACTTGGCGGTCAGGGTCATGGACTTGGTGATGGGGGTGCTGAAGTCGAACGCCTCACCATCCTTCGTGAACCAGCCGAGGAAGCGATAGCCCTCTCTGGTGGGATTCTCAGGCTTGGTGGCCGTGGTACCGTACTGGACGTTCTTCTGCGTGTCAACAGCGGTGCCGCCGTTGGAATCGAAGCTCACATCATAGTAGGTGGTGGCGTAGCCCCAGATATACGCGGTGTTCTTGACGCCGGGATTCCAGCTTGCGCCTTCCTGACCGAAGTAAGTGATAACTTCGTTGAACAGTCCGCCTTCATCGGTGGTGGCGGGAGTCTTGCCGGGGAAGCACAGCTTGATCTCGATCTTGGAAGGCTCGTTGTCCTTATCGACTTCCTCAACCTTGGCCCTCAGATCCTCGAATACCTTATCGTAGTCGATGACATCCTGATACTCGCCGCTGTAACGGGGGCTCCAGGAATAGTTCTTGCCGGGAGCCTTGACAGGCTCGCCGCCGTTGATGCGCAGGTCGGGGCCGATGGTGTAGACCTTCTTCGCCCACTGCGCCGTCAGCACGGTCTTGCGGGTGATCTCGGTAACAGAGTTGCCATCATTGTCGAAGGTAAACGCGTTGCCGTCCTGATCGACCCAACCAACGAAGTTGTAGCCGTACTTCTCGCCGGGATCAGCGCTGGCGACCGTCTTGCCGTACTCGACGATCTTCGTCTCGATCTCGGTGCCGTCCTCAGCCTTGAAGATCACCTGATAGGAGGTGGTGGCATAACCCCAGATGTAAGCAGTGTTCTTGACACCGGGATTCCAGCCGCCGCCCGTCTGGCCGTAGGTCAGAATCGTCTCATTGTACGGCGTGGCATTGGCGGGATCCTGGGTGCCGGGGAAGCACAGCTTGATGTCGACAGAGTAAGGCTCGTTGGCAGCATCGACTTCCAGAGTCTTTGCCTTCAGAGCGGCAAACATATCAGTATAGTCGATGGTCTCCTCGAACTTGCCGCCATAGCGGTGCGTCCAGGAATAGGCCTTGCCGGTCTCCTTGACGGTAGTATTGCCGTTGATGCGCAGGTCGGAAGAAATGATATAGCTGTTGCGGGTGTAGTACAACTTCAGCACAAGGCTGCCGTCACCGGCGATGATGCCGGATTCCACCGTGCCCTCTACCGTCTTATCCACAGTAAAGCCGGTGTAGCTCTTGGCTACGGCAGTAGCGCGGGTATCGGTAGTGCCGGTCAGCTCATCCGTATCAGCCTTCACATACGTGCCGTCCAGCTTCTGCTTATAGTGCTCCACCTTGTAGGGGGTATCGGTATTGGGCGTCCACGCGGCGTACAGGTTCGTCCAGCCGGACACGGTCTGGCCGGTCACATCCTGATACTGACCCTCGCGGCTCCAGTACTGGAAGGTGTAACCCTCGCGGGTGGCAGCGGGAGCGTCTGCGGTGGGCAGAGTCGTACCCCTGCGCACGGTGGTGGTGTACAGCAGGCCATCATTCTTGCTGTGATCCTTTTGGTAAGCAGCCAGATCCTCAGCGGACTGGAAGTAGACAACCTTATCAAGGTCATAGACCATGCACTTCAGGTTCGTCCAGCCGTTGACGGTGATCCTCTCCAGACCGGCGGGAGGATTGGCAAGGTCCTTCGTGTACTCATTCCACTTGCCGTCGTTATACCAGCCGTAGAATTCAACGTCGCCCTGGTAATAGTCGCCGATCTTCAGCTTGGTCAGGTCGATGACCGTGCCGGGCAGCTCGGAATTCAGCGCGATATCAGCGTAAGCCTGGGAGGTATCGCCGTTGCGATAGATCACAACATGGACAGGGACGCGGTGAGCGGTCTGAATGATGTCGTCCACGCCAGCTTCCTTAGGCTCGCCGACCCACTTGCCGGATTCCTTATCAAAGGTCAGAACCCAGGTCAGGGTAGCGGCACTGACAAGCTCATGTGCCTGTTTCTGGGTTTGCGCGCCAGAAGAATAAGCCTTCACAAAGGGAGCAGCATTCAGCACGACATTATACGTGCCGTCCTTATTCTTCGTCAGCTGATAGCCATCGTTGCCGCCCAGTACCCCGTAGGCGCAAGAAGTGTGCTTGGTGCCGGGGTTGATGCACTTGACCGTCACAGTCACATTGCCCAGCGCGGCCTTCACGTCATCATCGGTGGGGCCATCCGTGGGAGGCTCGATCTCAGTCTTGCACTCGCACTTGATCACGGGGTTTTCGTCAAAGCCCTTAGTCCACTTTCCATTTTCCCAATTCCAAGTGAGCGTAATCACATCGTTGGGGGCCTTATCTGTGTGCGCAGTCTTGGTTTCCCCATTAAACTTGCCGATGTAGGTGGTTCTGTTCAGAGTGACGGTGTAAGTCCAGGTGGTATCAGTCGCCTGAGTAAGCGTACCCTTGTCCACGATGTCATACTGCGCAGACTTGGGAGTATGCTTGGCGTCCGCAGTTACGCACTCGACCGTCAGCAGCTCAGCCATGTTGGGCGTATCGTTCTCGCCGGGGCCCTCGGGCTGGGTGGCATCGCACTTAACGAAAATCTTAGCGGGCTCAGTATTAGTTCCCACAAAAATCCAATTCCCAGTACTCGCAAACCATGTCGGGAATATCTCCATTTTGGCAGTCGCGTCTTTATGATTCATATCGCGGATATGACCGGTATGCTCGCTATTGTAAAGCGTAAAATACCCATCCAGGTCAATGGTGATCTTGCATTGCCAGTTGCCGTTCGCCAACTGCTTCCTATCACTCACACTGTAATAGCCGTTCTTCAGACCATAGCTGTCATTGTGCGTGTCGGTAGTCTCGCAAATGACCTTGACAATGTCCTTGCTAACGTCAAAGTTCTCGCCCACTTTGGGATCATCAGGCGTAACAGGAGCCTTCTCCTCCCAAACCGCATACAGCGTGGTGGGATTATTGTTGTTATTCACAACGATCGTGTTGCCGGGCTGCTTGCTGGCCGTAGCAGCATTCTTGTCGGTGTTCCAACCCAAGAAGTTATAGCCCTCACGAGTCGGCGTCTGCGAGGAAATGGTGAAGGTATAGGACTTCTCATACTGAGAGGTCGCCTTGTAGGTCTGGCTGGCCGGTGCGCCGTTGCCGCCGTTGGCGTCATAGTTCAGCGTGAAAGTCAGCAGAACGGGTGCGCCTTTGAAATAGTAGTATGCCGTGTTCTTGCCGTTGGCAAGCAGGGCACTTCCACCTTCGCTGCGACTGTTGCTGCCGCTTCCGGCCCAGCTGATGTAGTCGACTTTGTTGTTGTCAACACCCTACCAGATATCCTTTGCGTAGGGCAGCCTAAAAGTATCGTTGTTGACATTGTACTTGCCGAGGTCAACAGTGATGTCGTAGCCACTGATGCTGGTAATGGCATGACCGTCGATCTTATCGCCGACCTTGACCTTGACGCCCGTCACGGTACTGCCGACGGACGGATGCAGCACAACGGTACTGTTGCTTGCCGCCCAGACGGTGGTGGGGATCAGGCTGAACACCATCACCAGGCAGAGCAGCAGCGCTGTGATTCTTTTCTTCATTAAGAATACCTCTTCCTTTCATTAAAATATTACATCTGAAGACATGCTCTCCCCCTGCCGCGTTCCATCGCACACACGGCCCGTTTTTCACGCCAGAAGAAACACGGCCTATGGAACGCAGCACAGAGCGGGCAATACCCCATATGTATTGTCAGTATACCAATAGCCGACAGAAAAGTCAATGTTTGTATGTGCAAAAATGATGAGTTTTACGAAAGTTTTATTGTCGTATGGAAAAAGCCGGATGCTGTTCAACGGTAAGACGTGTGGAAAATCTGTCCTTGCGTGCCGATTCGCACGATGTACGCAGCGGGTACGTGAAACGGCTGTGGGGCGGCCTGCCCTTGCCTCTCCCTTTGGGAGAGGTGGCAACGCGAAGCGTTGACGGAGAGGGTCGACACGTTAAGAAAATATGCCGGTGTCGACACGTTAAGAAAATATGCCAGTGGCATATTTTTAGTGTCGAT
>ERZ825896.4470-NODE-4470-length-10658-cov-4.558615_pt1 | contig 10658 bp, 9 predicted proteins | sample MGYA00519858_ERZ825896 | MGnify/ENA primary metagenome ERZ825896 (study PRJEB31778, sample SAMEA3449214) | human gut metagenome | biome: human gut; feature: human-associated habitat; material: faeces | place: United Kingdom | collected 2010/2012 ... | reverse complement strand
TGATTTTGTCGGGTGAAACGGCGGCAAAATAGATCGGGTGTGTTGCGGGGCGGTAAAAATCTTCATAGGGAACAAATCCTCGCCACTCTGTACTTTTCGACGAGACCGCGTTTGCGTAGCAATGAAAGCCCCAGTGGGGCTTTTAAGCGGCAGAGCGGTCTTGCGCAGCAAGATGGAGGGGCGTTGCCCCGACAAGCTCGGTGGGATTTGCGATAAAGGGTATCATGGATTGCGGAGCGCGTCAAGATGGTTTTGCAAATTTTATTGCAGTAAAGCGGTGATAGTAGGACTTATATTCTGGGAAATTTGATGGAAACCGGTGCTTGTATGCACGGTTTTATCGCAGCAGTGTCGAGGAGAGCGCGAACAGTGTCGAAAGCGCGGGATTTAATTGCCAAAAAGACTGTCACAATGAAATAAAAACTGTGCAGGGTGTATACTGCAAGCACAAGGAGGGATGCATATGAGAACTGTAATCCTAGCGTCACACGGACATTTGGCATCCGGCATGAAGAACACGGTGGAGATGATCCTGGGAGAACAGGAGGCGCTCAAGGCGTTCGATGCCTACACAACGCCGGAGTGCAATGTCCATGACACACTGGAGGCGATGCTCCGTCAGGCAGACGGAGAATGCGTCATCGTTACGGATGTGCTGGGTGGCAGCGTGAATAAGGAAGCTGTCGTCTTTGCGGCACAGCCTGGTGTGCGCGTGATCACCGGAATGAATTTGACGCTGGTCGCAACTCTGCTGACCGAGGAGGAGCTGCCGCTGGATGAACTGGTCAGAACCGGCATCGCAGAGGCACAGGCTTCCATTCAGCAGCCGGAGTTCGTCAGTAAAGAAGAAGATTTCTGATAAGGAGGAAAAAATTTATGATCCAACTACTGCGCGTTGACCATCGTCTGCTGCATGGTCAGGTGGTTTTCAGCTGGTGTGGCCAGCTGAACCCCAACTGCATCCTGATCGCAAACGATGCGGCCGCTACCGATGATGTGCGCAAGGCTGCGCTGCGTCTGGGCAAGCCCAACAATGCCAAACTCGTCATCAAGACGGTGGATGATTCCATCGCCGCCATCAATGAAGGCAAGACGGACAAGTACAGCCTGATGATCGTGACCGGCAATGTCAAGGATGCGGTGCGTCTGGCGCGGGAGACCACCCAGATCAAGAGCATCAATCTGGGCGGCACAAAGTCTGCGCCGGACCGCCACGCACTGTCCCATGCGGTCTATGTATCGGACGAAGAGGAAAAGCTGCTGCACGAGGCCGCTGCGGAGGGCATTGAGGTGTTCATCCAGGCAGTGCCCAGTGATGCCAAGAAAATATTGACCTGATCCATCAAGAACAGGAGGAAAACAACATGCTTGTAAAGACATTATTGATCGCACTGGTTTCCTTTATCGGTTTTCTGGAATGCGGCGTCGGCAACTCCATGATCCAGCGCCCCATCGTGATGGGCCCGCTGGTCGGTCTGGTGCTGGGCGATGTGAACGCGGGTCTGGCCGTGGGTGCTACGCTGGAGCTGGCCTTCATGGGCAACGTGACCATCGGCGCAGCGCTGCCGCCGGAGATTACCGCAGGCGGCATTCTGGGTACGGCGCTGGCCATTGTTTCCGGAAATGGCACAGAGGCTGCCCTTGCACTGGCACTGCCCATTGCAACGGTGGCTCTGCTGATCAAGAACACCTTCTATCTGACCGCCCGCAGCTGGTTTTTGCATAAGTCTGATAAATATGCGGCTGAAGGCAACGCCGCCGGCGTGAATGCCATGCACATGATCAGCTTCCTTTCCTACGATATCGTCATGTCTCTGGTCATCGCCATCTGCTTCTACTGCGGCAGCGACGCGGTGCAGAGCTTCCTGGCCATCATCCCCGCATTCATCATCCGCGGCATTTCCGTGGCCGCCGGCATCCTGCCTGCACTGGGCTTTGCTATGCTGGGCAAGATCCTCATCAGCCCCAAGGTTGCTCCGTATTTCCTGCTGGGCTTCCTGCTGGCTGCATACCTCAATGTTCCCGTGCTGGGCATTGCACTGCTGGGCGTGATCATTGTGGCTCTGATGCTGGTCAACGACCAGAACAAGCCGAATAATACTGCTGTGGTTGACGGAGGTGCTGACGATGACTTCTAATAACGAGAAAAAGCTGCTCACCAAGAGCGATATCAACAGGGTTTTCTGGAGATCCTTTACGGTCAATGCATCCTTTAACTACGAGCGTCAGATGAGTCAGGGTGCGCAGTATGCGCTGTCCCCGATTCTACAGAAGCTGTATCCGGACAAGAAGGAGCTGGGCGAGGCACTGCAGCGTCACGCCGAGTTCTTCAACACCACGCCCATGCTCTGCCCCTTTATCTTCGGCATTACAGCGGCCATGGAGGAGGAGAACGCCACACAGGAGGACTTTGCCCCCAACACCATCAACTCGGTCAAGGCTGGTCTGATGGGCCCTCTGGCCGGTATCGGCGACTCGGTATTCTGGGGCACCCTGCGTCCTCTGGCCGGCGGCATCGCCTGCTCGCTGGCACTTACGGGCAACCTGTTTGCGCCGTTCCTGTTCCTGCTGCTGTTCAACATCCCCAACGTGCTGGTGCGCTACTTCGGCTGCCACTGGGGCTACAACTCCGGCATGAAGGCACTGAACCGCTTTGAGGAGCTGGGCCTGACCGAAAAGATCTTTACCGCAGCGGCCATTATCGGTCTGCTGGTCATCGGCGGCATGTCGGCCTCCATGGTCAGCATCAACCCGGTCGTTGCCATTGGCAGCGGCGACAACGCCATCAAGCTGATCGATGTCATCAACGGCATCATGCCCAAGGTGCTCTCGCTGCTTACCACATTGGGCGTCTACAGGCTGCTCAAGAAGGGCACGAAGCCCAACACGATCCTGCTTGGCATCATCGTAGTCAGTGTGCTGCTCACTGCCATCGGTATTTTCTGAGCAGAACTTTTCAAGACGGCGATTTTATAGTAAAATGGAAAGCGGATGGGAGCGTGGGCTGACATCCGCTTTCCCACTTATCAGGAGGCTGCAATGAACTGTACCGAAGAATTTATTGCGAAAATGAAGCAGAAGGATATCGTCATCAACTTTGTGCAGGCATGGCGCAATGATACGCTGGAGGAAAGCTATGCCCGTCTGGATAAGCCTACGCGCCTGCACGCTTATTCGGTAAGCAAGAGCGTTACCTCCATCGGTGTGGGGCTTGCCGTGCAGGAGGGGCTGCTGCGACTGGACGACCGGGTGCTCAGGTTCTATCCGGAGTATGACCCCGCAGAGCTTGCACCGAACCTGCGCCGCATGACCGTGCGAGACCTGCTGATGATGGGCTGCGGCTCCAAGGATAAAATGTTCTTCTGGAATGATGCGCAGCGGCTGCAGTGCAGGGACTGGCAGGATTATTTCCTGCGCAATGAGTTCCCCTATGAGCCGGGCACCCGGTTCGAGTACAACAATTTCAACAGCTATATGTGCAGCTGCATCGTGGAGCGCGCTGCGGGATGCACCCTAAAGGACTACATGACGCCCCGCTTTTTTGATAAGCTGGGCATCGGCAACCCGGACTGGCTCACCTGCCCCATGGGACATTCTGCCGGAGCGAACGGCCTGTTTTTGAGCATTGACGAGATGTCCCGCATCGGGCAGTTCCTGCTGCACGACGGTTGCTGGAACGGCGAGCAGCTTCTGGACCCCGCATATTTGCATGAGGCAGAAAAAAACCAGTACCCGGTCAATGCCCCCAAGCACGGCTACGGCTATTTCTTCTGGACGAACCCGGACGACGAATCCTACCGCGCAGACGGTATGTATGGTCAGTACATCGTGGTGGTGCCCAAGAGCAAAGCGGTGGTCACGGTGCAGGCGCTGGACAGTAAAAAATTCTTCGACGATGTGTGGTCGGAGCTGGTAGTCCCCTTTCTGAACAAGGGCTGAGCGTAAAAAACAACAGGAGCAAAGGTGACAATGGCAAATCTGCAGAAGCTGAATCCGACCCAGCAGGAGCTGTACAACTATCTGGAACAGCAGACCGGACAGGTGAACTTTGAGGTGCTGCAACCGTTTACCACGCAGGAAATGGGTGCGGTGCTGCACATCAGCCGCAACACGGTGAGCCAGTACCTGAACGAGTTTTTCAAAGAGGGCTGGATGGTCAAGATCAATACCCGGCCGGTCTATTATTTCCTGCGGGAGACGCTGAGCCGGAAATTTAACGTTCAGACGCTGGATGCTGAATATGAGGATCTGCAGTTTCTGCAGCAGGATCTGAACCATGGCCGCTGTGCGGACAGCTGCTTTGCGGGAGTCATCGGCTATCACCTTAGCCTGAAATCCGCCGTGGAAAAATGCCGTGTGGCGGTGGAGTATCCGCCCACCGGCCTGCCGCTGGTGCTGGCGGGCGAAAAAGGCACCGGCAAGCGTCTGCTGGCCGGCAAGACCTGGGAGTATGCAAAGGAAAAGCAGGTCGTGCCGGCAGAGAGCCGTTTTGCCGAGCTGGACTGCGCCATGTGGGGCGCAGCAGAGCCGGGCGGCACCGGCTTTGCCGCTTCGTTCAAACGCAGGCTGGAGGCTGGCACCGGCAGCGATTTTTTGTACCTGCACGGCTTTGACCAGCTGGAGAGCAGTGTGCAGGCCGAGACTGTGCGCTTTTTAACGGCAGTGCTGCCGGAGCTGGGCGCGAAGTATCCGCGCCTGATCTTCGGTGTGCAGACGGTGCCGCCCTCGCTCAAGAACAGTGTGCCGGTGCAGGCAGAGCTTCTGCCGCTGCGCAGCCGGTCGCTGCTGGAGAAAAAGCGGCTCATCTATCGTTTTCTGATGCAGGAGGAGCAGCGCATCGGCCGCAGGGTGCAGGTGACGGGTCAGGCATACCAGATGCTGATGCAGTATCCGTATGAGCGGAACGTGGGTCAGCTGGAGCAGGTCATCCGTACCAGCTGCACCAATGCATACTCCCGCAGCCGGGACGGCGACATCTGCATCGGTCTGCCAGTGCTGCCGGATGCCGTGTTTGAGAGCTGCCTGCTGCTGCCGGAAGCCGGTGCGCAGAACCGTGCGCTGACACTGGACGACCTGCGGGAGGACTGCGGCTTTGAAAGGGAGCACCGTCTGCTGGAGGAGATCCGGGAGCAGGGGCGGCTGTATTTACAGGGCAGTCTGGAATGTGCCGGATTCTGCACCCGCATGGTGCACCGGCTGGAGGAGTACAACAACTATATCCTGTTCCAGAACAAGATCGCAGATGAGCGCATCAAGGGCATCGAACAGGGGATGCTGCGCATCTCGGAGCGCATCCATGAGCTGTACGGCGTCGGCTTCCCCAACAGCTTTATCCTGATGCTGGCGCGGTGGGTGTATTTCGGCAATGTGTTCGATGATGCCTTGCCGGAGGACAACGCCGAGATGCAGCAGCTGGTGGCAGACCTGACCGAGGCTGTCCGGCGGGATGCGCCCTACAGTTTTGCGGTGGCAAGTGATCTGCTGCTGATGGTGCAGAACACCACCGATGTGCATTTCTCGTCCATCGGCATCCTGATGATCAGCGCCTTTGTGGAGGTGCTGCACCGCCCCGGCAACAAGCTGCCAGTGCAGGCGTTCATCATCTGCCACGGTTACGCTACGGCCAGCAGCATTGCAGACGTGTGCAACAAGATGCTGCATAAGTATCTGTTCAACGCCATCGATATGCCCTATGATGTGCCGGTCAGCGAGATCGTCAGTCAGGTCAAAAAGATCCTTTATTTCAACGAGAACCGCGATGTGCTGATCCTGGTAGACCTCGGCTCACTGGAAAACATCACCGAGCTTCTGGACGACCTGCCGAATGTCAACCTCGGGATCATCAACAATGTTTCCACAGCGATGGCACTTTCGGTGGGCAGCCATATTCTGGACGGGATGCCGCTGGCAGAGGTTCTGGAAAATGCCAAAAATGCTTCGCAGATCCGCTATAAGATCCTGGAAAAAGCCCGCAAAGAGGATGTGATCCTGTTTGTGAGCGAGAGCGGCAGCAACGTCGCCGCAAAGGTGAGCGAGCTGTTCATGCACAGCCTGAATCATCTGAACACGAAGGTAAACGCGCGCTTTTTGTGCTACGATGTGCAGACCTACGAGCAGCTGCGTCAGAATGGCCACTGGGACACCTGCAACGTGCTGTTTGCGGCATCCACCATGGAGCTTGGCCCGGCGGATTTTCCGGTGGTGGCTGTGGAGGACATCATCACCCAGCGCGGACTGGATAAGATCAAGAGCGGCCTGTGCAGCTATTTGACCGAGGAAGAGTTCGAGCACTTCAAGCAGAATCTGGTCAACCAGTTCTCGCTGGAGAATGTGGTGGAATCGCTCACCATCCTGAATGCATCGAGGGTGCTTTCGCTGGTAGCAGATATGCTGGAGGAGATGCAGCGGGCGCTTGGCTCCCACTTCCAGCCCAAGACTGTGGTGGGTCTGAACCTGCACATCAGCTGCCTGATCGAGCGGCTGGTGAAAAAAGAGGAGATCAAGAGCTACCGTGAGCTGGAACGCTTCTGTGAAGAGCACCGGGACTTTGTGGCACTGGCGCGGCGCTGCTTTGCCAACATTGCGGAGCAGTACCGCATCAACCTGCCGGACAGTGAGATCGGCTATATTTACGATTATATTTCCCACGATTACAGCGATGAAAGTCCTTGGAAAAATGAGTTTTGAACCAATGGGAGGAAATTCAAATGGATTACAATAAAGCAGCTCTGGAAATGCACGAGACCCACAAGGGAAAGGTGGGCATCGTGAGCAAGGTGGAAGTCGCCACCCGTGACGACCTGTCCACCGCCTACACCCCCGGTGTGGCCGAGCCCTGCCGCAAGATCAAGGAAAACCCCGACGATGTGTATAAGTACACCTTCAAGGGCAACATGGTAGCCGTTGTCTCCAACGGCACCGCCGTGCTGGGTCTGGGCGATATCGGCCCGGAAGCCGGTCTGCCGGTCATGGAGGGCAAGGCCGTGCTGTTCAAGGAGTTCGGCGGCGTGGACGCCTTCCCTATCTGCATCGACGCCCACGATGCTGCCAGTGTCATCGCCGCCTGCAAGGCCATTGCGCCCACCTTTGGCGGCATCAATCTGGAGGACATCAAGAGTCCCGAGTGCTTCGAGATCGAGGAGACCTTGGAGCGGGAGCTGGACATCCCGGTGTTCCAGATGGGGCAGATCGACCCCATCGACATCGCCAGCCTGTGCCTGTGGCGGCAGGAGGAGTCCGGCGACAATCGGGAGCGCATCCGCCGTCTGCTCAGCAACCTCCCTCTGGCGGTGCAGCAGGAGCTGACGCCCCGGCAGCGGGAGATGGTGTTCCTCTATTACGACCGGGGACTGAAAATGTCCCAGATTGCTCAAAAGCTGGGGGTGAACCGCTCCACCGTCTCCCGCACGGTGAAGCGGGCTAAACAGCGGCTGTACCGCTGCCTGCGGTACGCCCTGTAATTTTCCCTCTTGAGGTTTTGCGGGATACACCGTATAATCGGTATCAAAGAGGGACCATGGATATCCGCAGAAGGGAGCTGCACTCCCAAGGGAGGTTTTACCCATGCTGTACACTACCCTGCACAACCGAATCCTGCGGCTGGTGCTCGCCGTGCTGGGCGAGCTGATCGCGGCCGCGGCGCTGAATCTCTTCATTGTCCCCCTGAGCCTGTACACCGGCGGCCTGCTGGGCTTCTGCCAACTGGTGCGAACGCTGCTGCAGGACTTCCTGGGCGTGAGCTTCGGGGCCTACGACATCGCAGGCGTCCTCTATTTTCTGCTGAACATCCCGCTGCTCATGATCGGGTATCGGAACCTGGGCAGGGGACTGGCGGTGCGGACCATCATCTGTACGGTATCCTACTCTGTTTTTTACAGCATCATTCCCATTCCCACGCAGCCCATTGTGGACGATTATCTGACGGCCTGCGCTCTGTCTTTAAGTGATACGGATACCTATGAGCTGTTGTCCGCCGAAGAAAATGAGGAATACAGCAAAAATTTAAGCTATCCGGTTTACATCGTAACCTATACCGCCGGTGAGAACGAAGACACCCGGAAATGGAGCGTATTTGTCATGGACACCGACATTTGTACCTATCTTTACGGCTTCTGCGTACCCCCCGATGCTGCGGCGGATATGGATGAGACCTATCAAAATATTTTTTCGCAGCTGTATTTGAGCGATGAAGAATGAGGAGGAATATCACATGAAGAGAAAAAAGCCATATCTTCTGGCAGGACTGGTATTGCTGCTTTCCCTGCTGTGTACAGCCTGTGGCAATACGGAAGAAGCGATTTCCCCACAGGACGACCCCAACGAGGGGCTGGGCGGCGGAGTCAGCGAGGACACCGTCAACGACTTCAGCGGCTTCGAGGGTATCTGGCTGGGCGAAGCAAATAATGACTACGACTCCATGGAGTTCGACGCCGAGGGCAACTGGACCCTCTACCTCAGCGGTGAAGTGGTGGACGACGGCTACCTCCGCTATGAGCCGGAGTGGGAGGCCATCTATGCCTACAGCAACCTGGACGATTCCGGCAGCCGCATCGACATGGAGGACGGCCAGCTCTACAGCGCCGCTTACGGCTACTTCAACTACGGCGAAGGGATGGAGTACCTTTGGTATGAAGACGGCGGTTGTCTCACCGAGGATGACGAGCCCAATCCCTCGGGGGACGAGGTGCCCGACTGGAACGGCCGTTTAGACGGAAACCCGGACTCCTACTGGAGCTGGGATTCCGACCTCTGCCAGCGGAATGTCTCGGAATTCAAGGGCATTTGGTACTATGACGGCGACCTCTCGGCTGAGACCTATATCGTCATCGACGGTAATGGGAACTGGAGCTATTACCAGCGCGCTCCCGGCGCTGAGGCCGCGGAAATGGACTACGGCACATTCTCCTACTCCACGGACGAGGTCAGCACCTATTACGCGGACTCCACCACGTATGCCGGCGTTTCCTACCGGGTCTTTGAGGTGGATGAGGACTCTCTCGTCTGGGGAGACGAGGGCGTTTACTACCTGATGGAGTGACAGAAAGGGAGGATGACAATGATGGATCGACTAAAACGAAGCGTTTCCCTCCTGCTGGCGGCCATCCTCTGCCTGGGCCCCACAGCCTGCGGCGGAACGGACAACGTGACAGGGGATGACTGGCGGGTCAGCGGCGTGGTGGCCGGCAGCGGCACCATCACCCATGACGGCGAGAGCGTGGACGTGCTGGTCACGGTGAGCGAGAGCAGCGCGGCCTTCTACCGGGATCTGCCGGAGCAGGTCCTCTTTGACAGCGTATCCTTTCCCATGAACATCCCCGACGCGGAGCAGGCCTTCAACGCCATCTCCTTCGACGACATCGACGGCGACGGGGAGAGCGACGTCCTGGTGAGCTTCATCCACGAAAACGGCGACGCCACCGAGCTGATCTGGATCTGGGACCCGGCGGAGCGCTATGTCTTCCGGGAGGATCTCTCCACCGTCACTCTCAGCGGCGGCGATCTCAGCGAGTATGTGGGCCTTTGGGAGTACCAGGGGGAGAACCTCTGGCTGCGCATCCATGAGGACGCCACCTGGGAATTCGTCAATGACCAGGACGACGTCATCGAGTACGGCACGCTGTGGGTGGATGAAAGCGGCGTGACGCTCCACTTTGACGGCAGCGGCGACGTGCTGCAGCTGGACCGCACCGTCAGCGGCGATCTGATGGACATTGCCAACGGCGGCTCCCTCTTCCCGGTGGAGGGCATCCAGTCCAGCGAGCCCTACTTCACCCAAAACGGCCTGGAGATCAACGCCGCGGTGGAGAAGGGGACCTTCCTGCTGAAGGACGGCGTCTGCAGCTACTCCGGCCTCGGCGATGGCTACAATACCGACGACTGCTACTGGGAGATCACGAAAAACGGCGACTACACCCACGACGGCATCCGTGAGCTGCACTTTGATGCCATCTGCTACATCCCGGAGAGCTCCATCCCCTATTTTGACCAGGAGTACATCACTGTCACCAACAGCGAGCTCTATGATTTCTACACCGGTATGTGGCTCACCACCTCAACGGCCTACGGCAACAGCCAGCGCGGGGACAACTACTATCTCCACACCGTCAGCTGGCAGGGGAACAGCTGCCTCATCGAGTTCACCTACTCCACGGACTGGCAGTACAACGTGGGCGACTGGGCCCAGGTCCTGACCAAGAGCTACTCCGTCTACCTCCCGGAGGACTATGATGGACTCGTCTTCGCTGCCGAGGCACAGCCGTCGAACTATAAAGATACCGCCAAACGCATGCAGCTGGACAGCATTTCTCCCGAAGCTGCCATCCTGGACCTCGACACCGTTGACCCCTACAGCGGCCTGTATTTCAGCCTTTGCTACTAAGGAGGAGAGACAGAGATGGGAAAGAAACGCAACGACTTTGACATAGTGGGTGCCGAGCGCATGACGGACACGGAGCTGTCAAAAAAGCTGGGAAGCTATCAGAGAACGGAGAGCATCAGCATATCGCTGGGCGTTATTCTGGTGATCGCCGGGTGTATTTCAATGTTTATACAGCGTGACCCCATTTTGGTCTGCGCTTTGGCGTTCCCCGGTGTGGCACTGTTCCTGCTGGTGGCAAAGCCCGCCCAAACGAAGAAAAAAGCCCTGATGCAGCAGCAGC
>ERZ825896.4468-NODE-4468-length-10661-cov-8.832359_pt1 | contig 10661 bp, 11 predicted proteins | sample MGYA00519858_ERZ825896 | MGnify/ENA primary metagenome ERZ825896 (study PRJEB31778, sample SAMEA3449214) | human gut metagenome | biome: human gut; feature: human-associated habitat; material: faeces | place: United Kingdom | collected 2010/2012 ... | reverse complement strand
ACAACGATAGTCTTTATCACGGCGGGATTTTTAAGTGCTTACGCTTCAAAATGCAGAGATAGCGATCGAGGGAGGAAAGAGAAGACGCAGGCCGTGTCTTTGAAAGTGATTCTTCTGATGCTCTTATCGGCTATTTTGACAAATGGATGGTCGATTGGGACAGCGGCCGGAACGGCAGCATCGCTGCCTCCAATTCTGACGTGTGCATGTATGGCGACAGGATCTTTTCTGAGTGTTTTGATTATCTGTGCAGTTGTTTTTACAAAGAAACGGCAATGGAAACAGGTATTATGCATTGGAAGCACAAAAAAGCCACTGATGTTGTGTGCAGTTTCCGCATTCTGCCATTACGGCGGAAATATGATCTCCATTTATTCTATGCCGGCAATCAGTGCAACAATTTCTTTCCTGCTCGGAAAATCATCGAATCTGTGGACGATTTTCTGGGGAATGGCATATGGTGAATTTTCAGGGGTATCCAGAAAGACAAAATTTGTACTTGGAACGTCTATCGTTTTATTTCTGGCAGGAATCGCCCTGCTGACAATATATAAATTTGGATGAGGTGAGGCATGAGCATGAAAAAGTATGAAAAACTGCATTATGTCCCTGTCCTTCAATAAAATAAATATCTGCTATATCTGTTTTTACGATTCCTTCTCCAATCGTAATCATAAGAAATTCCTTTGCTTCAGAACGAATACGTCCAATTGCTTTATCCAGTTTCTGCGAAAAAGAAAAATACTCAACTGGTTTTACTACATAATCCATTGCATCAACTTCATATCCACGTACTGCATATTGAATCATATTTGTAATAAACATAATAATTACTTTCTGATCCATCTGACGGATTTTTTCTGCTGCTGTCATACCGTCCATGAACCGCATCTGAATATCCATCAGAATAATGTCAAAACCGCCACTGTAATTCTCAGTGATATCTTCTCCATCACCAAATACCGTAACCTTTATTGATCTTCCCCTTTCCGTTTGATATTTCCGGATATACTCTGTTAATTGTTTTACGTAAATTTCTTCATCTTCCACAATTGCAATCTGTATCATCCTATACCCTCCACAAGAATTGCATTTTTTGTAACTGTTCAAGCCCGCACAATATAGTTCCAGGTTTTTACTGTTATTTTATAAATAACTTTTGTTTTAGTATATCACTGCTTCATTCCTGAGTCAAGTGGATGTAATATTACAAATTACACCTGTATAATCTGGTTTTCTTTTATCGTATATCCACAGTTATCGCATACACTGTCGCCAACTGTTTTTCCATCTCTCACAAATACTTCTATATCTGCACTACATTTCGGACATTTAACTTCTTTAATTGAAGTCATGCTTCTGGCATCCATACATCCTGAAAAAAATCCCATCTTTTCACCTTTTTCCTGTATATATTCTATTATTTTCTTAACCTAATTTTTCTTTTATTTTTTTATCTCATCTACTGCTGTCTGGCTGAAATCATAAGGAGAAACTCCCTCTCTGTCTGCATTCATAATTTCCGGATTATAATGAACAAATCCCAGCAAATCACTTTCCGGTATTCTGTCTTTCACAAATGCTTCATCACTTACATCCCTGATTTTATTTGCAACAACTCTTACTTTCTTTACCCCCAGTTCTTCTGCCAGACGCTTTACGTTTCTATAAGTCTGAACACTTCTGGCTCCTGGCTCTATCACAACGATAAACTGATCCATGCCTTCTGTTGTCCCTCTTCCAAGATGTTCCAAACCTGCTTCCATATCCAGCAGCACAACATCCTCTCTGTGCAGAATAAGATTGTTGATGATCCGTTTAAGCATTACATTTTCCGGGCAGACACAGCCGCTTCCGGCTGTTTCTACTGTTCCAAGAATCAATAATCTGACACCATTACGAAATTTCGAATATCTCTCCGGAATATCGTCAACTTTTGGATTGATTTTGTAAAATGTATTGCTTTTATCCGCTCCGGTCCGTTCTTCCACCAGCTTTCTCATTTTGCTGACTGGTATAATCTCTGCCAGTTCTTCCTCTGAAAAACCTAGTGCAAGTCCAAGATTTGCATCTGGATCCACATCTACAGCAAATACTTTTTTCCCTTCTTCTGCATACAGCCGTGCTAATACTGCAGATATCGTAGTTTTCCCTACTCCGCCTTTTCCAGTTACAGCAATTTTCATCTGTTATCTCCTTAAATGCTTCTTACTCCACTTCCTCCAGTTCTGTTCCTTCTGGAAGAATATATCCGCAGTTATCACATACTCCGTCCTCTGCAAGTATCCCGTCTTTCACAAAGGCTTCAATGCCTCCCGGTTCATGACAGCGTGGACAATCTAATTCCTGTATCTTTTTCTGATTTCTTACATCCTGGCAATTGGCAAATTCAATTTTACCCATAGTGATTCCTCCATTTTCATTCCATATCAATTTGTCTTCGCAAAAAAGTTCCTACCATACGGGAAAAATTGCTGATATTACGAATATAGGCAAAGTCTTTTCCATAGATTCTCTTTTCCACGGAGAGCTCTTCTTCATTCCCTACAAAAATACCAATTACGAAAATTCCCTGATTTCTGGCCCGACGCACCTCATATGCAGTATCTTTCACAGCTCCTTCTCCGTCATAGATCTTGGGCTGGCGGGTTCCTGGTCGTTGTATGCTCATATCACAGGGTTTTCCATCACTTAATACGATTAAAATCTTATTTTTTTCCGGTCGCTCCATGAGAGAGGAACAGACTGTTTTCAGTGCAAGCCCATCTCTGTTATTGGCATACGCCCGAAATTGAAAGATTCTTTCATTTGTTTCCCTTGGATCTTCATAATCCCGAAATCTCTGAAGTACTGTATATCCCCAGAAAGCACAGTATCCTGTCACCCGATGAGGAATTCCTGCCTGGCTTAATGCTTCACTGATAATATATCCCTGCGCCGCTACCTGAGCCTGTCTGTCAGCCTGGGAACCACTGGAATCAATCAGGACGTCTATTACAAACTCAGAATCTTCTGCTCTCTTTTTTCTATTAAATAACTTGTCATCGTCTGTTCTTCCAATTTTCCATAACCTCTCAGGAACAAGCTGCCCTGCATCAGATCTGCTGACAAAATCATCCTTTCGGATTATAAATGCCCGTTTCAGTGACTCTGCCAACACAGAAATATTTCTTTTGATGATCCAGTGATTATTTCCATAATAGGCTTTATTTTTTTCAAACTGCAGCTGAGAAAAACGGTATTGATTATTTTTTATCACAGGGTTCTGTAAAATTCCATCTGTAAGATACAGGATACAGTTTTTGTGGATTCCTGTACAAAATTTCCGGTTGACTCTGGCCTGCTCCGATTCACTTAGATACGATTTTCCGTAATTCAGTTCCACATATTCCCGTATCCGTCGCACTGCCTGTGGATTTATATTCTCCGAGCTTTCCGGAACTTCTTCATTTTCCGGAGAGAAATAAAATCTTTTTTTCTTTTTGTTTCTGATATCCAGACTCATCATCTTTTTTTTGAGATTAGAAAGATATTTTTGAATGATGTCTTCCATCTGTTCATCCGTCATGCATTCCTGCCACGCGTCATTGGCCAATGCCATATCCGGTAAATTCAGAATCTTCTCCAGATTTCCATTCCTTTTTTCAAAAGAGGGATCCAGAACATGATTATAAATCTCATCTATCACGTTTATGACATCTTCCGTATTTTCCGCATCCTTCAGAGAAAGAATCTTGTACAATGCAATCTCTGCCTGTGGATCCATTCCCTCATCGTCTGTGTTCTCCAGAACATGCCTTATATACAGAAGCCTAATCCTGTGAATCAGGTCTGTTCCAGCTTTGTCTGATACCTGCTCTTTCTCGGCCTTTTCCAATTCTCTGAACGCCTGTTCTCTGATTTCCTTTGTTCCCAAACGTTCTCGAATGATAAAACGATTCACTGCAGCATCCATGCATAATCCAGCAAGAGGCAAAAGCATATCTTCTCCAGCAGAAAAATGTAATTTTTTCATCAAATACATGCCAAGTTTCTTCTGATCAAAATATCGTGCAAAGGCACCCTGCTTCACTGCCTCATATAGAACCGTTTGTTTTGAATAAACATATTTTTCTGTGTCCGGTTCAAATTCCATATCATAATCACCACTGACTGTCCAAAAAAGATTTCTGATACGATTGCTGATCTCCAGACGATGTTCTTCCAGTTGTTCCGCCGGCCATCTGACATCCTCCATACAAGTTTACCCCCATATGTCTTTTCCGGTCCAGGAAGATGGGATTCTGGTAGAAACCACATCTTCTACGATCTCTTTTTCAAATACATCAAAACTTTTATTTATGATCCCCATCTGGATTGCATCAATTGGAGAAAGTCCGCTTCTTGTTGCTTTTACAGCAGAAACCAATCCTCTCAGGTCGAGAGATTTTGTTGAGATTTCTCCATGATAAGCTTTGATCTGCAAATCCAGAAACAGTCCTGCAAAAGCTTTCAGTGCACTTTTTTCCCCATCTGGAAAATGTTGTCTTAATACAAAAAGGACACTATCCTCATCCATTTCAGGCATATCAATTACCATAAACCTTGAAACCAATGCTTCATTTAGCTCTCTGGTACCTGCGTAACCATAATTCATCGTGCCGATAAATCGTGTTGCCGGATGAAGTAAAATCCTGTTATATCCTGGAATATCGATTCTGCGCCGATGATCCAGTGTGGCATGCAGTACAGAAACCGCATCATTTTTTGCCATATTGATTTCGTCCAGGATTCCAAATCCTCCAAATTCCGCGCATTGGTAGATGGGGCCTTTCCGAAGGCGAACCTCATTATTTATAAAGGTATCCGTTCCAATCAGATCGGCACTGTCTGTATTTACATGAAAAGAAATGTCGTATTCCGGTCTTCCGAATATCCATGCCAGTGTCTCACATAGTACATTTTTTCCTGTAGCTTTCGCACCGGAAAGTAACAGGTTATCTCCCTGAAGAAGCGCTGCTATTGACATTTCCAGAATCTTTTTCCCATAAAATAGGATATCCGGTTTTTCTACCCGTTCCTTTACCTGATCCTCTACCTCATAACGCATGTGAAAATCTCTCAGTTCTCCAATCAGTTCCTGCGCTATCTTCTGGTCTTCTAAATATTTTTCTATTTCTGTCCAATGATTTCTCATGAAGATTTTCCTTTCTTTGCAATTGGTTATATCAAATCAGATAATATTTCTGTTTACTCAATCTTCAAACTTTCAATCCTCCAACTCACAATCCTAACTTCTTTACAATTTCTCCCAGTGCACTTCTTACAGGAGAATCTTTCGGAAGCTGTATGATCGGCTTTCCATCACAGTCATACTGATATACCTGGTCATCATGTGGTACAACCCCTAACAGTTCCAGTCCCTGATTTCGGATTTCTTCCAGAGTTCCGGCATCCAGTTTTCCATCCGGAACACGATTCACGATTAATCCAGTTTTCTGTGGTTTAAAGTTTAACTCCTTCATCAGCTTTGCAATACGTCCGGCTGCCTGAACACCTCTTCTGGAACAGTCACTTACAAGAATCGCAACTTCCATCATTGGCAGGATTCCTCTGCTGATATGTTCCATACCTGCTTCGTTATCAACCACAATATATGGATAATGACTTTGCAGTTTCTGAACCTGGGTCTGCACAAGGCCATTTACAAAACAATAGCAGCCCTGTCCCTGGGTTCGTCCCATTACCATCAAATCATAATCGTCTTCTTCTGCAATCGCATCAGAAAGACGCATTTCCAGATATGCCTGTTTTGTCATACCGGAGGGAATCTGATATCGTGGGTCTATGCCTGCCCGCTCAATTTCTTCTCTCAGCTCCCCAAGTGTGACCTCCGGCTCAACACCGAGCACTTCGTTCAAATTTGCATTTGCATCTGCATCCACCGCCAGGACCGGACGTTTTCCGCTTTCACATAAATACTGGATCAACAATCCACAAAGAGTTGTTTTTCCTACGCCACCTTTTCCTGATACTGCAATTACATGTCCCATGTTTTTCCTCCTAAAATTCTGAACAATCTGTTGACTTTTTCTTTAAACCTCATTATAGTTGTTACTATATAAATTACAATAATCAGTCTGTGAGATTTGTATGGTTACTCAACACATCAGAAAAATTGTTGAGAAATTATATGATACTAACTAATACAGGAGTATATAATGTCAGAAAAAACGAGAAAACAAGATCGCCGTACCCGCTATACCAGGCAAACCATAAAAGATACGTTCTTAGAATTGTTAAAGCAGAAAAGTTTTACGAAAATTACAGTTACAGAGATCTGCAAAAATGCTGAAATCAACCGTGGCACTTTTTATCTTCATTACTACGATATCCATGATGTATTATCAGATATTTTTAATGATATGACTCAGGATATGTTAACAACTGTAGATCATTTATTCTGTCTAAATCAAAAAAGCTGTTCCTATCCGTTCTGTCAGAAAATACAGATGGAATCACAATACAGGGCACTGTTTCTGGATGATGCAATTGCCCCTATTCTTCTGGAAAAAATAGCAGAAAATACAAAAGAAGGCTATGTGACCTGGCTTATGTCACACAGCCTCCTGACCTTTGAACAGGCAGAATCGGTTTTTTATTTTCAAATGAATGGCTGCCTTTCCATCAACAGACTGATGCTCCGCAATCACTGTAATGACTGGAAACAGATTCAGACAGTAATCGACAAATTTATCAAATCCGGGCTGGAAAGTTTTCTGATTCATGATCAGAGAGAAGAAAATGCTTCCGATAATTTTTGCAACAAAATTTCTCCAACTGTTACCGCATCTTCTACACTCAGATAATGATCGGCATGATCCTGAAGAAATATTTTGCCAGATGCAGGAAATTCTTCATCTGCAAACCATATCTTTAAAGTTACCGGATATCTTGGCAGAACTGGAAAAACAGCACACAGATCCGCCTTTGTCTCTGTGAATTCTGCACCCAGGTTTTTACATGCTTTCTGAATTTTCTCAGGATCTTTATCCTGCAAAAGCTTTTCCAGTTTCTGCTCTGCAGTCCGGTCAAACTTGGTTCCTCGAATCAATCCATCTTTCAGGTTACCAAAAGTAATGAGCTTCTGTGAACCTTCTGTTCCATCGGCCATATCCAGATAATGCAGCAATGTCAGATAATGCCATTCGTCCATGTCTGAGTTAATACGAAACTCAGGGAGTTGAATTTCAATCGTTTCATAAAAACTCAGTACTTCAAGCACATTTCGGCTGCTATGAAAAACAGCCCCACTTTTTGCAGCAATATCCTCTCCGGAACGATTTTGCAGCCGTTTTACTGCTGCCTGCAACATTTCCTGAAATGCACGATTTTCTGTTTGATTTTTGTATTCCATAAGTTCTCCTTTGTTGATATTTTATCGCATCATATAATAATCAATGTTTATGCAAGAATTTGGGTGGTTTCATAAATCTGGCTTTGTCCGGATTCTCTTTCATCCATTCCCGGGCAAAATCCATTACCTCAGTCATAGTTTCATAATCTTTTCCACAAAAACAGCAACTTGGGCATGTTGGACATGGCCATCCCTTATTTTTGAATCTGCATGCGTCTAAATGTCGGTATGCTCTTAATAAATTTGCTTCATATTCTTCTTTAGACTGTGAAGCTTCCCTGTTTTCACGATAATAAAGGTGATACATTTTTTTAGTCATATGTTTTTTGATTCTGGTATATAAATTTCCTTTTAACTTGTCCACAATCAGCATATTATACAATCCTCCGTAAGTTTTATTACTATGTTGACTTTTCCTTTAAATTTCATTATAGTTGTAATTATATTATTTACAATCGTCAAAATAAAAAATATGTTCAAGTTCTCGACACATGAAAAAGAACTGTTAAGAACTTGAGATGTTTTTGACAAACCAGCAATATTTTGTCTCAAAAATTTGAAAATAAAATTATTATATCATACTACAAGGAGTTTCTTATCATGAAATACTCAACAAAATTAAGCGATACTGTTCATGTGATGGTTCTGATTGCCATCAACAAGGAAAAATCTCTCTCCAGTGCCTCAATTGCAGAAAGTGTCCATACAAATCCCGGCTTTGTACGCCAGCTTATGTTAAAACTAAAAAAAGCGGAACTTATGACCAGTGTAGCCGGACATGCCCGTCCTTCTCTTTCAAAACCAGCCGATCAGATTACATTGCTGGATATTTATAAAGCAGTTGAAGGTGATAAACCATTGCTTCATTTAGATACTCATACCAATCCAGATTGTGGCGTTGGCATTAACATTCAGTTATCTTTGCAGGGATTTTATAATGAAATTCAAAAGGCTGCCGAAGAAAAAATGAATACGATTACTTTACAGGATATCATAGATACCTACTATCAGCGGATATCTATAGAAAATAACTTACAGAATATTATTTAACAGGAGAACACTTTCATGTACCTTCAGCAAATACGAAGAGAATGTAATAGAAACTGTGTAAGTTTTTCTAACCTGCTCTCAAGATTTTATCAAATGCCAGAATTGTCAGTCAAGGCTGGAACCCTTACCTTGACTGGCATTCCGGCATTTAAAGCAAGGTAGTCAAGCAGGCAAAGGGGAAATTGTCAGACAATTTACTTACACACTTTTTTAGACATTCCCTTCTATTTTTACATAAAGTAATCCTGGATCATTCATAACAAAATCATATACAATCCAGGATTATCTGTTTTTTTGCACTTGTGTCAGCGTACATGACACAATCGATACACGGCAGGTTATTTACTGCATTCCACAATGATCTTCTCGCATCTGTCATATCCAAGCTGTGAACTGTTCAGACACAACGTATAATTGCTGGCTTTTCCCCATTTCTGATCCGTGTAAAAACTATAATTCGTCATACGCCTTTTATCTGTATCTGCCATCATTTTGACGGCTTCCTTCTCTTCTACATGATATAAGCACATAATACGCTCTGTTTTTTCCGACATATCTCCATGGATAAATACATTCAATACATCATCCCTGTCTTTCAAAATATAATCCGCATTTCTTCCAATGATCACACACGGTTCTCTATCAGCCAGTTCTAAAATAACCTTTCTCTGTGCCTCATACACCATATCCTCCACTGATTTTCCTGTAATATCACGTCCGGCAAGTGCATACGCAAGCAAACCTTTTTTGGGAGATAATTCCGCACTTTCCTGAATATATTCCGGTGATAAGCCGGACTTTTCTGCAATCCGGCTGATGATATTCTTATCATAGTAGGAAATTCCCAGTTTTTTTGCGACCTCTTCTCCGATAAAACGCCCACCGCTTCCAAATTCTCTGCTGATTGTGATGATTTTTTTTGCCATTTCCAGTTCCTCCTCAGTTCAAAACATTCACTCTATTTTTTCTGATTTTCTTCAAAAACACATATCCTACAAAACAGGAAACTATTTCCGTGATCGGAAATGCCCACCAGATCAGTGAAACTCCTATCTGCCCATTTCTGACAAATACAGAAAAAATTCCTGCCAATGGTAAAATAATCACAAGCTGTCTCAAAAGCGAGATAACCAGTGATTCCACACCACCATCCAATGCCTGATAAATGCCCTGATAAGCAACATTGATTCCTGCAAACAGAAAGCTGATCGAAATTATCCTCATTGCTCCGATAAAATATTCTCTTGACGCTCCCGTATGAAACAGCGTTGCAAATGCTTCGGGGAAGATCTCTGTGATTGCAATTCCCAGAATCATTAATATTATGGTATAGATCAGACCATTTTTAATTCCATCCTGAATCCTTTTCTTACTTCTCATCCCATAGGCAAATGCAATGATCGGGGTGATCGCATCTCGCAGGCCAAAAGCAAGGAAAAGAACAAACTGCTGAACTTTATAGAACAATCCATAGGCTGTCTGTGCTGACGGATTGAACTTCAGGATCAGATTCATCACGTAAACCATAATGGACATTAGAGCCTGTGCAATGATTGCCGGAAGTCCGATTGCATAGATTTCTTTGATAATTCCGCCATCCGGCTTCATGTATTTCGCTCCATGCTCGAATTCCTTGTTCATCTTCATATGGAAAATGAACAGTAACACTGCGGATGCTACCTGACCAATTACCGTTGCATAAGCTGCACCTTTCACTCCCATTTCCGGGCAGGGTCCAATACCATAGATCATGATCGGATCAAGAATGATATTTACAACAGCTCCAACCACCTGACCAATGGTAGAATAAAAAGAACGTCCTGTTGCCTGAAGTAACTTTTCAAACAGAGAAAAGAAAATAATACCAAAAGAGATTACGCAGCATATCCTCAGATAGCCAACTCCCATCTCAAGTACTTCTGTGTCTACTGTCTGCGATGAAATATATGTTTTCACCCCAAAGATACCAAATAATAAGCAGACCACATAAATGATCACACCAAGAAACAGACTGTTTCCCGCTACCTTTGCAGCTTTTTTACCGTTTCCCTGTCCAAGCGTCCTTGCTAGAAGCGCATTGGTTCCTACACCGGTTCCGATTCCTACTGCCACCATAAGCATCTGTACCGGAAATACCAGTGTCAGCGCATTCAAAGCCGCTTCACTCCCCACTTTCATATTGCCGACAAAAGCACTGTCCACAATATTGTAGACT
>ERZ825896.4467-NODE-4467-length-10662-cov-6.765249_pt1 | contig 10662 bp, 4 predicted proteins | sample MGYA00519858_ERZ825896 | MGnify/ENA primary metagenome ERZ825896 (study PRJEB31778, sample SAMEA3449214) | human gut metagenome | biome: human gut; feature: human-associated habitat; material: faeces | place: United Kingdom | collected 2010/2012 ... | reverse complement strand
AGGAATTTCGCTACCTTAGGACCGTTATAGTTACGGCCGCCGTTTACCGGGGCTTAGGTTCGCCGCTTCGCCTTTCGGCTGACGGTTCCCCGTGACCTTCCGGCACCGGGCAGGCGTCAGACCCTATACGTCGCCTTGCGGCTTGGCAGAGTCCTGTGTTTTTGATAAACAGTCGCTTGGGCCGTTTCGCTGCGGCCCCCCGCCGCTCCGGAGGCTCGCTCCTTCACCGCAGGGGGCGCCCCTTCTCCCTAAGTTACGGGGCCATTATGCCGAGTTCCTTGACCATGGTTCACCCGATCGCCTCGGTATGTTCTACCCGCCCACCTGTGTCGGTTTTGGTACGGGCGCCGGGGCGCCTGCCTAGGGGTTTTTCTCGGAAGCGTGGGATCGCCGGCTTCGCTCGAAGCTTCGTCTCGCGTCTCGGGCCATATGCGAGGCGGATTTGCCTGCCTCGCGCCCTACGCGCTTTCACGGGGACGTCCAGAACCCCGCCCGGCTACCCTTCTCCGTCGCCCCATCGGTCGATAGCGCCGCCCCGGCGGTACGGGAATGTCCGCCCGTTGCGCATCGGCTACGCCTCCCGGCCTCGCCTTAGCTCCCGACTGACCCTGGGGGGATTAGCCTCGCCCAGGAAACCTTAGGCTTGCGGCGGCAGGGTTTCTCGCCCTGCTCTCGCTACTCATGCCTGCATCCTCACTTCCGCGCGGTCCACCGGGGGTCGCCCCTCCGGCTTCCGCCCTGCGCGGAAAGCTCCCCTACCATCGTATATATACGGTCCGCCGCTTCGGCGCCGTGCTTAGCCCCGTGAATTGTCGGCGCATGTCCACTTGACCAGTGAGCTGTTACGCACTCTTTAAATGCATGGCTGCTTCTAAGCCAACATCCTGGTTGTCTAGGCAAACGCACATCCTTTGCCACTCAGCACGGACTTGGGGGCCTTAGCGGGCGGTCTGGGCTGTTTCCCTCTCGAGCACACAGCTTAGCCCACATGCTCTGACTCCCGGGCTTTCGAATGGCGGCATTCGGAGTTTGGTCTGGGTCGGTAGGCGGTGAGGCCCCCTCGCCGGTCCAGTGCTCTACCTCCGCCATTTAACGCCCGAGGCTAGCCCTAAAGCTATTTCGGGGAGAACGAGATATCTCCGGGTTTGATTGGCCTTTCACCCCTATCCACGGGTCATCCCCTCCGTTTTCAACCGAAGTGGGTTCGGCCCTCCACGGGGTCTTACCCCCGCTTCAGCCTGCCCATGGATAGCTCACCCGGCTTCGCGTCCGCGGCGCGCGACTGAACGCCCTGTTCAGACTCGCTTTCGCTGCGGCTCGGTATTCCTTAACCTCGCCGCGCGCCGCGACTCGCAGGCTCATTCTACAAAAGGCACGCCGTCACGGAACGTAATGTCCGCTCCGACTGCTTGTGGGCGCACGGTTTCAGGTACTGTTTCACTCCCCTCTCGGGGTGCTTTTCACCTTTCCCTCACGGTACTGGTTCGCTATCGGTCATCGGAGAGTATTCAGCCTTGGAGGGTGGTCCCCCCTGCTTCGCGCCGGATTTCACGTGTCCGGCGCTACTCGGGCTCCGCATCGCGCGGGGGGAGGGGGTTCGCGTACGGGGCCTTCACCCTGTCTCGCCGGCCTGTCCGGGCCGTTCCGCTCCCGCTCCCCTTTGTCACCGCGCCCCGGGCTCCGAAGCCCCGGGCGGTGCGGGCCCGCAACCCCCGCGTCGCAGCGCCTCCGGGCTGTAACGCGTACGCGGGTTTGGGCTGGGTGCGCTTTCGCTCGCCGCTACTCGCGCAATCTCGGTTGATTTCTCCTCCTCGGGGTACTTAGATGTTTCAGTTCCCCCGGTTGCCTCCCTCCGCCCTATGTGTTCGGGCGGGGGTGCCAGGGCATGGCCCCTGGCGGGTTCCCCCATTCGGGAATCCCCGGATCGAAGGCCGTTTGCGCCTCCCCGGGGCTTATCGCAGCTTGCCGCGCCCTTCGTCGACTTCCGATGCCAAGGCATCCGCCGTGCGCCCTCGGTATCTTGCTCCCGAGCGGGGTGTTGCCCCGCCCGGAGATTAGACCTGAAGGCTCATGATGTAGTAGGTCATGAGAAAATATGAGTCGCTCGGTCCGCCCCTTCCGGGGCGTCCGAGGAATCTGGGTAGATTCCATTGTCTAGTCTATTCGCGATCTCGATGCGACGGAATCCTACGTTGAAAGGGATAATCTCATTGACTTTACCCTCTTCTTTGACAGTCATTACCAGCTTGTAAAGGTTCGGGTGTTCCGATGTCCATGTGTGTACATCGGTCAGATTCTTGTCAAAAGAAAGGGTTCGTGTCTCGTTGACAGGGACATAAGTTGTCTTCTCTTCGGTGGCAACTACTTTTCCCTGAGCGTCGAGCAGTTCATATGCCAGTGTCAGATTGGTTGCAGCCGGACGATGATTGCGCAGGTCGACGTTCAAAGCGAATACTCCGTTCTTGTAACTGTCATCCAGTGTCGATGTGATGCGGAAATCTTTCAGGGCGGCTTTGGGCTGTGAATACAGATAAACATCCCGTTCGATGCCACTCAGACGCCACATATCCTGACATTCCAAGTAAGTACCCGCACTCCATCGGTACACTTCCAAAGCAACCACATTTTCGCCTTCATTGAGGACGTCAGTAATATCCCATTCGGCAGCTGTCTTTGACCCCTGATTGTATCCAAGCAATTTTCCATTCACCCATACATAATAGAAAGAGATGACCCCTTCACAACAAAGTACTACCCGGCGTCCTTTCCAGTCGGCAGGCACTTTGAAGGTACGGCGGTATGAGCCGACTTCATTCTCCGCATGCGGTACCAGCGGCGGATTCTTCTTGAAGTTGAACATTTTATCGTCAAATTCATACGTTTCGTTGACATAGATAGCTGTGCCATAACCCTGACGTTCCCAGTTGCCGGGCACATTGATGTCCGCCCATCCTCCTGTGTAATAAGAAGGTTGGTAAAAGTCCTTCGGACGGTTATCGGGATTCTTTACCCAATGGAATTTCCATTTTCCGTTCAGACTCATATAAAAAGGAGACTGTTCATACCCTCCCGGCTTTTCAATGTCGGAAGCGTTGGCATAAGGCCATACGTATGTGTGAGGAGCGAGTTTGTTCAGTCCCACCGCATACTGGCTCTGCCATTCGGGTAACGGTTGTTGCTGCGCTAACGTGAAAGTAGTGGCAGCCAGTACTGCTGATAAGATTAAAGAAGTTCGTTTCTTAAAGCTAATGTTCATAAGCATGTCATCATAATTAGTTTATACAAGATTGTTTTACAAAGCACCTAATTGCTATTTTTAACTACTTGATTACTATTCTATAATCACTTCATCAAAATAGACTCTCGCTTCCTGACCGGGGCGGACATGCTCGTCGGGACATATTCCCGCACCTTCTGCCGTCACCCGGACATAACGAGCAGATACTCCGCCCATGTCTATCGAATAGTCATTTCTGAAAGTTCCTTCCTGATAGATTTCTTCCGGAGAAAAGTTTAATTCTCCTATGGCATGGTAGGTACGATTATCATCAGAAACTTCTACGCGAATCATTTTCGGTTTGTGCGCTCCCATTCCATAATTCGTAATGCAACCAATAGCTAATTTATTCAGTTTTTCCTGACTCTGCAAATCTATTGTGAAAGAGATAGAATCATTCCGACTCCAGTTACACCATTCAAAATCAGTATATTTCAGACTTCCCCGCAATCCATTGACTAATAACATTTCATTCTTCTTATTGTCAAGCAAAGGTTTTGCCGTAGCTTTGTTCCATGTGAGTGGCAACTCTAAGGTTTCTCCCATTTGCTTGCCGTTCATAAAGGTAGCGGCTTTCACCATTTGCGTTTTTGTCACACGGATAGGTCCGTCATAACGATGTGAGGACATCGCCGGGTTACTGCCATTCAGCGTATAGCGAATTTCCACATCCGGACGGAGACATTCCAGATTCACCTCCAGATGTCCGTTCACCGGTGTCACCGTTTGCTGGATATTATACATCGAACGGGCATAAACAATCCCTTTTTCCGCCAAATGTGCATTATATACATCCATCCGTTTCAAGAAACCGGACCAATCTTTTGTGCCCGTGGGCGTCCATGCTACTTCTGCCAGAGCAGCCAGACGAGGAAACAAGAGATAATCCACGTCTTCCGGCTTATTACAAAATTCTGTCCACATACAAGCTTGTATGCCCATTAATAAAGATTCATATTCCGGTTTCCAATCCTTCTGCACAGGCTCGTAGTCAAAAACATCTTTCAGTGTATTGTTTCCGAAATATGTTACCGGTTCAAACCATTGAGGTCCCTGATAACGGATCAGATACATGATGCGTGCCGGAGTCATAATAAATCGATGTCCCTTTTCGGCAGCTTTCAGGGCAGCCGTTCCCATTCCCTGCCAACCAAGTATAATAGACTCTTCGGGAAGAAAAGAACTGTTTGTCAACTCGTCCCAACCAATCACTTCACGTCCTTTTTTACGCAGATAATCACTGATACGCTTCATAAAGTAGCCCTGTAAATCTTCTTCATTAGTCAAATGCTGCTTTTTCATCCGCTTCTGACAAAGCGGGCATTTTTCCCAGTTCGTCTTTCGTGCCTCATCTCCCCCAACATGAATATAGCGGGAAGGGAAAAGTGTCAGAATTTCATCGAAAATATCTTGCAGAAAGGTAAATACACTATCGTTTCCCGCACAATAAATAATCTCTGAGTTCCGTCCTCCCAATCCGGGAAGTACACCGATAAAGTCTTTCACGACCGGACAGGCAAGTTGAGGATATGCAGCAAGCGCCGCATTACTATGTGCCGGTACATCTATCTCGGGAATAACTTCAATCTGCCTGTCAGCGGCATAAGCCACTATTTCCCTGATATCTTCCTGTGTGTAGAAACCGCCTATCGGCGTTGGTTCTCCCCGTTTCGGGTTACGGCGTGAGTGGAAAGGCACATCCGTACGGTCTACCCTCCATGCACCGACTTCCGTTAAACGAGGATATTTCTTGATTTCAATCCGCCAACCGTTATCATCTGTCAGATGAAAATGAAGTTTATTGATTTTCAGCATCGCCATACAGTCGATAATCCGCAGTACATTTTCTTTAGGAATAAAACAACGTACCGGATCCAACAGTAATCCCCGGAAACCAAAACGAGGTTCATCCTGAATTGTCACTGCCGGAACACTCCACGCGACATTCTTTACCGGTTGTCCCGATTCTATGGCAGCAGGCAGAAGCTGGCGGATAGATTGTAATGCATAAAAAAAGCCCTTTGTATCCGAAGCTTTAATAAGTATCTGTTCCGGCGTAACCTTTAACAGATACGCTTCAGTTTTTAAAGAAGAATCTGTCACGAAAAGGACTTGCCCCTCCTTGCTCCCGACATTTAACATGGGGGTTATCCCGGCAGCATGGACAAACAAATCGATAAAGTTGTGAGCAATTGTGGCCTGTTCCTGATTTTCTACTGCAAATGTAGTTTTTGCAGAAAAGATAAAGCTACCACTACCCGGCGTAATTTGTGCCGGGCGTGGAACTATTGAATTAAAAGGGGATGTTAAGTTATCAGCCTGCAAAAACACCGGCAATGGCGAAAGCAGAATGAGAATGATTAAGATATATTTTTTCATGATGTATGTACATTGGATTTATTCCTTGTCACGTTCCGGTGAGAAACGGACAGGATCATTGTATTGCTCCTGAAGTTTCAGCATTTCTTCTTTCAACTCCTTCACCACCGGTTCGTATTCTGGTTGTCCGTAGAGATTGTGCATTTCCGACGGATCAGCTTGCAGGTCATATAGTTCCCACCAGTTGATATCATTATAGAAATGAATCAGTTTATAGCGGTCTGTGCGTACACCGTAATGACGTTTCACCATGTGTTCAGCAGGATATTCATAGAAATGATAATAAAGAGCTTTCCGCCAGTCTTTCGGATGTTCACCTTTCAACAAAGGCACAAGAGATACACCTTGAATATCGGAAGGTATCTCTGCTCCCGCCAGTTCGAGGAAAGTAGGTGCATAGTCAATGTTTTGAACCATTTCGGTGATGTCACCTCTGCGGTCGAATCCTTTCGGCAGACGCATGACAAGCGGTGTACGCATAGATTCTTCGTACATGAAACGTTTGTCAAACCAACCGTGTTCGCCCATATAGAATCCCTGATCAGAAGTGTAGACTACAAGTGTGTTATCCAGTAAACCTTTCTCTTTCAAGTAATCGAGTACGCGACCAACATTGTCATCCAGTGATTTTACAGTCTTCATGTAATCACGCATATAACGCTGGAATTTCCAATTGGCAAGTTCCTTACCCTGAAGATTCTGTTTATAGAAATCATCTATAATCGGAGTGTAAAATCTGTCCCATGCGGCACGTTGCGCTTCATCCATACGACCGATATATTTCTCATACAAGGATTTCAAACGGGATTTTTTATCAGGACGGAGCATTTTGAGGTCATAAATCATGTCCATATCCTTTACAATGCTCATTTCTTGTGCAGCGGCAGCGGGACGACCTTCATAATCATCAAAGAAGTTATCCGGTAACGGGAAGGTTTTATCTTCATACAAAGCCAAATTACAAGTATCTGCCAGCCAGTTACGGTGAATTGCCTTGTGATGTATCAAAAGACAGAAAGGTTTCTCCGGGTTGCGTTTATTCTCTATCCAGTCGATAGCATCATCAGTAATAAGGTTCGTAAGATACCCATGTTTTTGAATAGTGTCATTATTTTGCGTAATGAAATCCGGATTGTAGTAGTCACCTTGTCCGGGGACTATCTGCCAGTAATCAAAGCCGGAGGGCAGGCTTTCAAGATGCCATTTACCCACCAATGCTGTCTGATAGCCGATTCTCTGCAACAGCTTCGGGAAAGTCTGTTGCGAACTGTCAAATACGCAAGTGGTATTATCATAGAATTTATTGGCGCAACTATGCTTTCCTGTTATCATACAGGCGCGACTGGGACCACTTAAAGAATTGGCAACAAAGCTTTGGGTAAAACGTACACCGTCGGCAGCAATGCGGTCAAGATTCGGTGTTTCCATGTAGCGTGTGTCGTAACAGCTCATCATTTGTGCTGTGTGATCGTCTGTCATTATGTAGACGATATTCAGTGGTTTCTGCTCCGCAGGCTTTTGTTTGATTGAACAAGAAACAAGGGAAGTTACGGCGGTAACGCCAGTCAAAGAGTAAAATAGTCCGGATTGTAGATTTTTCATATATAATAAATTAAGTAAACGAAGAATTCATCATCGGCAAAAATAAGCTTTTTGATTAATAATCGACTTCCATTTATCGCCATTTTATTTCCATAAATGTTCAAAAGGACTGATTATAACCCTAAATTCCGGATGCCAGGACAAATATCCCCGCATCCGGAAATTTATCAGGTCATTTAAGGGGTTTAAGCTTCTACTTAATTCGTATAGCCAAAATTATTGTCTGAAGTAGTAAGGGCCGGATTGGCGTCAATCTCGCTACTAGGAATTGGCAATAACAAATTCTTTTTCAAAAATTCATCCGTCAATCCTCTTGTACCATTATAAATACGATCTAACCAAGCATTAGAACTAGCAGGATACAATGCGTCAGATGCTATCGTTATTTCATGATTATTATGTAACTCCAAAGCCATCTTAAAATACTTTGTCCCACGAATACGAGGCATTTCATACATTCCGGGCTCACCGCAAAGTTCTATGATACGCTCAAAAAACAATTTCTGTCTTACTTCTTCCTGATTCAAGGATGTCGGCCAGTCAGCCGGCTGAGCAGAAACTTTCATACCCGAATTACGTGCACGATTTAGAACTTCTTTTGCTAATGATATGGCTTTAGGAGTGTCCCCCAATTCATTGTACACATCTGCCATCAACAATAACATTTCAGCATAACGGTAAACCATTAAGTTTTTATGACTCGCTGTACCTACCTGATTCTGATCATATAACTTCTGAAAACATGGCCAAGCATTTTGAGATCCGGTTTTTACAAAAACTTCTTTTAAACATTTGGTGATAGCTACATTTTCCAATGTAACGCCATGCGTTGAAGCATAATTTTCAATAGTCTCAATAGTAGGGTTCTTGGGATCAATGAATGCTTTATAAGGCAACTTTCCTACATATTTCTTTTTTTCTTTGGTAGCAACACCATTCTTCATCACATACTCGTCAATATCACCATTTACATATGCAAAATAAGGATACAAGTAAGTAGAGTCATTAGGTGAAAGTACATCTCCCACAGTCGGCTTTGGATTAGCCTGGTTGTTACCGCTACGGTTTCTCCAGCGAGTCAAAAATGTCTCATTAATTCGAGGATCTCCCGGATAAGTACCTTCATGTAAATCATAAGCAGCTTTAGACGCTTTATAAGTTCCCCAAGAAATTCCCGTAGTAGCCTGCGGAGGAGCAAAACGATTACTTGCACGATTAAAGCAAACGGTAGAAGAAGTTGTAAAATTCAACTGAAAAATAGCCTCCTTTGATCCGGTCACATAATCACCAAACAAATCTCCGAATTTAGGTTCAAGATCGAAAATATGAGCTTCATAAACATCGTCAAACATATTCTTGGCATTCGTCCAATTTGCAGTTTCGTCAATACCCAGACACGCCATTTTATAATAAACCTTACCTAAAAAAGCTTTTGCAGCCCATGAATTCGCACGCCCATCTACAATCTTACTATCAATAGCCATAGCATCTTTCATATCCTGAACTACCAAAGCCAGAACCTCAGCTTGAGGGGAACGAGGTACAGAAATACCATCCGATGAAGAGGCAGCCGTTTTTAATGGCACATCACCAAACAAAGAAACCAAATTATAATAAGCTAATCCTCTCAAGAATTTAGCCTCCCCTCCCATTTGTACCTTATCTGTATCGCTCAAACTGCTTTTGTCCAAACTTTCCAAAAAAGCATTTACTTCAGTCACCACTTTATACATCCCATTCCAGGCTATAGGAATCAAGTCATCACTAGGTACAGCCTCCAATGAAATTGCCGTAGAAGCAGTACGCTGTCCGAAAGCAAATCCGGAAGCTATGATAGGCAGTTCCTGCCACATTTGTCCATACGCCCCTGTTGTCGTCATATATCCATAACATCCCAGCAGAGCCAATTCGGCATTACTCCTTGATGAAAAAACAACTGCATTATTCTGAGAATAGACCGGATCTTCATCCAACCAAGAGGTACAGGCTGAGAAACAGCCAACTGACGCCAATAATAAAATATAATATTTAATTCTTTTCATGTCTTCGTGATTTTAGAAATTAGAATGTTAAATTTAAGCCAAAAACAAATGAACGAGGAGTCGGATATGAGTTCATATCAACACCCGGACGTAAACCGTCAAAAGCAAAACTATTTACTTCAGGATCATAACCACTATAATCTGTTATCACAAACGCATTTTTTACAGAAGCATAAACAGATGTATTCTTTATACCAATCTTATTCGTCCATTTGGCAGGAAGTACATAACTCAGTGTAATATCAGAACAACGCAAATAACTGCCATCTTCCACATAACGATCCATCACCATATTTTGTACGACAAATGTTGATTTCGGATATAAATTACTTGGATTCTCATCCGTCCACATATTTTGGAACGCTTTACGCGTCACATTATTCGATTTAGTTCCCGGAGTGTTATTGTAACGATTACCTACATTTAAAATATCCCTACCCTGTACCCCATTAAAGGATGCAGACAACGACAAGGATTTCCAAGATACTTTAGTCTGAAAACCATAAGTAAAATCAGGATTCGGGTTACCAATAATATCGCGATCATTGTCATCCACTACACCATCCCCATTTCTATCCACATACTTCACGTCACCGGCTACCGGAGTCGTTTTATTCACCGTTTGGTAATATCCCACACTTCCATCTTGTTTAATGTACTTAATTCCATTTTCTGTTATATCTTCCTTTTGGACAATCCCTTGAGTCACATAACCATAAAATAATCCCGGAGCTTCACCTGCCAAGAAAATATGCCCTACACCAAAATGATCCCCTAAACTATTACCATAATACCCAACTCTCTCACCCAAGCATCCAAAATCAGCAGGCAACAAACCTAAATCTGAAATTTCATTCCTATTGACACCGATATTACCACTTACAGACCATTTCCAAGATGAACTGTCAATGATTTGTGCATTCAAAGAAAATTCAACACCTTTATTATTCAATGAACCTTGATTGTAATAAGTAGAACTAAATCCAGCTGATCCCGGCAAATTCCTTGAAATAAGCAAATCTGTTGTTTTCTTCTGATAGATATCCAAGGTACCACTCAAACGGGAATTAAACAAACCAAAGTCCAATCCGACATTCCATGAAGATGTTTTTTCCCATTTCAAACTACTGTTTGACAAGTTGGTCACCACCATTGCAGTCGTTTTATTTCCTGTTCCATCCGCATATGAGATTTCACCAGATCCTTGTCCATACATCGAAAAAGTAGTATAAGGATCAATACTTTGATTTCCGGTTGCACCATAGCTGAAACGCAACTTCAATTGATTCAGCCATGAAACATCTTTCAAAAATTCTTCTTGTTCCATACGCCAAGCTATGGATGCAGAAGGGAAATATCCCC
>ERZ825896.4466-NODE-4466-length-10664-cov-3.973325_pt1 | contig 10664 bp, 9 predicted proteins | sample MGYA00519858_ERZ825896 | MGnify/ENA primary metagenome ERZ825896 (study PRJEB31778, sample SAMEA3449214) | human gut metagenome | biome: human gut; feature: human-associated habitat; material: faeces | place: United Kingdom | collected 2010/2012 ... | reverse complement strand
TCCACTCAACACAATGCCATCACATTGTCAGCCTATAACGCAGGCATTACGTCTTGGATACTAGAATCTACCGTTCCCCTCGCCCTCAGCAGCCCATACAACAGCGCATTTCCTGTCAGCTTCCACCACTCTGACTCTCTGTAAGGAATGTATTCCGTGCCTCTTCTGCATCAAAGGTTTCTCTTTGAAAATCATTATAATGAATGCATACTTTATTGTCAACTGTTAATTTTTATATTCACTGATATCCATAAAAGTAACCAGCATTACATATGTATCATAGTTTTGATTTATTTCTTTGCTGCATACATTTTATCTCCTAATCTCAAAGCACCTACAATGTTCTTTATAATGTACTGATTACGCCCTTTCTTCTTGGCTTCATACAAAGCAGCATCTGCAGTGTCCAGCAATACCTGATAATCCGATCCTTTCTGTGTACAATAGGCTGCACCTATACTGGCAGTAACCTCTATACATTTATCTGCGCTGGTATAGATACAATGGAGTTTATCCACTGTCCATTCTAACTTGCTTTTCAATGTATCATAAGGAATATCTTTCACAAATACGCAGAACTCATCGCCGCCAAATCGTGCCACAAGATCATAATTTGCAAAAATAATCTGCAATTTCTGAGCCATGTCACATATTACATGGTCTCCCATGCTGTGTCCCATAGTATCATTAACTTCCTTAAAATAATCCATATCAATAAATATAATAGCTGTATTCATTGACGTATTCTGTCTGAGATAGCGGATTGTCTCTGTTGCAAATGCAGATTTATTGACCAGACCAGTCATACGGTCTGTCCTGTTCTCCTGCTCCAGTTGCTTGCGTACCTTAGTCTCACGATCCACATCTTCTATCTTACCCACAATAGATACCAGCCGCTGTTGTGTATCATACAGCGGAAAACCGGTAACTGCGCACCATAGAAATTCTCCATCACTCTTCTGCATTCTCACGACAATTCTGCCAGAACGCCCCTGTTTTGTAATTCTGTCATACAACAGGCGTACCTGCGGTTCATCCTCTGATACCACATGCCATATTTTCATTAATATCTGTGCATCCAGATTCTTACTCTGCTTTGGAATTCTCCAGCCAAATTTCTCATATACACGATCTGATATAATGTCAGAAGCTTCACAGATGCCTATTTCATACATCATCTCGTCAGAATTATCCAGCACAAGCTGATATCTCTTCTGCTGTAAAAGAAGTCTCTGTTCCTCTTCCTTCTGTAATCGGTGTTCCCTTTGTTTAAACAGCATCACTTCGTAATAAACACTGCCTGTTATCACTCCAAATATACATAGCAGCATACATTCCTTCCAATATTGCTGCCATACATTCGGTGTATACCATATCCACCCTGCAATCCCCAATACAATTATCATTCCAAGCAGGCAACCATGTTTGAACCCTTTCATATAACCCCCCTATTACACTTTCCTGATGGCATGACTTTATGCGCATAGTTATTATTCATAGATAATAGTATACATTAAATTGTCAGAATATTCAAACTTTTTGTAATATTTTTACATCAATAATAGCATTGTAAACTGCATTTTGTTCCGAAGAGTTCTTTCTTCATCTGTTTCTGAAATATCTCCTGCGTCTGAGATACTTCCAATATAGAGAGAGCTTTTCTGACTGCTTTGATATCGGCTGCCATAGCTTCCGGGCTTTTCCCTCTTCCTACGATCTTCAAATGTGATACTCCTGCTCTTTGCAGCGCCCACAAAGCACATAGACCGCAGCCGGTATCTCCGATACACTCCTGAATATCACTCTCCTGTTGCTGTTTGACAGGTAAGCTCCCTTCTTTTACAGGTGCAATCCGATAGGGAAGCTGGCATATATGAACCATTTCATCACAGTGAAGAGAATTGCAGAATCCCCCCGTAAAGTGACACATCTCATTCATCAGAAACGCTTCATATTCCATGTCCTTTTCCTCAAAAGCTCCTATCATGGATTCCATATCCTCTATTGAATTCTTCCTGTGGAAAATAATTCTTTTACATTGTGGAGAACCTGCATTCTGTCCACATATCTCTCTTATCATCCTTATCGCAGGTTCATTCCATTCTCCGATTTCTCCACTCATATGGATATAACAGGGAATTCTGCGTTCCCTCAGATACAATACCAACCCGATATCTGCAATAATGTAATCCCGAAATCCCAGCTCCATCAGCCTGAGTATGGTATCTCCTATCCATTTCAGTTGTTCTTCCGTATAATACAGTGCATTTAATGTAATTGCCACTGGAACGTGCATATCTTTCATCATATTTGCCAGCAGCTTCATATCTTCACACACATTGACCTGCACATGATAATACATCACTTCTCTACGATTCAGCGGCATCAGATTGCCAAACTTCTGATTCCAGTCAAACGGCACATATCCACAGAAAATTTCATCTGCTCCGGCTTGTACAAGCATTTCATAATCTTCCACTGAGCCCATGCCTGCCATAATTTTCATCTTTTCACCATCCCTTTACAGATTCCACACAATCCGGTCTACTCCTTGTCTGATATATTGTGCAAGCAGCTCCTGCGTTATCCCTTCATCCAATGCAAAAAGGGAATTATATCTGCCTACCAGGTTCAAATGCCGGGGATAAAGACAGACGTAATCCTTACAATACTGAGGACACTCTGTCACAAAATGCTGCCTGGCTCTGTTCCCATTCCTGCACAATGCATAAAGAGGACAATATTGTGATGTATTGGTCTGATACATTGGCAGATGCAATGTCTTATATGTCAAGCCCCTGGATAATTCCATTGGATAGCCACACGCCTCGTATTCTGCCCTTTGAACACCTTTCTCCTGAAGGTATCGTACAAACAGAGTCTGATTCAGTTGATTATCTGCCATTTGCGATAGGTTCTGCTGATATCCTGTTTTATAAACGTACCTTGGATCTTTTCGCCTCTTATTGAGCAAAAGACCAATCACCGGCGTCAGGTATTTTTCTTTTCCTTCTAATAAAGAAAACATTCCCCAGTCATTCACAATCACTTCCATAGGGAAATCATGTGCAATGCACCACTCATATACATCCTGCAGCCAATCTTTGGTCTGCTGTATCATACTCTGCCTCAGATATGTGGTTACAAGCGTTACTTCTCTATGTTCATTATAAGCTTTATCCAACAATGCCTGTAAAGTACTCCTGTCAGGGAACAGGTTATGGCAATACTGATTACCAATATATAATCTATTACCGACACATGTGTCATTTTCCATATTTGATTGATTCAGATATGCCTGATATGCTTCCTGGTTATCCAGAGACTGCACCAGCTCCAGATCACTGGAAATGACGTTGCTTCGTATTTCTTTTATCTGACTGTGTTCCAGTCTCTCTCTTCTCCATTCTTCATAAGAATTGGCATAACAATTATCCCTGTCTGCCGGATAGCCAACCAGCTCCTGTGAAAATGTATTATCATGACTTTCGCTTCGTAACAAGATGTAATTATAGTACTGTTTCGTAACAAACTGAAACATGTCCTTGTAAGCTGCATTTTCTATATGTAAAATCATACTCCATGCCTTACAACTGTTATCCTCAGCACACAAACAAGAGAAGGGTAATTCCTTCTCCTGTATCATAGATATGTCCTGCATATCTGCTATCTCTATTGTCTCATAATAGCCTGTGCTGCCTCTATAGCAGGAAAAGTGCAGACTCCTGCAAGGTGATGCAAGTCTGTCTGCACTTCTAAGCTCTACATATTCGGGAGAACATGCCCACAATCTGACTTCCTGTCCATTATAAAAGCAGGTAAACAGACTGCCTGGAATATCCTCCACTACGTTATCTGTGATTTTCTTCAATTCGCTTTCCATAGGAAAAGCATATCAGAAATCCTGGCTTTTCGCAATGATTTCGTTATTCTACAGATGTTACCTTGTAATCCTGTTCTTCTACTGCCTTGGTCAGTTCTTCATTGGATACTTCTGCATTCAGCTTCACTACTGCTGTACCCTTTTCATGGCTTACCTGTGCTTCTGCTACCTGTGGAAGTGCTTCTAATGCCTTCTTTACTCTTGCCTCACAGTGTCCACACATCATTCCTTCGATTTTCATTGTCTTTTCCATTGAATTGTCCTCCATTTGATTTATTGTTGCAGAAGCCTGATGACTTCTGTTTTTTACCTTTTTATCATGAGATGCATCATGAATCTTAACCAGATTCAGTCTGAGTGCATTCGTTACAACACAGAAGCTTGACAAGCTCATTGCTGCTGCGCCATACATCGGATTAAGCTGCCATCCAAACAGTGGAATCCAGATACCTGCTGCCAGCGGGATGCCTATTACATTATAGGCAAATGCCCAGAACAAGTTCTCATGAATATTGTGTAAGGCAGCACGGCTTAGACGGATTGCAGCCGGAACATCACTCAATCTGCTCTTCATCAGAACCACGTCTGCTGCATCAATTGCAATATCTGTTCCTGCGCCAATGGCAATACCCATATCTGCTCTGGTGAGAGCTGGTGCATCATTGATTCCATCACCAACCATGGCAACCTTACCCTGTTCCTTGAGCTTACGAATTACGCTCTCCTTACCATCCGGCAACACGCCTGCAATGACTTCATCTACACCCGCCTGTGCACCAATTGCTTTGGCAGTACGTTCATTATCACCTGTCAGCATCACCACGCGGATTCCCATATTCTGCAATTCACGAACCGCCTGTGGGCTGTCTTCTTTGATTACATCTGCTACTGCGATAATTCCCAGAAACTGATTCTCTTTTGCAAAGAAAAGCGGTGTCTTACCATCTCCTGCCAGCTTCTCATACTGTGACTGTGCTGATTCAGGGATAGACAGCTGGCTCTTCATAAACTTGAAGCTGCCACCTAAAAGCCTGCTGCCATTCAGTTTTGCCTGCACACCATTCCCTGTCAATGCTTCAAAATCTGTGACCTCTGATGCCTGCACACCTTTTTCCTTCGCATAATCTACAATTGCTCTGGCAAGTGGATGTTCACTCCTGCTCTCAAGCGCATATGCCAGTCTCAGAAACTCTTCCTGTGAAATACCCTCTGCGGGTATCATATCTGTTACCTTTGGTTCTCCACTTGTAATTGTTCCTGTCTTATCCAGAGCAACAATCTCAACTTTGCCAGCCTCTTCCAGAGAAACTGCCGTTTTAAACATGATACCGTTCTTGGCACCTACACCATTACCGACCATAATGGCTACAGGAGTTGCCAGTCCCAATGCGCATGGACAACTGATTACCAGTACAGAAATACCTCTTGCCAATGCAAATCCAAAACTCTCACCTGCAAGAAGCCAGATCAGTGTTGTAATGACTGCAATCGTAATGACTGCCGGTACAAAAACTCCAGATACTTTATCTGCCACCTTGGCGATAGGCGCCTTAGTCGCTGCTGCATCGCTGACCATCTGAATGATCTGGGAAAGAGTTGTGTCCTCGCCTACTCTGGTCGCTTCACAACGGATATAGCCGGACTGATTCTGCGTTGCTGCTGATACCTTATCCCCTACAGCCTTATCTACCGGGATACTCTCACCAGTCAATGCTGATTCATTAACAGCACTGTTGCCCTCCAGGACAATACCATCCACCGGTATATTCTCACCAGGTCTGACAACAAAGATATCACCCTTGCTCACTTCGTCAACAGGTACTTCTACTTCTTCCCCATTTCTGATGACTACCGCAGTCTTAGGTGCCAGCTTCATCAAACCTTTAAGTGCATCTGTTGTCTTCCCCTTGGAATGTGCTTCCAACATTTTACCCACTGTAATCAATGTCAGGATCATGGCTGCCGATTCAAAATAAAACTCATGCATATATGCCATGACACCATCCATATCACCTCTGACCTGTGCATCTGTCATAGCAAACAGTGCATAAGTACTGTATACAAAAGCTGCCGTTGCCCCAAGAGCCACCAGCGTGTCCATATTAGGAGCTTTATGTGCCAGGCTCTTGAATCCACTGATAAAGAATTTCTGATTGATGACCATAATAGCAATCGTAAGCAGCATCTGTATCAGCCCCATGGCTACATGATTATCCTGAAGGACTGTCGGCAGCGGCCACCCCCACATCATATGCCCCATGGAAAAATACATCAATACCAGTAAAAATACAAGTGATGTGATGAGACGCTTCTTTAAAAGTGGTGTGTCCTTATCCTTGAGTGCTTCCTCGGCAGCTGCCATATCCATTGAACTGTGATGCTCTCTTGCAGAACTTTTCGGCGATGCTCCATATCCTGCATCTTCTACTGCCTTGATAATTGCTTCCGGTGATGCAGAGCCTTCCACTCCCATTGAATTGGTCAAAAGGCTGACCGAACAGCTCGCTACACCTTCTACCTTCGACACGGCTTTCTCCACACGGGCTGAGCATGCCGCACAACTCATGCCCGTTACCGTATATTGTTCCATGTATCAGTTCCTCCGTTCTTACTGTTTATTCTCAATTCCTGTTACCTTAAAATCAAGACGCTCTACCGCTTTGCGAAGATCTTCATCATCAAGCTCTCTGTCATATTCTACTACCGCAATCTTCTTACGCAGATTCACCATAGCCGATGCTCCATCAATCTTATTGATCTGACGTTCTACACTGTTCTTACAGTTATCACAATGCATTCCATCAATATGAATGATCTTCTCACCAAGTTTCTGACCTGTCAGCACTTTCTTCTCTACCTTCTCATCACTGCCACCTCCGCCGCAGCATCCGCCTTCACCTTTGAAATGCTTCATACTGCTGCGTACTGCAAAAAAGGCAATGACTACAATAACTGCAATTACAATTATATTTCCCATATTCTCGTCCTCCATCCATAAAATCCATGAGTTATTTCATCAGCTTCTGCAAAACTGTAACTAACTCATCTACCGTCTCTTCCCTGCCTTCCTTAATATCCTTCGTAACACAGGTCTTGATATGGTTGGCAAGCAATACCTTGTTAAAACTGTTAAGAGCTGCATTCACAGCTGCCACCTGCACCAGAATATCCGTACAGTATGCATCCTTCTCTACCATGCCCTTAATGCCTCGCACCTGTCCCTCTATGCGGCTCAGGCGATTCAAAAGATCCTTATATTCCTTCTCAGAACGCTCCTTTGTCTTGTGGCAGCAGCAACATTCTGATGTTTCAGTAACTCCTCTGTCTTTTTCCACGAATCGTGCTCCTTTCTTCTTCATTGCATGTGTATTATATACCCTATAGGGGTATATTTCAAGTATTAATTTTCTCAATAGTTATCAATAAGTCATAAAAGCAAAAAAAGACAGGAACTGTCTGCTCCTGCCCTTTCATCTTATTTCATAGAGTTTACTCTATCTTCTATATTCTTATGGAAATTCATTACCTTATGAACATATTCCTCATTCATATACTCAGAATGTACAATAAAATCTGCGGTCGAACGATTATTTGCAATGGGAATATCATACACCTGTGCGATACGAAGCAGCGCCTTCACATCCGGGTCATGCGGCTGTGCCGCCAGAGGATCAGAGAAGAAAATAACCAGGTCAATCTTCCCCTCTACAATCTTCGCACCAATCTGCTGGTCTCCACCCAGAGGACCACTGTTATATCCCTTCACCGGAAGTCCCGTCTTGTCAGCGATCATTCTCGCCGTTGTGCCCGTTCCACACAGGAAATGTCTCTGGAGAATATCCTTATTCTCACTGCACCACTCGATCATTTCCTTCTTCTTGCTGTCATGCGCAATCAATGCAATGTTCTTCTGTTTGGAAATTGTAAATGAAATAAATTCGTTGTCCATAAGGTCATCCTTTCTATTTATCTTCAAGTGCTTTGGTAAGCTCTTGTATTTTCTTTTTCATTTCTTCAAGTTCAACTGCCTGCTGTGCAAGCATATCGTCTTTTTGTGCAAGCATACTCTCCTGTTGAATTATCTTATCACCCTGCTGTGCTATCGTATCATGCAGATATTTCTGCTCTAATTCATAATCCTCTCTATCTCTGCACCTTTCTCGCACATTAAAATCGGCATAGAGATCACATAACGTATTGGAAGCTTCTGTAAAATATTCATTGTCTTTCGCAATCATTTTCATTTCCTCCCAAGTTCTTGTCTTGAACAATTTCGCCCAAAAGTCAAGACTCCAGCTCTTATCCTCATCGGTTGCCAGTTCTATATGTGATAAGTCTAACACATTTACAGCAAACTTGCTACTGTAAATCCTGTGATGTATTACATCCATTAATAAATTCCTGGAATAGAAAATTGGCTGTTCCTCAAGAGGTGAAAAATTCAGGATTCCAATTTGACTACCTGCATTTCCAGATTGATTTGTTGATAACCATTTAAGACTGCCTTAATATTCAAATGTAAAAACTCGTACTGATTTTCTCCTTCATCACCCGGTACAGTTCTTCGTCCGGCATATGATTATCCAATACCAACAGCAGGAATACATCTCTGTCCTCTTTGGCATAGCAGTAATCACGATACCACTTGTCATGGCGGGCATTATCTCCAAACTCTCTGACAAGTCCCATAACCTTGCGAACCATATATGCCGTGTGCTTCACATCTGCGAAGCAGTCATTATAATAGAAATCCTGCCATACACCATACTCAGCCTGCCGCATGAAATTGTCTGCCTGTTCAAAACTGACAGCACTGTCACCAAATAGGACAAAAGATTTTGCAAAATCACCCTGGCAAAAGGCTTCATAACCTTTTCTATATAGAATAACACCCTGGCAGCAGTATGCATGTATCTGCACCTGTAATTTTAATGTAGCTTCAAACAATCTGTCCTCTATTTTCTCACATTTTCCCAGCAATGCTTCCAGTCCGGGCAATGCTTTTTCACAGATAGCGCTGAGCTTGTCTAACTGTTCACCATAAGGAACATCTCCCACCAGCCAGTACATTCCCTGGACATTATGCGTCCTGTCTACCAGAAACTGATGCGCCAGTAATCGGATATTTTCTGTATACAGCTGCTCACCTGCATGCTCATCCGGCTCTTTTCCATAACATGGCATTACCTGTGGATATTCCCTGTAGCATGCAGCTATAGACTGATTGCTGTAATAATAAGTATCTGCAAATTGCCGGCTATGACCCACATCACTTACTTTCTCGCCAAACCAGATTTTACGGATTGCATCCAGATAATACACATGGGGTCTGACATTGGAGCAGTTGATCACCCAGAAATCATTACCTCCATTTGCCATGACCTGCCTTAATTCCTCTTCTACAAAATCAACGGAATTGGGCAGCATCGTAATGTGATTGGCAGCCTGCAGATCATAGAAGGATACATGATAATAGATTCCCTGTGGGCCACTTTCTTTTCCATCCGGCATAGACGATACTCTGGCTGAATGATTGTCTCTGCGTCTTGTGACCATCCTTCCATATCCATTATCTGCCCTGACTTTTATGACATCCGTGTCAAGTTCTATATATCCCTGTTCATACAGCTCCATGATTTCACCATATAAATTGGTGCAAAAGACAGGATTCTTCACATATTTCCTGACAATGTCACACTGCATGCGAATAACCTCACTGATCATCTGTCCTCTCTTTGCAGGTGTATCAAATCTGCCTGTCGTATCTGTGCTCCAGAAAGGCATATCACCCTGTCCACGGAAGCACAGATTCCATACAACCTTACAATCCTTCTGTGCAATCACTGCATCTTCCCATAATTTATGAAACAGCTCCGGATGCTCCAGATAGTTAGGCTTTTCATCCGGATAGGCTCTCACGAACATCTCTGCCCCCAGAGGTTCTGCATGGTGATGCGTAATCCATAACCCCATATCTGCGGCAAGCTGTCTGTTCTTTCTGGACATTTTATCTGTGCCTGGAATTGCCATGTTGCCGCCACAGCGCAGAAGTGCCTCCAGCGCCATTTTCCATCCATCTATGCCATTTTCATTATATTTCCATTTTAGCATCAGCACTTCGTCATTGAAGAACCACCCTCTGAAACGTATTACAGGTTTAGGTGAATAAATAGTCTGTTCTACAACTTCAATGGATTCCTTCTGTTCAAATGTCTGATCCATCCAGAACCAGAAAGGTTTCACACCCAGGAATCGTTCACTTAACAGCAGCAATCCATATACCCAGCCCAGGTCATCCTCTGCATATATTGTAATCTGGCTTGTTTCAACTTCTATCCGATACTGTTCTTCTCCCAGACTGTTATCTTTTTCCAATAAGATATCACCACACCACTGCGGTACAGGCTTCAGTGTCTTTTCCATATCTCTGTATAAAATATCCACTGCATTACGCACCGGTGCTGTATCAATCTGTGTCTTAATCTGTGTATTTCTATTCCACGTAAACATCTTCCAACCTCCTACACCAACTTCTTCTATTATATATGCCTTATACAGTACACGAAAATAAGGTATATCGTTATTTACAATATACCTCATCCCGTGTTCTCATTTCACTGCATTTTTTTATAATTACATTGCAAAAATTGCTATGCTCCAAGATATGCCTTCTTAACACGCTCATCGTTAAGCATTTCAGAAGTTCAAGACATTTTCAATAAAATATGGTAACTATTCAGAGCCATGCAAATTGAAGCAGAATATGCTTATTTATAAGCAT
>ERZ825896.4456-NODE-4456-length-10692-cov-2.772492_pt1 | contig 10692 bp, 8 predicted proteins | sample MGYA00519858_ERZ825896 | MGnify/ENA primary metagenome ERZ825896 (study PRJEB31778, sample SAMEA3449214) | human gut metagenome | biome: human gut; feature: human-associated habitat; material: faeces | place: United Kingdom | collected 2010/2012 ... | reverse complement strand
AAGAATCAGGGTGACTATTTTTTATGTGTATATGTCAAAGACGTGGACAATAAAAATATTAATTGCTATGATGTAAGTGTTAAAATAAACATTTCAAATAAAGGAAGTGGCATGTGCGCTGTAATACAAAAGAACGACAGAAAAATAGAAATCTGAATAAAGTTATTATTGCAGGATTGGTGATCGTTGCAATAATATGCCGTATTTTAGGCAAGGTAAGTTCAAGATATATTTATATTATCGCTGGGGTTTTACGAACATTGATCTATATTGGACTATATATTGGATGGGGGATCAGTATTAATAAGCGAGTCGTTCAAAAAGCCGCAAAAAATACACTGCTTTTTATATCAGGACTAATGATCTTCTGGTTTATTGTGCGTAGTATAAAGTACTTTTTCGCGATGGATGTAAATGTAGAGCGTTACTCATGGTACAGTTATTATCTGCCGATGTTGTTCATTCCCCAGGCGGCGGTACAGATGGCAGTTCTTCTTGGACAGCCAGAAGAGTATACTTTACCGAAATGGTCAAAGTTGTTATATATTCCTACAACGCTTTGCTCCTTGCTTGTTTTGACAAATGATTTTCATCAGCTTGTGTTTTCTTTTTCGGCAGGTGAAGTATGGACGGATAAAGGTTACAGTTATGCGTGGGGATATTATATCGTACTGTTGTGGGATGTTATTTGTGCAGTATCGGCATTTGTTTTAATGGTTTATAAGTGCAGGTCATCTCGGAGAAAGAAGTATTTGCCGATCATAGGGATTTGTATTTCTATTATTTATGCCATTATTTATGCAAGTGGTGCAGAGTGGATGCAGGTTATTGGTGGAGATATCACAGCGGCGTTATGTCTGATGTTTATGTGCATATTTGAGAGCTGCCTTCACTGCGGGTTGATTCAGACAAATACAGGGTATGAACAGCTATTTGAAGTATGTACAATGGGAGCGCAGATCACAGACCAGGATTATCATGTCATATATACTTCTGCTAATGCAATGAAGCTTTCAGAAATGGTGATGAGGGAAGCGGAGAAGGAAGAAGTTAGGATTGATAAGAAAACAATGATCAAAAACAGGCCGATTCAGGGCGGACATATTTTATGGCAGGAAGATATTGAAGATATCATGATGTTGCTTGATCGATTGGAAGAAAATAGAAAGACGATCGAAGAGAGTAATTGTCTGGAACAGGAAAATTATCAAACAAAAGCAAAGATCTATATGTTGCGGGAAAAGAACCGCTTATATGACAAACTGCAGACACAGACTGCTGGACAGATTGGGCTGTTGAATGAATTGCTGATTCGATACGAAGAGGAAGAAGATCTTGCAGAGAGCCGCAGGCTGCTGGCTAAGATCAGTTTGATCGGAACATACATAAAAAGATATGGGAATTTGATCTTTATTGGAGAAAGAGAAGCAGTATCAGATGTTGCAGAGCTTGGAGCCTGTCTTGAGGAGTCTTTTAGCAGTTTGAGGCTGATGGGGATAGAATGTGCTCTTACAGCCCTAGCAGGAGAGCGTATTTATGTGAGGGATGCGGTTCGCATTTATAGCTTTTTTGAATCAATAATAGAAGCCTGTGTAGATTCCATTAAATTTATGTGGGTAAAGATCCGTCCGTGTGGAGAAGAGATGGTTTTTTGTATGGAAGTAGAAAGTGAAGACGATCTGAACTCATTTTTTGACAAGACGGATCAAGGTGAATGTGAAGATGGTATATGGAAATTTACATTTACCATAAAAAAGGCAGGTGAAAAGTAATGCAGACATTGTTGATGACGATGGTGTTGCTCAGTCTGGCAGGTGCTTTATTTTTGCTTATTATATTTTATGATATGCGCCTGGAGAAATGGAATTGGAATATTTTAGCTCTTTTATTTTTGTTTTTCCTGTTGAATCATCTGGTATATTCGTTCGGACAGATCGATAAGGGAGCAAACTATTATGAAGTGTTGCCTGTTCCGATATGGGTTATCTGGTGTATTGTCGGTGCCATTGATTTTTTGCTTATTTGGGAAGGCATCAGATTAAAAAGGATATCAAAAGAAAAAGTTAATCGGAATTCGATCAAAGAAGCGATGAATCTTCTTCCGACAGGCATCTGCTATTTTAATTCTGATGGAACAGTGAAGCTTGCCAATACGCAGATATATCAGCTTTTTAGGATTCTTGCGCATAAAGATCTGCAAGAATTCAGTGAGTTACGAGATGCACTTCATACAAGTATACAAAACGGTGTGATCAGGCTTGCAGGTAAAAAAGACACTTATATTTTCCCAGATGGGAAGGTATGGGATTATCGGGAAAATGAAGTCAGAGACAGAGATGGTAAGATTTATATAGAAGCTGTTTTTATGGATGTTACAAAGCAATATCATGAGAAAATAAATTTGACAAAGCAGACGGAGAAGCTGAAAGAAATATCAAGGGAACTTCGATATCTTTCTGACAATGTATTGATCTTGACAAGAGAAAGGGAAGTGCTTGCTGCCAAGACAAAACTGCATGATCAGATGGGTGCGGGATTGACAGCAATCCGGCAGAATTTATTGCAGGGAAGTGAAGATTACAGCGATGCGGTCAGATTACTTTGTCAGGCGGTAAATGCAATCTGGAATGATAATCAGCAGCCTTTTGGGGAAGGAGAATTTGAACAATTTCTGCAGGATGCGAAAACTCTTGGTGTGAAGATAGAATGCCTTGGCTCTTTGCCTAAGAACGAAGATTATGCCAATATATATATACTTGCGATGAGAGAGTGCCTGACGAATGGTGTATGTCATGCTGGTGCGACAGAACTTTTTATAACGATGCAGGAAAATAATGATTTTTATCGTATTCGCATTACAAATAATGGGGTAGCACCAGAGAAAGAAGTTGTTCCAAAAGGGGGACTATATAATCTTTCCCGGCATATATTTGATCATGGCGGGGAAATGCAGATACAGTCTATTCCGTATTTTGCATTGACAATAACATTTCAGAAGAAGGAGAGGAAAAATGAAGAAAGTATTGATCGTAGAGGATCAGAGGATGCCTCGTGAAAATATGGAAAGAATACTTTTAGATAGTGGCAAATACGCACTTTCTGCCAGTGTAAATGGAGCAGATGTTGCACTGGCCGTATGTAGACGGGAGCAGATCGACTTGATTTTGATGGATGTATGTACAGCGGGGAATAAAGACGGCATAGAAGCGGCAACAGAAATTAAAGCAGAATTCCCAGGCATAAAAATAATTATCGTAACTTCAATGGTAGAAGTCGGATATTTAAAGAGAGCCAAGGAAGCGAAAGTGGACAGCTTCTGGTATAAAGACATCAGCCCGGAGAACCTGATCGACGTCATAGAACGAACAATGGCAGGAGAAAGTATTTTCCCAGATAAGACACCGAGTGTAAAGCTGGGGCTTGCTGATAGTTCAGAGCTTACCGCAAAAGAAATCGAAGTGCTGCGCTTTGTATGTGAAGGACTTGAATATAGTGAAATTGCTGAACGCATGCACATATCCCAAAGAACGGTAAAGTTTCATATATCCAATATTTTATCCAAAACTGGATATGCCAATAAAACAAGGCTTGCGATTGCAGTCACGAATAAGAACTTTATTATTCCAAGCAGCCAAGAAAAATATATGTGATAGTTCAGTCTCTATATACAACAAAAACAAGAAACCTGTACTTAAGGACAGGGTAAAAATAGAACATATTTGTTATAATTTTCTTAGAGAACTTAATGGTTTTAGAACGGAAACCCACCCAACTTCGTTGGAGAATAAACAGGAGGGCGAATTATGAAAAAAGAGAGAAAAAGACGAATATGTAACTATTTTATGAAGGCATTGCTGCTATGTGCTTTGGTGTTTGGATTCGGATTTATAGCAGGTGTTGATGTTAACGCAGGGGAGGAACATAGTTTTTATGTTGATGAATCAGGAAGTATAAAACCATCATCATCTATTACCGTGTCTAAATCATCAGATTCTACGCATTCTTTTAAGATAACTAATAAAACAGCGAAACCAGTGAAAATAACATTGGATAATAATGTCACACCAAAGAGTAAGAATTATCGTATGCGGATAAAAGTGGGAGGTCATGAGTGTGTTAGCCGTGAAAATGCAGTGCCGGCTGATGCAAATATACTTTACCTGTATCCAGGGCAGACAATGGAGAATGCCTGTGAAGTTATTTTTGCTTCTTCAACTTCAAAGACTACTTCAGCTACAATTACTATGAAATCAGAGTATCTCAATAAAGAAGTAAAGAGTAAAGAGAAAGCCATTGGTCTTAATCAAGATACAGCAATAGAAATTCCATTATCTGGTATGCAGTACAGTCTCTTTGAAGGTGTTACAGCCCAGGTAGGAAAAGATGAGCGTTGGTATAAGTTTAATGTTAGCGAAAGAGCTGTAATTAATCCGACATTTGAGCTGGCTGAAAAAGAAAGATGCAACCTTTTTCATCAGAATCAAACATTTATCAAAATATATAATTCTCGTGACGAACTGATGTACAGCGAAGCCGCTACACAGTATAAAGGAGAGAACATATGGAATATGGGTTCAAAAACTTTAACAAGCGGTACATATTATGTACAGATAATCAATAACAGACAGATTTATCATCCGGCAACATTTATGTTTAACCTAAACGGTCACAACTGGATTTATGCTAATGGAGTTACTTGTTCACCAAGTGAGATCAATCTTGAGGATATAGGCAAGAAAAAAGTTATAGCACAGACGATGCCAGCGAATTCTGACGATAAGATCATCGAGGTATATGATCACCTTAGTGGAAAGACATGGGATTGGTATAATTCCAACACAGTTGATTATGATGGAATCCCATCAAAAGCTACGACACCAGGAAGACATGCATGGATCACATTTAAGACAACAAATGGAAAGACATTTACAACTTACGTGATCAGTCCGGCAGAGAAATTGAAGAAACCACGTGTGGCTACTGGTTATAATTCTGCGAAGTTCTGGATAGATTATCCGAATAAACGGAACACTTCCGTAAGGATTCAGGTCCTGAAAAAAGGTAAATGGACGACAGCAAAAACAATAGGATACAACTCTTGCGGTACCAGTAATCCAGTTACGATAAAAGGATTAAAGCCTTTGACAAATTACAAGTTCCGTTTACAGTCTTATGCAAATGGTATGACAGGAGATCCATCTGACGTAGTAACGATGAAAACAGGATCTAGCAAGAAACCAGCCGTGAAATCAATAAAAGTTGTAAAGAGGAAAAAGGTAACAGTGAGAGGCTGGTGGCGAAAACACTGGATCGGCGGACGCGTTTCACGTTATGAATGGGTACCACCTTATACTTATACCAGATATAAAGTAAAAGTAACTTTAAAGAAAAAAGTACCAAAAGTTGGCGGTATGTGGGTTGCTGGCAACTGGGTAAAAGGAAGCAAGAAGAGTTATACCGTATGGGTTCCTAATGGAGCAAGAAAAGGTAAAAAGCTGACGATCAGAATTAGTACAGCATTAGGAAAAGGATACGGAAACGGTCCAGAAGTGAAAAAAGTAATAAAAGTAAAATAATAAGGAAGAAGGCATTCAGGCTTAGCATAGAAATTCTAAGTTTGGATGCCTTTTTCCGGTGATAGATACATAAAAATGTCAAAGTTCTGTGAACAATTCCATTTCTCACAAATTCATAACATTTTCCATCTATAATAAATCAAAAATCAGAGAAGTATGCAAAAAAGGAGGAATTCCACAATGCGGTTATTACTTGCAGAAGATGAAAGATCATTATCAAGAGCGTTAGTTACGATTTTAAATAGAAATGGATTTGAGGCTGATGCTGTCTATGATGGAAAGGCGGCATTAGAAGCGATTGAAAGTGGCAATTATGACGGGGCAGTGCTTGATATTATGATGCCAAAGATGAATGGTTTGGAAGTATTAAAAACCATCAGAGATAAGAAAAATCTGATTCCAATTCTGATGCTGACAGCGAAAGCAGAGATTGACGATAAAGTAGAAGGACTGGATCTTGGAGCGAATGATTATCTCACAAAACCATTTGCGGCAAAAGAATTGTTGGCAAGAATCCGTACCATGATCAGAACGCAGACAACACAAACAGAATCAATTTTGCATGTTGGAAATATCACATTAAACAGGACGACTTTTGAACTGACATCACCAACAGGAAGTTTTCGTCTTGCGAATAAGGAATTTCAGATGATGGAGATGTTTTTATGTAATCAGGGCCACAGTATCACGCACAAACGTCTGTTGGAAAAAATCTGGGGAGATGAAAAACAGGTACAGACGAACGTTGTATGGATGTACATTTCTTATCTTAGAAAGAAATTAGAAGCACTCCACGCAAATCTTCAGATTACAGAGGCAAGTCACGCAGAATATATTTTGGAGGTGGGAGGATGATCCGAAAACTTCGAATAAAATTTATAGCGATTTCCATGACATCAACGATCATTGTATTATTTCTGATTCTTGGATCGATCAATTTGCTGAATTACCGGGAGATGAGTCATAATGCAGATACGATCTTAGATTTCCTGAAAGAGAATGATGGAGAATTGCCAGAAAATCTCTATAAATCTCAACATAAAAAGACAAATGGAATATCACCAGAAACTTCCTTTGAGTCCCGCTATTTTTCTGTATTTTTGAGCAATAACAGACAGAGATGTGAAGCGGATACCGATAATATCTCAGCGATCGATGAAGAAACAGCGATCAAATATGCACAAAAAATCAATAGAAGTAACAAGAACTGTGGATTCATTTCAAAATACAGATATATGAAAGAAAATACTTCAAACGGAGTAAAAATATATTTTCTGGATTGTACAAAATCCATGATGTCATTTCAGACTTTTCTTGTCACTAGCTTTTTTGTCTCTATTTTTGGTGTTAGCACCGTTTTTATTTTGGTGGTGTTGCTTTCAAAACGGGCAATCGAGCCAGTGGCAGAAAGCTATGAAAAACAAAAACGCTTTATCACAGATGCAGGACATGAGATCAAGACACCGCTTACGATCATTGATGCAGATACATCGATCTTAGAGATGGAATACGGAGAGAATGAATGGCTTGATGATATTCAGGTACAGACAAAGCGGCTTGCAGGTCTTACAAATGATCTGATCTATTTGTCACGGATGGAAGAAAAACAGACAAAAACAACGATGATCGAATTCCCATTTTCGGAAGTAATATCAGAAGAAGCTCAGTCATTTCAAGGACTTGCCAAGGTCAAAGGAAAAAATTTTATGGTAGATATTGAACCGATGTTGTCACTTAAAGGAGATGAAAAAACAATCCGACAGCTAATCTCCATTTTGCTGGACAACGCGGTCAAATATTGTACCGAGCAGGGACAGATCAGACTGACAGCTGCACATAAAGGGAAAAATATTATTTTATCTATATACAATACCTCACAGCCACTGACAAAAGAAAATATTGATCATTTATTTGACCGGTTTTACAGAACGGATGAATCAAGAAATTCCAAGACCGGCGGTTATGGCATTGGCTTATCGGTCGCAAAAGCTGTGGTTGAAGCACATCATGGGAAGATCGTGGCATCAAGTGAAGATGGGAACTCTCTTTTGATCACGGTTATCTTAAAGATATGAAAAATAGGAGGATTTATGACATACGAAGAGTTTTATAAAGAACAGTATCCGGTTTTATTAAAAGCAGAAGAACAATTGAAGAATCTGATCACCCAGTTTGAAACAAACGAAAATAAGAAAAAGATCGCATACTGCAGCTCTAGAATCAAAAGTCCGGAAAGCATGAAGCAGAAACTTTTGAAAAAGGGGGAAGAACCAAATGCTGAAAATGCGGTTTCAAAAGTAAATGATGCAGTAGGAATCCGTGTGATCACATCATTTGTAGATGATATTTACAAAGTATCAGATTGGATTATTTTACAGAATGATATAGAAGTGGTTAACATTAAAGATTACATTGCATATCCAAAGCCAAATGGATATCGAAGTTATCATATGATCATTCATCTGAATGACCTGAGCTTAAATGCAGAGATTCAGATCCGCACGATCGCGCTGGATTTCTGGGCAAATCTTGAACACCAGATGAAGTATAAGAAAAATATTAAGGACGAAATAATGATCCGCTCCGAATTAAAACGATGTGCGGACGAGATCGCATCGATTGACTTGTCCATGCAGACGATCAAAGATTTGATTCAAAACGATGAAAAATGTTGCAAATAGGTACATTTTTCATAAGAATTTATGAAAAAAATATTACGAAATGGTTTACATATGAAAAATGAGGTAGTAAACTAGAAGTAGTCGGTAAAAAATGGAACTAAAGGGAGGAAATATGAAGAGAAAGACTACTGGAATCCTCATTTCCTGTGTAGTAAGTATATGTTGTATGGTGGTCTTATCCATGAGTTCACATACACATGATGTATATGCTTCCTATTCAAGATATGTAACAGCCAATAACGTAGTGGTTCGTAAAAAAGCATCAAATAAGGGAAAGATCGTTGGATCATACAAGAAAGCAGCAAAGGTTCGCTGCTACAAGAAGAAAAGATCTTATACGAAGATCAAATATGGAAGATATTATCGATATATCGCAACAAGATATCTGTCAAAGAAGAAACCAGTTGTTGTAACAGCACAGAAAGCAGCGAATATAACAACAGATACATATACAAGATATGTAACGGCAAGTTCTTTGACGATCCGTAAGAAAGCGTCGACAAGTGCAGCAAAGGCAGGATCATACAAGAAAGGTACGCAGATTACCTGTTATGGAGAACGGTCTGGATGGACAACGGTAAGATATAGTGGAGTTTATTGTTATGTAAGTTCACAGTATCTATCTGAGTCAAAACCGGAAGAAGATACATGGGAAGTTTATGGAACGGCAACAGGACAAAGTGTTGTAGACTACGCAATGCAGTTTAGAGGCAATCCTTATGTATGGGGTGGAGAAAGCCTTACGAATGGAGTTGACTGTTCTGGATTCACGATGCAGGTATATAAACATTTTGGATATTCACTGCCACACAGTTCAACAGCACAGAGATATGAAGGAACAGCAGTATCATGGAATGAGAAGCAGCCAGGAGATCTGATCTGCTATCAGGTAGTGAACGGTGTAGGACATGTAGCGATCTACATTGGAGATAACCAGATCATTCATGCAGGAAGCAAAGACACAGGAATCAATGTGCGGAATGCTGATTACAGAGCTGTATGGGGTGTCAGAAGAATCGTTCAGTAGGACAAGCATTTTAATTTAATATGAGATAAGAATAAAACAGCCGTATCGATCATGATACGGCTGTTTTTCTATATTTATAAAACGGCATATTTCAGGATGAATAATACTGCAAGTACGTACATTAAAGGAGTGATCTTCTTTGCTTTACCACAAACTACATTCAAGATCACATAAGAGATGATCCCGATAGAGATTCCCTCAGAGATACTGTAGAATAATGGCATTGCAATGATGCAAAGGTAAGCAGGTACGGCTTCTGTCATATTGTCATCTGTAAATTTGATATCAGAGATTGCTCCAAACATTAAGAACCCAACCATGATCAGCGCAGGGGCTGTCGCAAATGATGGGATTGCTGTAAAGAGCGGTGCAAATAATGTTGAGATCAGGAATAAGAATCCTGAAACAACAGCTGTTAAACCAGTACGTCCACCTGCAGCAACACCAGAAGAAGATTCAACGAATGTTGTAACAGTAGAAGTACCAAGAACCGCACCAGCTGTTGTAGCAACGGCGTCTGCCATTAATGCAGGTTTGATTTCAGGAAGTTTACCTTCCTCGTCAAGCATTCCAGCTTTTGTGCTGACACCGACTAAAGTTCCGAGTGTATCAAACAGATCGACAAATAAGAAAGATAATACAACGGCGATAAAATTAAAGATTCCGACTTTGCCCAAGTCATACTGGAAACATTTACCGAAAGTCTCTCCTAATTTTGAAAAATCTGTCATTGCAAATGTAGGGAATAGGCTGTAATAACCTGTTTTGAAATCGGGAACATAGATTCCTGTTATCTGGCAGAGCATTCCGATCACCCATGTAGCAAGGATTCCGATCAGGATAAAGTTCATCGGAAGGTCCTGGTCAGTTCTTGCTGTTCCCTTAACAGATCCGCCCTTCATGCTCTTCATGGAATCACGGAATGTGCTGATGATCAGCGGCAGGGATTTGATCAGGGAAATGATACCACCTGTAGCGATGGCACCTGCTCCGATATATTTAACATATTTGCTCCAGATTGCTGCCGCACCGCCAGCCGCATACAGCTGTGAAATAGTCACACCCGGATCAGCCGGATACAGCCATGTGTCTGGTCCGAACAGACAAATCATCGGAATGATCACGAGCCATCCGACAATGGAACCTACGAACATGAAAGATGCTACACGTGGTCCTACGATATAACCAACACCAAGAAGTGCCGGATATACTTCCATACCAATCTCACCCTTAAGGGATGTAAATGCTGCAGAAACGTCTGCCGGGATAACCTTCAGACCGTCAACAACAAATTTGAAGACTGCTGCAAGTCCCATACCGGAGAATACTGTGGAAGCGTTTGCTCCACCTTCCTCACCGGCAAGAAGAACATCTGCGCAGGCAGTTCCTTCCGGATAGAGCAGAGTTG
>ERZ825896.4452-NODE-4452-length-10701-cov-3.255213_pt1 | contig 10701 bp, 6 predicted proteins | sample MGYA00519858_ERZ825896 | MGnify/ENA primary metagenome ERZ825896 (study PRJEB31778, sample SAMEA3449214) | human gut metagenome | biome: human gut; feature: human-associated habitat; material: faeces | place: United Kingdom | collected 2010/2012 ... | reverse complement strand
TCTGGTACAGCAGGATATCGGCGGCCATGAGCACCGGATAGGTAAACAGGCCGGCGTTGATGTTGTCCGCGTGCTTGGCAGACTTATCCTTGAACTGCGTCATGCGGCTCAGCTCGCCGAACTGCGTGTAGCAGCCGAGCACCCACGAAAGCTCCGCGTGCTGGGGCACATGGCTCTGAATGAACATGATGTTCTTCGCGGGGTCAAGCCCGCAGGCGATGTACTGCGCGAGCTGGTTGACCGAGCGGCGGCGCAGGTCGGCGGGATTCTGGCGCACGGTGATGGCGTGCATATCCACGATGCAGTACAGGCAGTCGTACTCCTCCTGCAGGCTCACCCAGTTCTTGATGGCGCCCATGTAGGAGCCGAGCGTCAGCTCGCCGCTGGGCTGGATGCCGCTGAAAATTCTCTTTTTGACCGGAGCGTTTGCTTCCATAATGGTTTTCCTCGTTTCTATCGTGATTGGCGCACAGGGCGCTGGAAGTGCCTATATTCTCAATTTGATATCATACCACACTTATTCTAAAAAGACAAGAGAACCTTGACAAGCGCGGGCACAAAATGTAAACTGAAGAACACTGAAATTTTTGCTTCAGGAGGTCACCCCATGTCCCTTGATATGACGTACTTCAACGAGATGGAGGCGAAGATCCCGCACGGCAAGGTCCGCACGCGCTTCGCTCCCTCCCCCACCGGCTATATGCACGTCGGCAACCTGCGCACCGCGCTCTACACCTGGCTCATCGCGCGCAACGCGGGCGGCACCTTCATCCTCCGCATCGAGGATACCGACCAGGGCCGCCTCATCGAGGGCGCGACCGACGTCATCTACCGCACGCTGGCCGAGTGCGGACTCGACCACGACGAAGGCCCCGACGTCGGCGGTCCCGTGGCTCCCTACATCCAGTCCGAGCGCCGCGACACCTACGGCAAATACGCCGAGCTGCTCGTCGAGCGCGGCGGCGCCTATTACTGCTTCTGCGAAAAGATGGAGAGCGCCGAGGATTCCGGCGAGTTCGACCGCGCGGACGATCCCTGCCGCGACCTGCCGCTTGAGAAAGCGAAGGCCCGCGTCGCCGCCGGCGAGCCCTACGTCGTCCGCCAGCGCATCCCCAAGGAGGGCACCACCACCTTCCGCGACGCCATCTTCGGCGACATCACGGTGGAGAACAAAACGCTTGACGACCAGGTGCTTTTGAAGCGCGACGGCCTGCCGACCTACAACTTCGCCAACGTCATCGACGACCATCTGATGGGCATCACCCATGTGGTCCGCGGCAGCGAGTACCTTTCCTCCGCGCCGAAGTACAACCTGCTCTACGAGGCGTTCGGCTGGGAGGTCCCGACCTACGTCCACTGCTCCCCCGTCATGCGCGACAGCCAGCACAAAATGTCCAAGCGCCACGGCGACCCGAGCTACGAGGACCTCAAGGCGCAGGGCTTCCTGACGCCCGCCATTTTGAACTATGTGGCGCTCCTCGGCTGGTCGCCGCGCGGCGAGCGCGCCGAGCAGGAGTTCTTCACCATGTCCGAGCTGGCCGAGGCCTTCGACATTGCGGGCATCTCCAAGTCCCCCGCCATTTTTGACATCGAAAAGCTCACCTACTTCAACGCCAACTATATCCGCAATATGGCGCCCGAGGACTTCGCCAGAGCCGCCGAGCCGTTCATCCGTCAGAGTGTGAAGAACGAAGCGTATTCCGCCGCCGAGATCGCGGCGCTGCTGCAAGCCCGCTGCGAAAGGCTCACCGACATTCCCGAGAAGGTCGATTTCTTCGACGCCCTCCCCGACTACGACCTCGCGTTCTACACGAACAAAAAGTCCAAGACCGACGCTGCGGTGTCGCTCGAGATGCTGCAGAAGGTCCTCCCCAGGCTCGAGGCGCTGAACGACTGGTCCACCGACGGCATCCACGATATGCTCATCGCGTTCGCGGAGGAGCTGAGCGTGAAGAACGCCACGCTCATGTGGCCCCTGCGCATCGCCTGCGCCGGTAAGCTCGTCACCCCCGGCGGTGCGGTTGAGATCTGCAAAATTCTCGGCAAGGACGAGACGATCCGCCGCGTGAAGTGCGGCATTGAAAAGCTCGGCGGATGAACGAACTCAGCTCCTACCTCCGGCGCACGCTCTGCGAGGCGTGGCGGAACGGTTACGGCGAGGAGGCGCGCCGTGCCGCCATCGTCGCGCCGCTGCTCACGCTTGTCGGCTTCGCCGCCGCGTGGTTCTTTCCGCAGCTGACCGATCACGTCATGGGCGTGCTCGAGCAGGCGATCGACAGCGCCGGTCTCAGCTCCGTCACCGAGACGCGGGACATGGCGGCCGCTATTTTTGCCAACAACCTCACCGCCGCATTCTCGGCGATCCTCTGGGGTCTTGTCCCCTTTGCCTATCTTGCGGCCTTCCCGCTCGGCTTCAACTTCTTCCTGATCGGCGCGCTGGGCGCGTACTATGTACGCAGTGGCTCAAGCCTTGGCGTCTACCTCGTCGGCATCCTCCCCCACGGCGTCTTTGAGCTGCCCGCGCTCGTGCTTTTCTGCGCGGCAGGGCTGTACCTCTGCTCGCGCGTGACCGCGCGCGTGCGCGGAGACAAGGAGGTCCGCATCCTGCGGACGCTCTCCGAGGTCTCGACGCTCTTCCTCTATGTCATCCTGCCGCTGCTCGCCGCGGCGGCGCTCATCGAGACCTATGTGACGCCGCGCCTGCTGGCGATGATGCTCTAATACATCCTGACGCAATGCTACAAATCAAACAGGAAGCCCGCAGCAAAAGCTGCGGGCTTCCTGTTTGTCATATTGGTTCCGGAGGATCAACCGCCGATCTCAATTGCGCGAACGATGCCGTCCTTTACATAAAGGTTCATCGTCCCGCCGTAGCTGATCGCCGCATCCACGCCGCCGGTGAACCAGCTTTGGCCGTCGCGGTTCCAGATCAGAACGCCGGAGGACACATTGTAGGTGCGTCCGCCGTAGTTGATCGCCGTTGTGCCGACCCACGCGGAGGTGGAGACCTTGCTGAACTTGGTCAGATTGACCACAGATGTGAAGCTGCTTTCTCCCGCAACCGCCGCGACAAAGTCGCCGACCTGAACGGAATAGCCGCCTCTCTTTTCAATCGTCTTCCCTCCGCCGAGATCGATCGTGATAAACTGGTTGTAGATCGTTCCGCCGGAGATATCCGAACCGTCCGCTCTGCTCTCGGCCTTTATCACGCGGCCATAAAGCGCCGAACCATCGCCCGTGCCGCTCAGCGCGATCAGGTCGATCTGGCCGCTGCTGTTCGTGCGGGCGTAAATGATCTGGCTTTGCGGAATGATGACCTCTGTAAGCTCGGAGAGGCTCTTGAGCTCGCCGTCCACATAAATCAGCGCATTATCCGCGAGCTTTCTGCTGCCGAGCGTTCCCTCGCGGACATCCAAGTTGCCGCTCGCACCGCCGGATTTGGCCGACAGGCTGACCTGCTTATCTTTGGAAGCGGAGATGCCGACGAGCTTGCCGCTGTATTCGGAATAGGTCCCGGCGATCTCGATGATGCTGCTGCCGCAGAACATTTGGAGCTTGCCGTTGGAATCCACAACTCCGACCGCATTCGCGCGGGCCGAGTTCTCACTGTCCACGGCGCCGGCCACGCTGCCGTCGCTTGTGAGCAGAAGCGTCATGGTCTTGCCGGGCTTGAATTTGCTCAGGCTCTCCTGTGCCGTGGGCAGGACAGTGAACTGCGTTCCATTCAGCACCGTGATGCTGCTCGGCGCGCTGGGCGAGGGATCGCAGGCCTCATAATACACTGCCACGCGCGTATCGCAGGCGTAAAGCGTGTTCGACGAGGCGTCATAGGTAACAACATCATTTCTGCGCAGGGCGGAAACGGAGCTGAGCACGCCGTTGCGGTAAACGGCGAAATCCGTTCTGCCGCCCGTTAGGGCGCTGATGCCGACCGTTGATTTATCCGCCGAGAGAATGACCGCCGCGTTGCTCACCGCAGCGCCGGTCGTGCTGCTCACCACAGGAACAAAGGTCAGCACCTTGCCGTCCGCGTCGAGCAGCAGGTCTCCCTTGAGTCCGTTGAGCACCGTGGCGGAGCTTGGGCGCACAAGGTCATAGCTGTTCTTCTTCCCGCCGGAGACCCGCGCGGTATTGCCGTTGAGGGCTATCAGCGTTACGCGCTCGCGCGAGACACAGTTTGCAGGGTTGTAGACCCTTGTTGTTGTGGATGTCTCACCGTCCTTATCGGTGCTGCTGCTCGTCGCCTTCGCACCGAGCACATTGACGAACAGCTGCGCCGCCTGCGCGCGGGAAATGGCTGCGCCGCCTGCAAGCTCCACGCCCGCGCTCACGCCGGAGGCCTTGGCAAGGTCAATGTAGCCCTCCGGCCAAATGCCGCCCGAGGCCGCGTCCGCATCCGTGCGGAGCAGGCGCATGAGAATGGTCACAGCCTCGCCGTAGCTGATGGCGCGATCCGGCTGGAAGGTGCCGTCCGGCAAGCCTGCCAGCAGCTTTTCACCGCGCACGGCATAGTTGACATAGCGGGCGGCCCAGTGGCTCGCGCGCACATCGGGGAAGATCGTCACCGTTTTATAGCGCAGCACATCGCTGCTGCCCATCAGTGTGACCAGCATCTTGCAAAATTCCGCGCGGGTGAGCTGCGCATAGGGATTGAACTGCCCGATGCCGTTGCCCTCGACCACGCCGAGCAGCCGCAGCACCTCCACGTTCTGCGCCGTCTTTTTGTCCGACACATCGGAGAAGCTGCCTGCCGCCGAGGCGGGAAGCACCACCGCCGAGAGCGTCAGCACAAGAGCGAGCAGCGCGGAAAATACTCTCTTTTTCATAGTTTTTCTCCTCTCATTCCGCCCGCAGCGCTTCCACGGGCTGGAGCTTCGATGCCTTGATGGCGGGATAACTGCCGAAGAGCACGCCCAGCGCAACGCTCAGCGCGAAGGCTGCGATGGTGACCCACGGCACGGGATAGATCGTTTGCTGGTAGATGATGCGTCCGAGCACCACGCTGCCGATCGTGCCGAAGATGATGCCGACGATGCCGCCCATACCGCAGAGCATACCTGCCTCGATCAAAAATTGGGTAACAATGCTCGAGCGCTGCGCGCCGATGGCGCGGCGAATACCGATCTCGCGGGTGCGCTCGGTCACGGTGACGAGCATGATGTTCATGATGCCGATGCCGCCGACGAGCAGCGAGATCGCCGCGATGCCGCCGAGCACCATACCGATCATGTTGAACGACTCATTCTGGTACTGCTGCCAGTAGTCCGCCGCCCGCACCTCGTAATCGCCGCTGCCCTGCGGGACAAGTCCCTTGAGGAAGCCGCCGATGTAGGCGATGGCGGTGTTCGCCGATTCGCTGTCGCGCGCCTTGACAATGTATTCCGTGAAGCGCGCGCTGCCGAGCACGCGGCTCGCCGTATAAGGAAAGACGACCATGTTGTCCATCTGCTTCATACTGTTGTCGCCCTCATCGCCGCGCGCGGCGTAAACGCCGACGACGGTGAAGTTGTTGCCGTTGACCTTGAGCGTCTTGCCGACCGGATCGACCGTGCCGAAGAAAATCTTCGCCGCCTCCGCGCCGATGACGCAGACCTGATTATAGTTCTGAATGTCCAGATACGCAAGGTCGCGTCCCTTGGCAACGGTCAGATTGTTGCACGCGCTGTACTGGTCGGAGCCGTAGTAGAGCGACGGCGGACCGCTGATGAGATTCCACTGCTTGTCATACTCCATCTGCATCGTGGAAGAGTTCTTCGTGCCGTAGATCACGGTGGCGTTCGCCTGTCCGTTCGGCGTAATGCCGATGACATATTCCCTCAGTCCTTGGCAGTATTCGTAAAGGTCGGGAAAATAGTCCTTGCTGACGTCGTTGCCGTCCGCGTCGTACATCCATGAATAGATGCTCACCTGAACGCGGTTCGCGCCCATCGCGGAAAACTGCTTCATCATCTGTGCCTTCATGCCCTCCATGACCGAAACGATGGTCATGACGGCGGCAATGCCGATGAAGATGGAGAGGATCGTCAGCGCGCTGCGGCCCTTCTTGCCGATGATGGAGCGCCACGCCATTTTGAAGGCCTGTAAAATGTTCACAGCCAATCCACCTCCTGCTGCCGGTCGTCAACGATCTTGCCGTCCGCAAGGCGGACGCAGCGCCGCGCGGTGGCGGCGATGCCGTTGTCGTGCGTGATGAGAATGACGGTGCTGCCCTCCTTATTGAGCTGCTGGAGGAATTGCAGCACCTCGTGGCCCGTTTTGGAGTCCAGCGCGCCGGTCGGCTCATCCGCCATGATGATGGGCGGGCGGGTCGAGATGGCGCGGGCGATGGCGACACGCTGCTGCTGGCCGCCGGACATCTGCGTTGGCTTATTCCTGCGGCGGTCGACAAGGCCGACGCGCTCGAGCGCGTGGACGGCAAGCTCGTGCCGGTCGTCGATGCCGATGCCCTGATAGACAAGCGGCAGCTCGACGTTCTCCTGCACGGAGAGCGACTGGATGAGGTTATACTGCTGGAAAATAAAGCCGATCTCCTTGTTGCGGATGCGCGAGAGCTGCATATCGCTCAGCTCGCTCACGTCCGTTCCCTCGAGCAGATACTCGCCGTAGGTCGGCACGTCGAGGCAGCCGAGCACGTTCATCATCGTCGATTTGCCAGAGCCGGACTGTCCGACAATGGCGACAAACTCGCCCCGGTCGATGGTAAGCGAAACGCCGTCGAGCGCGCGGACCTCGCTCTCAAGGCCCTCGGAGTAAATCTTATAAACGTCTCGCAGTTCGATCAATTTCGCCATGGCGCTATCCTCAATATACCATGCCGTAATTGTCCCAGCTGGTGGCGGAGCCGGTCATATACTGCGTAAAGACCTCCGCGCCCTGCTCCACGCCGGACTTGATCTCGACATTGTTGTTGTCCTGAATACCGATCTCGACCTGCACGGGATAGAAGCCCTCGGGGATCGTTTCATCGGAGTACGGCAGCTCAATGGCATTGTCGGGCATGCTGTCCGCCTTGAGGTAGACAACCGTGGCGCTCGTGCCGTCCTCAAGTCCCACCGTGCGCACGGCCTGAATGGGCAGAACAAGGCAGTTGTCGCTCTGGCTGGCGGTGAGGTTATAGTTGATGTTGCTGTTGATTTGCAGCGTACCGTCCGCATTATCCGCCTCAATGGTGAAGGGATAGGTCGCGACACCGTTATTCACGCTGCTCGAGAGGCTCACGGAGCTGATCGTGCCGAAGCTCGGATTGCCCCATTGATTCAGATCGACGCCCATGCCGACCTTGAGGTAGCTGACGTTGCGCTCGTCCACCGTCGCGCTGATGGTGACGGTGTTCGTGTCGGAGATGGTCAGCGCGGTCGCGCTGGCGGTGATCTCCTGCCCGGGTGTGATGCTCAAGCCGATGACCATACCGTCAATGGGCGCAACGGCGTTTGCGTAGGCGGCATTTTTTTCCGCCTCCTCCAGCTCCTTCTGTGCCTTTTGCAGACTCTGCTCCAGATCAAAGATGGTGTTCTCGGTGTTCTCGCCGTTGACCTGCACCAGCAGCTGACCGGCGGAAACGGAGAGATAGTCGATCAGATTGGTGGATACGACCGTGCCGGTGGGAATGCTCAGCTCGCTCGTGCGGTAATAGTCCAGCTTACCCGCCTCGTAGGGATAAACGGTCTCACCGTTCACCACCACGGTCGCGGAGGCCTCCATGTCCTTGGCGAGCACGCCCGCGTTCGGGACCACGATCTCCGCGCTGAAGAGCTCGGAGCCCTCGCTCGTCACGCGCTTGACCATATGTACCTTTTCCACCGTGCCCTCGACCGTTGCCATCAGCGCGGGGACGGAGACCTGCACGGTCTGACCGGCGTAAAGCTCGCTCTGATAGGCGTAGCTGTAATACTGCGTGAGGCGCATCCGCGTGTCGTCCACGAGCTTGGCGACCTTCTGTGCGCCGACCTCGTCGCCCACCGTGAGCTGCGCGGTCTCAAGCAGCTTACCGGCGTAGGGCGCCGTCAGCGTCAGCGCCGCAATATCCTTGTAGGCCGCATTGAGCTTCTTCTGATAGCCCTCTATGTTCGTCTTTGCCTCGCGCACCTTTTTCTCCGCATCGGGAGAATCATAGGTGAAGAGCGGGTCGCCCGCGGCGACCTTTTGCCCCTCGGTCACGAAGACATCGCCCACGGTGCCCGCGGTCGCAAGCGTGATGCTCTCGCTCTTCTTCGCCTTGACCATACCGCTGCCTGAGACCATTGAGGTGATGGAGCCGTAGTCCACAATGGCAGTGCCGATCTCCGCCTCACCCTCCTTCTTTCCGAATTTCTTAAAGAGGGTGAAGCCGACCGCAAGCACCAGTACGGCGGCAATGATGCGCCGCACGGTCTTTTTGCGTTTTTTCCTGTTTTTCGGCGGCGTTGGAGCGCTGCCCGGTGCGCCGGCAGGGGTAGGCGTTTCTACGGCGCTCTGCGCCAGCGTCGTCTGCGCGACGGGTTCCATCGTCTGTTCCATGTTGCTGTTCTTCCTTTCCCGGATTTGCTGTGTGTAATACACTTCATACAGTATAACACAGGTTTCTTAAGAAGTCTTTGCGAAATGGTTACAATTTGGATACAAAATGTAACCATTTCTCTGTGCTGTTTTTAAGACGAAATTTCTTCCTCTTTTGTTCCTGAATTTTCAAAAAATTTATATTCTTTTTTTCGCGTCTGCGCGGCATGGACGAGCAGGCAGACGATGAACACGCTGCTGCAATATCCGAAGACCGGATAGACAACGCTGATGAGGTCGCCGAAGCCGACGCTGCTCGCGGCGTAGCCCAGCGCTCCCAGCGCGAGAATGAACCATCCGCGCCGCTTCTCCACGCGCTCCGACCTCGCCGCGGCGTAGGTCGTGATGGCGACGGTCATGGACAGCGCCGAGCCGTACATACACAGCAGGAGCAGGATGCCGTAGACATAGCCCAGCGGGCGGCTGAGGCCGTAGGCGAGCGCCAGCATCGGCAGCTCCGCGTCCGCGGTCTCCGGCACGGCCATCACCGCAAGCAGCACACTGTAAGCGATGAGCAGAAGCAGCGCCGTGCCGAGGAGCACGCCGCGGCGCGCCGCCCTTTTGGAGGACGCCGCCTCGCCGAGCGGCGCTAAAATGCCGACCGAGCCGAAGAAATTATAGAAGGCGAAGGTCACCGCGCCGAAGGCCGCGCTGCGCATGAGCGGATTGCTCCCCTCCGCTGCGCCGAAGGCCGGAAGGCTCACGCCGTACCGCGCGAGTGCCATGCCGCCGAAGAGCAGCGTGAGCGCGACGATCACCGGCACGATGAGCGAAAAGGCTCCCACCGCGCCGCGCAGGCCCCGCAGCGCCACAAGCGTCACGAGCACAGCCATCAGCGTCCGGCCGAGCCACGTCGGCAGCGAGAAAAGCTGCTCGAGCAGCGCGCCGCCGCCGGCGTACATGATCGCTATGACGCCGAAGAGCAAGATCAGCTGCAGCGCAGACGACAGCTTCCGCAGCCACGCCAGCCGCTCCCACGGCACGAGCACCGCGTCCATCTCCGCGATGCCGGTGCGGGAAATGATGTACATCAGCGCCAGCCCAAACACCGCAAGCAGCGCCATCGCCGCAAGCACACCGAGCAGTCCCCCGCCGCCGAACGAGCCGAAAAACTGCCACAGCTCCTGCCCCGACACATAGCCCGCGCCGAGAAAGGAGCCTGCAAAGGTCAGGCCGATGCTGCCCGCGTTCCACTTCTTCTCTTCCAAATCCGATCCCCTCCGCTGTTTCTTCCGTAAACTCCGCTTATGATACCGTTTTTCGCCCGCAGCGTCAAGGGATTTTGGGGCAAAGAAACTTTACGCTTTCTACACATTTTCTTCTTGATTTTTTTGTGTAACTTGCTATAATCAAATTTGCGTTTTTTATCCATATCAAACATACAAACATTTTGAAGGAGTGAACCGGCAATGAGCAAGACCTACATTCCCGCCCACTATCACACGCCGCTGAACGTTTACGAGATGCAGCGCGCCATTGAATTCATCAAGAGTAATTTTCAGGTCAACCTGAGCAACGCGCTCAATCTGCGCCGCGTTTCCGCTCCCCTCTTCGTGGAAGAAAATTCCGGTCTGAACGATAACCTCAATGGCGTGGAGCGCCCCGTCAGCTTCGATATCCCCGACGTCGACCACAACGCGCAGGTCGTGCAGAGCCTCGCCAAGTGGAAGCGTCTGGCGCTCAAGCGCTACGAGTTCAATGTCGGCAAGGGCCTGTTCACCGATATGAACGCCATCCGCCGCGATGAAGAGGTGGACAACCTCCACTCCATCTACGTCGATCAGTGGGACTGGGAAAAGGTCATCGACGCCGGCGACCGCAACGTCTCCTACCTCAAGCGCACGGTGCGAGACATTGTCGGCGCCATCGTCGAGACGAACGACGCGCTCGGCATCGCCTTCCCGAGCCTGCACACCAAGCTCTCCCGCGACGTGTTCTTCATCACCACGCAGGAGCTGGAGGACAAGTACCCCGACCTCACCCCCAAGCAGCGCGAGGACGCCATCTGCCGTGAGCACGGCACCGTCTTCCTGATGCAGATCGGTCTTACCCTGCACTCCGGCATCAAGCACGACGGCCGCGCGCCCGACTATGACGACTGGACGCTCAACGGCGATCTGCTGTTCTGGAACGACGTCCTGGGCCGCGCGTTTGAGATCTCCTCCA
>ERZ825896.4426-NODE-4426-length-10750-cov-3.686396_pt1 | contig 10750 bp, 7 predicted proteins | sample MGYA00519858_ERZ825896 | MGnify/ENA primary metagenome ERZ825896 (study PRJEB31778, sample SAMEA3449214) | human gut metagenome | biome: human gut; feature: human-associated habitat; material: faeces | place: United Kingdom | collected 2010/2012 ... | reverse complement strand
CCGCAGCGGGAGGCGGTGGAGGAGGCGGAAGCCATGGCGCAGGATCGGTGTCGCTCGGCAGCGCCGGGTCGATTCCGCTGCCGCCATTCGACTCTCCATTTGCTCTTTCACTCGAAATGATGCAGCGACGCGAGGGTGAGAGCCCCGAGGAGCATATAGCCCGTATTACGGCGCTGATCAACAAGGCGGCCGAGGCGATGGCCGTAGCCTTGATGGAACGCAAGCGCCGCATGGAGGCACGCTCCCGCAAAATCGGATAACAAACCTAAAATACGAGAAAGATGAAAGAGAACACCCTGGAACTCTCCTTTGAGATGTACGAGGAGTTGAAGGAGACCCTTATCAAGACGCTCCGCACGGAGTTGGCCGAAGCCCGATCACAGTCGGCAGCGCCCGTTGATACGGACGCGATCAAGCAACTGCTTCAAGCGATCTCCGATCGGCAGGAGCAGATTAGGAAAGACCTCGGAGCGCAGATTTCGGAGATGGAAGAGAAAGTGGTCGGGATGGAGATTCCCGAGGAGTTGCCGCCGCGGATGGTGCAGCACCGTTTCTCGCTCTCTCTTGACGCAACCCGCAACTTTTGGCTCTTTATGTCGATGTTTGTCGTGATTGCGGTGCAGTCTGTCGGACTCTATTTAGACTGGCGGCCCGACCGAAGTCGGTATGACAACGATCTGAAGTATCGCTATGTGCTGATGAAGGGTGAGGCATCACCGAAACGGCTGTCGGAGTTGGAGGAGTTGTTCGAGGTCGAGCGGGACCAACGACGTATCGACTCAATGCGGCAGGATGTCGAGAAGTACGAACGCTTGGTACGCAGAAGGGCGGCTCTCGACGAGCAGGCGCGGCTGAAAGCTCAAGAGGCCGAACAGCTCAAACGCGACGCAGCAAAGTTAAAAAACAAGTAGCCCTTCCCTTTCTGCCGCAAAGATAAGCCGCCGGACGGACAACGCAAGGTCAGGACGAGTTGCCACCGGCAAACCTTGCGCAAAGTTCCTCCGGCGGCTTCGGAAGATTGTTGCCCAATGAAAAGGGAGGGATAGAAAGAGTAAAAGTCGGGCATGAAAAATCAAAACTGAGGGATGTAAACTAAAGTGAGTTAAGTAAAGAATTTACTAATTTTACAGATACTCTTTATTTATGAATAATTCATTCGAATCGGTGGATTTCAAGATGTAAACTATTGAAAAATAGAATATTGATGGTATGTTTATCCGGTGAGGATAGTGTATTAGCGCCACTATTGGAGATGTGTCCTGGTGGGGAAATAGACAGCCATCTGGAAGGGAGCGAACGCGAGTTCAGCAAACTGCCGTAATGGCCATATGAGCAGTCGGTACAGACTTCAATGGAAGAAGTGATCATAACACTCCCCGTGAGTGCGACTGGATATTTATCTTCAGGTTGTCTGCAAGCGTGAGAAAAACCCTTACAGTTTAGAATCATCTTCTGACAACCTCTTTTATTTGGAGATTTTTGATGATGTTAATAATTTAGGCAGAAGTCGTTTGGGAACATTGGAGGAACCGAAACAATCCCGAAAAATAACTTGTCATGGTTTAGCCCTACCGCTATGGATAAGGAATTTTATCCTATGCTTTACCTCGAATTGACTTGAACTGGGTATCGACCTTTTGTAGACTAAAAAGAAAATAAGCACAGTATTTGCCTGTTTGAAATGTCGTAAGTAAGAGCTACAAAACCAGTAGTTTTCGGTTCATTTGCTAATTTTTTGAATTATGTGTTCCCGTTGTCGTATTGCCGGGCTCTTTTATAATAAGGAGCTCCTTGGGCCCGAAAATACATGCAAACGCTTGGGAAAAAATCTTTCCGCCGCCGGATGCACCTGTCGATGCTCTCTTGGATGAAGAGACTGACTGATGACTGAACACGTTGTGAGACAGTATACACGCCTTTTTGTGCTCGGATTCTTGTAAAGATTGATTGAAGATTGGTGCCCGAAACCGAATGTTTTGTATAATTTTACATAACAAATCCTTGGAATCAGTAACCTTCATAGAGAAAGCAGCGATCTTTTCTTTAAAGTTGCTGAATTTCAGAGTATTATACAAGCCAATCCGTTAGTAAATTAGATGCTTATAAATACATTCTCAAAAAATGTCATCTGCTAAAAAATATTTGGATGATTATGAAATTACAAGGTGTAATAAGATTAATTGCAGTCTGCCCGTTACTTTTATCGCTCGGTATGCCGATAGCATATGGCCAGCCAGTAGCCGATAAACCCGGACTGCAGGAAAATCCCTATCAAGAGTTTTCGTTAGGTGCAATCAAACCGGCCGGATGGCTCGAAGAAATGCTCGTTCGCCAAAAAGAGGGACTGTCTGGCAACTTAGACCGGTTATATCCTCTCGTAATGGGGCCGACAAATGGCTGGCTAGGAGGAGACGGAGATCAATGGGAGCGAGGACCATATTGGATCGACGGTCTGTTACCGTTGGCATACATCCTTGACGATGCAGAACTGATTGCCAAAGTTAAGCCTTGGATCGAATGGACTTTGGCAAGCCAAAAGGAAAACGGGTATTTCGGTCCCGATACCGACTATGAAAATACCATTGTCGGAATCCAGCGTAACAACTGCGGAGATTGGTGGCCCAAAATGGTCATGTTGAAAGTAATGCAGCAATATTATTCGGCTACCGGTGACAAACGGGTCATCGATTTTATGACCAAATATTTCCAGTATCAACTGAAGACACTACCTGTGTATCCTTTGGATCACTGGACTTTCTGGGCGCGTTATCGCGGCGGCGACAATTTGATGTCCGTATATTGGCTGTATAATATTACGGGGGATGATTTTCTGCTGGATCTGGGGGAGATCATTTATTCGCAAACCTTCCCGTTTACTCAAATATTCACCTCACACAACTGGTGGCATACGGGAAGCATGCATTGTGTCAATCTCGCACACGGCATGAAGACCCCGTTAATCTATTACCAGCGCCACCCGGAGCAAAAATATGTAGATGCCGCAAAACAGGGGTTAAAAGATATCAATACCTTCATCAGCGGGCCACACGGAGTTATCATTGGAGACGAGGCGCTGCACGGCAATAACCCGACCCAAGGTTCCGAATTATGTACGGCTGTCGAGATGATGTTCTCTTTGGAGAATATGTTGCAAATCGCCGGAGATCCAGACTATGCATCTCAAATCGAACGCATTGCATTCAATGCACTTCCGACACAGATCTCGGATAATTTCATGACCCGTCAATATTTTCAGCAAATCAACCAAGTCGAAATTTCGATGTGCGACCGAAATTTTGATACAAACCATCATGGAACGACCACCTGTTTCGGATTGTTAAGTGGTTATCCTTGTTGTACATCCAACATGCACCAGGGATGGCCGAAGTTCGTACAAAATCTTTTTTATAAAACAAACGACGGGGGAATTGCAGCCCTGCTTTACTCTCCGTCACAAGTCAAAACAGAGATCAACGGACAACAAATTCTGATCAAGGAAAAAACCGTATATCCTTTCGAAGAAACGGTTCGCTTCCAAATCTACACCGACAATCCTGTCTGTTTTCCCTTTCACCTGCGCATCCCTGAATGGTGTACGGCTCCTGAATTGCACGTGAATGGCAAAAGCATAAAATTGGATAAAATAAAGAACGGTATAGCTGTTATAAAGAGGACTTGGCGAAATGATGATCTGGTGGTATTGAAACTTCCGATGAAGATTCGACTGACGGAATGGTACGAACGCTCCCAAAGTGTGGAGCGAGGCCCTTTGGTCTATGCATTGCGTCTTGAGGAAAAATGGCAGTGGAACGACAATGTTCCCGCAAATGGACGCCTGGACAAAGGTTTTTGGGAGGTTCATACAACCTCTCCTTGGAATTATGCGTTGATTGCACGAGATCCGGCCAAAATGGAAGAACATTACCGGGTAGCGGTACGTACCGACGTAACATCCTATCCCTGGAATATTTCCGGAGCTCCGCTTGAAATTCGGACGAAGGGCAAGAAAATTCCGGATTGGAATATATATAACGGCTCTGCAGGTCCGTTGCCATACAGTATTCCAGCTGGCCGAGAAATTAAAACGTCAGAAGAAGATATCATGCTGATTCCTTATGGATGTACAACCTTACGTATCGCGGAATTCCCCATTTTAGGTAAGTATGTCATTAAATGACATACTCATGCTTTAACATAACCCGTTGTGCATTTAGCATAAACGCACAACGGGTTATGCATATTTCTATGATTTTTTTGCAAATTTTTTAAGAATAAATATTAAGTACATGACAAAAATTTGAAGACATCGAATTTAGGTGTGTATGTCGGTCGTAAAATCACGTTTGAGATTTCCTTAAGACCATACTTGACCAACGCTTATCTCTTCTTCCATGCTTCAGAATTTTAATAGGTTTAACGTGTGTATCTTTATGTTAAACAACGAGATGCGTCCATACGAGAGCGATGCGGACCATCGCAGGCAGACGTGCGATGCGCTCTCTGTCTCGCGGGTATGTGTCCTCTATGTTGAAGCCCGAAGATTTTATGGCGCGGAAGGCCGTTTCAATCTCCCAACGCTTTTTGTAGCTCGCGACTCCATCTTCAGACCGGTTGAAACGGATCAGAATCTGAAGCTCGGGCACCCTCTTGATTCGACTTCCGGCAGGATAAACATACTGCCCTTTATGCAGAACGGTTTTGTAGTAGAACTTCTCCTGTCCGACTTTGAGGGAATTAAAGAGCCACCATGCCCTGATTCTTTCTCCTGTGGAGGGCTTGACAATCCAAATGTCCTGCCGGATACGGATGTAGTATCGAATTCTGTTGTCGTTGAGCCATCCAATCCACTCCTTGCCGATAAACTCGCGGTCGGCCACAAGACAGTCGATGCAGCCATGTCCAAAAAGTCGGATGAATCGCTCCATTATAGCCTTGCGTTCCTCCCAATTGGAATCTCCGCGCTTGCCCAACAGGCTGAACAGCAATGGAACGGCAATGTCCTTGTAGGTGACGCCGAGGGTGAGTATATTGATGTTGAACTCTCCGAACTTCCAGTTGGCTCGGTCCATACTCAGAACCCAACCGTCCTTAACAGGAAGCAAAGAGAAGATCATCCTTGCTGCCAGGTTGAGGTTCAAGGCATAGTTGGCGATGAACCGCTGAATGCAGCGCAGATTGGAATCGCGCTCAACCGACGCAGGCATCGCCGAAACCAGTTTGTGAAGGCTCACAGTCTGCACCCCACAAAGTGCATGGAGCATATAAGCCATAAGCTTTATGCGGGCAAGATCCATCGAAATTCCAAAATACTCTTGCATAATCGGGCGGATTTGGCTAACTTTAACCAAATCCTTGGAATCAGTAACCTTCATAGAGAAAGCAGCGAACTTTTCTTTAAAGTTACTGAATCTTAGGGGTTTCTGTAAACATAAACCGTTGATAATTAAATGCTTGGCAATACATTTTCAAAAAATGTCATCTACCAAAATCATAATCATAAAAATCGTATGGCGATCGTGAGACATTGGTATTTGTTGCTGCTGTTGTCAGCGGCTGGGTTATGTTCGTGCGACGGCGGCCGCCTCTCTGTGGTTTCGTCGGATTTCGGGACACTTTCGACCGGAGAGCAAACGACGCTTTATACCTTGACGAACCGTTCGGGCGCAAGGATGACCGTGTGCGATTATGGTGCGCGGATCGTCAGCATTCAGGTTCCGGACCGGGACGGTGTGCTGGGAGATGTTGTCGTGGGGTACGGGGACATTGCATCGTTTGAAAAGGGCGCGGAGCAGTTTATGGGTTGTGTCATCGGCCGCTATGGAAACCGGATCAACCATGCCTCGTTTTCCATCGATGGTCAGAAATACGAACTGGTGCCCAATGAACTGCGGGACGGAGTCCCCGTCCAGTGTCATGGCGGTCCCGAGGGCTTTGACCGCTTTGTTTGGGAGAGTACGCCCCTGCAGGAGAAGGATCGGGTCGGCGTGCGATTCCAGCGTGTCAGCCCCGATGGTGAACAGGGTTATCCCGGAAATCTGAATTGCTCGGTGACCTATTGGTGGACCGAAGAGAATGTCTGCCGCATCGAATATGAGGCGACCACCGACCGCCCGACTGTCGTCAACCTCTCGAACCATACGGTATTCAACCTGAAAGGTCCCGGGGACCGTTATGTCATGAATCATCTGATGCAGGTGGAGTCCGATACGTATGTCCTGGCCAACCGGCAGCTTTGTCCCGACCGGCTCCTTCCGGTGGAGGGTTCGCCGTTTGACTTCCGGCAGATGCGCCGGGTCGATTATCGGTTGGATAACTATGCCGATGAGCAGTTGCGCATCGCCAATGGTATGTCCGGGTGTTGGATCATCCGGGATTGGGACGGGTCGTTGCGGAAGGTCGTGGACCTCTACGCTCCGGAGAGCGGCCGCGGAGTCGTGACCCTGAGTACCGAACCGGCCTTTCTGACCTTTACGGGTCGGACGTTCGATGGCAGTCAGATCGGGAAATGCGGTCCGATGGAAAAGTATTGCGGAATGCTGCTGGAAACATTTCATGTTGCCGATTCGCCGAATCAGCCCGAATTCCCGTCAACTGTGCTCCGGCCCGGGGAAACCTACTCTTCGATAACCGAGTGGCATTTTTATGTCAAGTAGCATGATCCGCCCTTTTTTTGTGTCGTTGACGCTGTTCGGACTGCTGCTCTCCGTCCGGGTTTGGGGTTACGAATTCACCCACCTGACCAAGGACAACAACGGCCTCTCCTATGACGGAATCAGCGCCATCATGCAGGACTCCCGGGGCTTCATCTGGATCGGAACCTACAAGGGCCTGAACCGCTATGACGGAAATACGTTCAAGGTGTACGGAATGTTGGAAATGGGCCTTGACTCCGATTTCGTTTATTCGATTGTTGAAGATTCGGAGGGCAATCTCTGGATCGGGACCGATAAAGGGGTCTGCATGTACAGTTACCGGCAGGATCGCTTCATTCCTCTGCGTACGGTCAGCTCCGAGGGCTCCGTCATCACCAATAAGGTGACGTTCATCACCGTTGAACCCGACGGCAGGGTCTGGATGCTTGTGAACGATCAGGGCTGTTTCGCCTATGACATTACTTCACGAATGGCCCTATCGGAAGATCGGATTTTCGGGATTCCGGAAGATGCTCCGGTGCGTCGACGGCGATGTGTGGATCTCCCGCTATCACTCCAATCTTTACCACGCGGACAGTTCGTTTCGGGAGGTACATCCGGTGGTGTTGGGGGATCAGTCGGATTTTTTCGAGGATGACGAGATCGAGGGGCTCTTCTATGCTCCCGACGGCAGCCTCCTCGTTGCCAGTATGAAACGGGGGCTCTCCGAAGTCGATCTGGTTGCGAAACGTGTCGAGGTGCTGTTGGCGTTGCCCGAGAACTCGCTATTGCAACATGCCTTTCTGGAGAACGACCGCAATGTCTGGCTGTCGACGTCGAAGGGTGTCTGGCGTTACGATCTGCTTACGGGAGAGTCCCTGTGCCTGCGGAACGACGAGATGGACATGTTCTCGCTGTCCAACGATTATACCACCTGCACGTTCGTGGACAAGGACGGCGGCTTGTGGGTTGGGACGAAGGATGCCGGGGTCAATTATTCGGGCCCGAGCCAGAACAATTTCGAGAAACAGTATCTTGCCGACGGCGAGTCGTTGGAGAATGTCCTGGTCAGCGGCTTTGCCGAGGATGAAGCGGGGCGGATCTGGGTAGCCACGGAGGAGAAGGGGCTGCTGGTCTACGATCCGCAGGCACACCGGACCTCGAAATACCGGCTTGAGGGGATTCCGTCAAGAATCTGCTCGATTTGCTATGACGACGGATATTTGTGGTTCGGAACGCGGGTCGGACTGTTCCGTCTGGATATTGCCGCGAACCGGCTCAAGGTCTATGGCGTTCTGAAGCGGGTGCAGGGCGTGAACGATCCAAATGTCTACATGATTTACAAAACTTCGGACGGAGAGATCTTTGTGGGTACGACGTTGGGGCTTTTCCGATATGAACGGTCGTCAGACTCGTTTCTTGAAATTCCGGCGTTCGACGGTATTTTCACCACCTCGGCGGTCGAGGACCCGCTGCATCCAGGGGTTGTCTGGTTCTCTAGCTATGCGAACGGGGTCTATTGTTGGGACTCCATCTCGGACAAACTGGTCAATTACGACGCTTCGTCGGGTTGCGGACTGACCAACGACAAGATCTGCTCGATTTTCATCGACCACAAGGCACGGATCTGGGCTGTGGGCTTCAGTATTGGGGTTGCAATGTTCGACCGTGAAAGCGGACGCTTCACGGTGTATGACCGCCGCAACGTCCAGGCACTGACGTCCGATGTCTTTTTCAAGGCGTTGGAGGATAAGGCCGGGAACCTGTGGCTTGCCTCCGACGAGGGCCTTGTGGAGTTCAATCCCGAGATCGGCGGCGGATATGTCTATACCCGTATCGATGGTCTGCTGGATTCGAAGTTTACGAACAGCGCCTTCCGGAGCGCCTCCGGAGACATGTACTTCGGATCCGACAACGGCTTCATCCGATTCAATCCCGAAGCGCTGCCGAGAACTTCGAACATTCCCTCCGTGGTGTTGTCCTCCATGCAGATCGCCGACCATGAAGCCCGGTTTGCGGAGAACCTCGATCTCATGTCGAAGATTTCGCTCGATCGCGAAAACAATTCGTTCGGGTTCAATTTTTCGCTGCTCGGGCTTTCGGCTCCCTTCTCGAACAAGGTTCAGTGTCTGCTGGAGGGGTATGAGAGCTCCTGGCGGGACATTACCGCTACGAAATCGGTCTTTTATTATAATGTACCTCCCGGGCAGTACCGGCTTCGGGTACGGGCTCAGTCCGATGAGAAGTGGATGGAGGTACGGCCGCCGCTTGTGATTGCCGTACATCCGGGCTTCTGGGCCTCGGTTCCGGGGGCGATGTTGGTTGTTCTGATCGTATTGGTCGTGTTTTTGCTTTGCGTGCTGGTCATTCAGCATCGCCTCCGGCTGCGTAAGGAGCGCGAACAGGAGGCTTATCAGAAGGCCAAGGACGAGGAGATGTTCCATGAAAAGATGAATTTCTTTTCGCATGTCATCCATGAGATCAAGACGCCGCTGACGTTGATCAAGACGCCCTTGAGCAATGTGATGAGCCGGTGTGCAGATGAGGAGAACCAGCACGACCTGAACGTTATGTACCGTAGTGCGGAGTACCTCTCCAAGCTGGTGAACGAACTGCTGGACTACGTCCGCATCGAGCGGATGGGCTATGCGCTCAAGTGCGAACCCGTCGATTTCCTGGAGCGGCTCCATTCGTTGCTGTTCAGTTTTGCGGATGTCGCCCGGGACCGCAATCTGACCATCGAGGTGCAGGCTGATCTGGAACAGGCGGTCGTATATGCCGATTCGGCCGCTTTGGACAAGATCCTGAACAACCTGCTGCTCAATGCGATCAAGTATGCGGAGACGAGTTTGACCATCTGCGTCCGTACGGACGAAGGACGGGTTGTGGCTGATTTCATCAACGACGGCCCCGGGATCCCGAAGGAGTATCGGGACGAGATTTTCAAGCCTTTCGTCCAGTATCAAAACGATTCGACTCCGGTTTCAGGCGGTGTGGGAATCGGTTTGCCGCTGGCCAAGAATCTGGCTCGGATGCATTCCGGCGATCTGATCTTATCCGGGCGTACGGACGTGACGGACTTCGTGTTGACCCTGCCGATGGTCGATTCCGAAGAGAAGACGCCCGAGATGGGGGGTGAGGAGCTTTTCGAGGAGGAGAAGAAGACGGGACCGGAACTTCCCTGTATTCTGATCGTGGACGACAACCGCGAATTCCGCGAGTATCTGGCCTCGAAACTCGCCGAGAACTATGCGATCCTCATGGCTCCGACGGGTGTCGAAGCCTTGAAAATCCTCAAGGAGAGCGATGTGGACATGTTGTTGACGGATATCTCCATGCCCGGAATGTCCGGCCTCGAATTGTGTGCGAAGGTCCGCGAGGATATTGAAATTTCGCACATCCCGGTCCTCATCATCTCGGCCCGCGGTTCCGTACAGTCGAAAATCCAGGCGATGCAGGCCGGAGCGGACCTCTATATCGAGAAGCCTTTCGACCTGCAGTACCTCGTTTCGAGTATCGAGAACATCCTCGACCGCCGGGTACTCCTGCGCAATGCGCTGGAGCAGGGAGTCTCGGGAATGGCCGTCGACATGTTCGGACTCCCCAGAAAGGATGAGGAGTTCCTGGAGAAGTTCAGCTCCATCATCCGCGAGAATCTCGGGAATGCCGAACTCTCGAACGAATTCCTGGCCGAACAGATGAATATGAGCCAGTCGACCCTGGTGCGTAAGATCCGCAAATTGTTGAATACGTCGCCGAACAACTATGTCCGTTCGATGCGGATTGCGGCCGCTGCGGAGATGTTGAAGAATTCTCACGGAAACAATATCTCCGAAATCTGTTATTCGGTCGGTTTCTCGAATCTCTCCTACTTTACCAAATGCTTCAAGGAGAAGTACGGTAAAACCCCTACTGAAATTGTACGGGATCAGGCCTCCGAGCAGTAGATTGTGGCTTGGAAGGCCTTCTGGCGGGCATTGATTGGAATTTTGCATCTTTTGCATCATATCTTTTGATCGGTTTTGCCTGCTGTGGATATATTTGTTCATCGATGCAAACCAACCCTAAAATCCGCAACTATCATCCAATACACGATTAAGGGTAGATTTATGAGTCGT
>ERZ825896.4422-NODE-4422-length-10760-cov-2.107333_pt1 | contig 10760 bp, 4 predicted proteins | sample MGYA00519858_ERZ825896 | MGnify/ENA primary metagenome ERZ825896 (study PRJEB31778, sample SAMEA3449214) | human gut metagenome | biome: human gut; feature: human-associated habitat; material: faeces | place: United Kingdom | collected 2010/2012 ... | reverse complement strand
AGACGCCCAATTCGTTTTCACCAACCACATCAAGCCTTCGCTCCAGCTCATCAAGCTGAGCAGCGATGGCTCCCGGCTGGCCGGTGTCACGTTCCGCATCGCCAAGATCGAGGATGGCAGCCACTACCTGGATCGCACCACCAGTTCCACAGGTGAGATCCTGGTATCCGATTTGGAGCCTGGCGTTTATTCTGTGCGTGAATTGTCCTCTGTGCAGGACCACATCCCGGACGATACCGAGCACCATGTAGAGCTGTTTCCCGGCCAGACCAGCACGATCACTCTGACTAACGACAAGCGCCCCAACCTCTATATCCATAAAACCGACGCCGACACCGGGGAGCCTATTGAGCACACGGTCTATCTGGTGAAAGGTGCAGACGGCCACTCCATTGCGGAAGTGGAGACGGACGAAAACGGCGTCGCTGTGGTGGAGAACTTGCTGCCCGGCGTCGTGGAGGTCATCGAAAAGTCAGTCCCGGAGCCCTACCTGCTGGCCGAGGATTCTCAGATGGTGACACTGTTCCCCAACCGGGATCGGGATGTCTATTTCCAAAATTATAAGCGCCCGACCATCGAGATCATCAAGGAAAATTCAATCACACATGATCGAATCGAAAATGTGCCGTTCCAGGTCTGGTATGCCTCCAACAACACTGCTACCGGAGAGTACAACGACCTGGGCGTTTTCTACACCGATGAAGAGGGTCGTATCGTGCTCTCCGACCCGGACCTCTCCCTCCGTGATGGTTGGTTTCGGGTAAAGGAGCTGGAGCCGGCGCCGGGATTTGCTCTGGCGGACCCGGACACGCAGGAGGCGTTTATCGCCGCAGGCGAGGGGCACACATTCCGCTTTAGCAACCGGCCTCTCTCGGCCATTTCCGTATGGAAATATGACAGTGAGACCGGGGCCGCTATTGAGGGGGCTGTGTTCCAGGTCCGGTATCTCTCCGGCAACACCTCCGGCACCGGCGGAACGGTCATCGGTACCTACCGCACTTCGGTAAACGGCTCTTTCACCGTCACGGGCTGCAAGGCCGGCACTTACATCATCGAAGAGCTCTCCAGTGATGGCTCTCATGTGATCGACACCCCGCCTCAGACGGTATACCTCTCCGGCGAAGATCAGGAGGTTGTTCAGGTCTATTTTGGCAACAGTCCCAAGGGCTCGCTGCTGATCAAAAAGGTGTCCAGTGCCGACAACTCTCCGATTTCTGATGTTCAGTTCTTTGTGACCGAAAGCGACGGAACGGTGGTGGGCGACAGCAACGGCTACTTTGTGACCGATTCCGCAGGTACCATTCTGATCGAGGGTATCGACCCCGGCACCACACTCGTGGTCAAAGAAACCCGGGTGAAAGATGGGTTCCTTCTGGACGACACACCCCAGACTGCCCAAATTAAGGCCGGCCAAACTGTTACCCTCGAATTCCGGAATCAACCCACAGGACAGCTCATTATCCACAAGCTCTCTGGTGATGACAGGAAAACGCCGCTTGAAGGGGTACAGTTCAAAATCACATACTCCGACGGAAGTTTTGTGGATGCCGACAGCGGGCAGCTTTCCAGCAACGGCCTGTATTGGAGCAACTCGGCAGGTCAGATTATTCTTTCCGGCCTCACGGGCACAGTGGTGGTAACGGAAGTGGAAAGCATCCCGGGCTATACGATTGACCCCAATACGCAGTCCCAAACCGTGGTGATCAATCCCAATGATACACAGGAGTTGTATTTTTACAACAACCCTATAGGCGGCATTGAAATTATCAAGGTCAACGCAAGCAAGACATCCGAAAGAATTCCCGATACCACCTTTGAGATCCGCCGCATGGATGACGCTCTGGTGGATACCATCACCACAGACCGGAACGGCAGGGCCTATCTCTCCCTGGAGGACGGCTCCTATTACGCGCTTGAAGTCGAGGCCAATCCGGACTTCGTATTGGATGATACCCCTCATTACTTCGAGGTCAAAAACGGGGAAGTGACCACCCTGCGAATCAAAAATGAGGCCAATTCCGGTATTTTGATCCATAAGGTGGACACCTCCGGCGAGGGAATCTATGGCGTCAAGTTCCTGCTCTACGACGAAGACCGTAATCCCATTGGGGAATTTACCTCTGATGACGAGGGGTGGGTCTATATCACAGCCGACGACCTGCCGGATGGTGCCAACACCAGTGGCCGGTTTTATCTGCGTGAACTGGAGGCTGCGGAGGGCTACATCTTAGACGAGGAGTATAAGACCGTCTATGTGCGCCCAGGCCGCACGGCGGAAATCGAGTGGGTCAATACGGCGATCACTGGACAGATCCAGATTTGGAAGAAGTCTGCTGACGATAATCCGATCAACGGTTTCCCTGCCGGTACTCCGTTGGAGGGTGCGGTATTTGGAATCTATAACAAGGCCAATGCCCTTGTAGACACCGTTGAGAGCGACAGCCGGGGCCTGGCGGTTTCAAAGCCGCTGCCTTTGGGCCGCTATACCGTGAAAGAGATTTCCAGCCCCCAGTTCTACTCGGTCAGCGATGAAGAGGTGACGGTCTATCTGGAGCATGAAGGCCAAATCGTGCAGGTTGAGTACCTGAATGAGAGCGTTTATACCAATGTGTCTATCAGCAAGAGCGGCTACACACAGGTCGTACCTGGCCAGGAGATCCGCTATACCTTCAAGGATATCGGGAACAACTCCACAGTCCCGCTGGACAGCTTTTATTGGCGTGATACGCTGCCCACAGACGCCGTCCGGTTGGATAAGATCATCACTGGCACCTACTCGGCCCGGCTGAACTACAAAGTCGTGTTCCAAACCAATTTGAACGATACGCAGCGCGTACTGGCCGACAACCTGAACACACAAAAGAACTATACGCTGGACGCCTCTCCTGCGGCTCTAGGACTTGCCTCCAATGAGTATGTGACTCAGGTCACCTTCCTGTTCGGGCGTGTCCCGGGCGGCTTCAAACAGGTGGAGACGCCCTATATTTACTGCGATGTCCTGTCCAGTCTATCTCACGAATACCGGTTTGCCAACAAATGCGATGTGGGCGGCATGTGGCAAAACCAGTGGGTGCAGGCGACCGACCGCTGGGTGACTATCATCTACCGCGGCGGTCCTGTCCCCACTCTGCCCAGGACAGGCTATTGATGGTATCCGACTTTGATGGGGGCGGCCGATGGGCCGCCCCCACCCCTTTTGAGGTTACAAAAGCATGTTAGATTGGATTTTTGAGGGGATAGCGAACTGGGTGGCCAGCGTGATGACACAGATCATGGATGCTATATCCGGGGTGTTTCTTGACGCGCTTGGCACCGATATGACCGCAATGGAAGAGTACTTCCCGTTTGCCGTCAGTGCTTATACGGTTATCCAATACACAGCGTGGGCAGTGCTTTTTCTGGTGGTGGTATGGCAGTTATTCCGTGCGTTCAGCGGTCCCCTGTCCGAAACAGAGGAGCCGCTCGCTCTGCTGGCCCGAGGTGCAATCTTTGCGATCCTGATTGGATATGCAAAGCCCATTTTCAGTCTCGTTCTGGACATTGCACGAGCGCCTTATACAGCGCTCATGGAAGAGACTATGGACCCGGGCGACTTTACATTTGCGGGAATCCAGCAGACTCTTACCAATGGGTTGGCTACCATCGTATCTGTAGCCACGGTGGTAGGACTGATTTTGTTGATCATTTTCATGATCGCTTTGGCATGGAACTACTTTAAACTGCTGTTGGAAACCGTGGAGCGATATGTCCTGGTAGGCGTCCTTTGCTATACATCTCCGCTGGCATATTCGATGGGGGCTTCTAAGGCGACTTCCCGGGTCTTTCAAAGTTGGTGCCGAATGGTTGGCTCCCAACTTCTACTGCTGGTTCTGAATGTGTGGTTCCTACGGGCATTTGACTCGTCCGTTGGCCAATTCATTGCGAATGGTGGTGCTTTGAGCAGTGGTCAAGGCAGCGTCTTCTTGTGGCTTTTCTGCGCACTGGCACTTCTGAAAATCGCCCAGAGATGCGACAGTTATCTGGCGGCTATGGGCCTATCTGTGGCACAGACGGGTAGCAGTATGGGAATAGAGATGCTGATGGCTGCCCGGGCGCTGACTGGTTTCTCCAAAGGCGGCAGCAGCGCTGCCTCCGTGTTTGGAGGCGCGGCGAAGAGCGGGGCCGGGGCTGCCGCCGGTGCGGCTGGCGGTGTCACCACAGGCGGTATTTTGTCCGGCTTTATGAGCCACGTGAAGCCCAACAGTTTTGTGCGTGATGCCGTTGTGGACGGCGGAAAACGCATGGGAGTTGGTGGCGGTGTCGGCTTTGTTGGCCGGGTATTCGGAGGAATGGCAGCCCGAAATGGTGCAACATTGACCCCGGAGTCGGTGTCATCAGTGGCAACACGGATGCCCAACGTATCCGGAACAATTGCAGGGGACATTGCCAATCGTAGCCTCAACAGTTATATGCCGCACCTGACAAGCGGCAAAGCCGCCGGGATGACCTACGCTGATACAGAGATTACTGGCGGCCACATCAGCACCAATGCAGTAGGACCGGATGGGCGGCAGGCCAAGGTGGACTTTTACAACACGGCCCAGCATGATGTGCCCACCACCCCCCACACCGTTGTTACTGCTGCAGATGGGAGCCAATGGTATCAGGTGGCCTCTGGGGAGGGAATGGGTGCGTTCTATGCCACCCCCGCATTCACCGGAAATGTATCCGAGGCGGCGCAGGTGTCTGAAGCGTTCCCAAGCGCACCGGACGGCACTCTGCTGCGGCAGGTTGATGAGGGTACGCTGGAGGCCATTTACCCGGATGGCGGCAATAGTCTCTGGTACAACAGCGCCTATTTCCAGGAGCCGGATGCGCCCCATGAAACAATCCAGGGCGCCGACGGTTTGAGTTGGTATGCGATGACTCCTGCAGCATCTGTGCCGCAATTTGAGCCGGTACCAGATGGTGGAAGCGGAGCGGCGGAGCGGTACAACCAGGCGCTCTTTGGCCAGTTTATGCCTGGTTTTGACCAGCCAGTGGTGTCTGTGGATAGTTCCAGAGCTGGGGATGGTATTCTGGAGGTGCGGCATGAGGACGGAAGTGGTACCGCATTCTATGACCGCGCTGTTTATCAGGCTCCACGCGGCGACTACCATGTGTACGAAGACAGCGGTGGCAGCCAGTGGTATGCCATTCATGGCACTCCTGCCGTGGAGCGTCGGCCCGTCTATGAGGACGGGAAACCGCTCTATGAAAATGACAAACTTCAAACATTTACAGTGGAGACGGTACGCTACAAGTCTACTCCTGCCCGGTACTCCGAGCCGAAAAAGAGACCAGTCACAGAGCGTAAGCCGCCAAACAGAAAAAAACATTGACCATCGGGCGGGCATACCTGGGAACGGGTATGCCTGCCTTCATATTTCGGTACAAGCGAGGTGATCTCTATGTCTGACGACCGACAGTTTGGCGAAGGCCAGGACAACTACCTGCAGGGGATACGCAGTGCGGCAGAGGCGGCTAAACAAGCCGGTTCCGCCGCCGGTTCAGTTGGCACGGCGGCTGGTGAAGCGACGGCCAACGCGGCCGCAGCTACAGTGCAAGCCGGTATGGAGACTGGCAAAGCGGCGTCAGAGATCGCCGTCGGAACGGCTGCTGGCGGGCCGTGGGGCGCCGTACTCTCAGCGGCGTGGTCTCTCCGCCACACGCTCTTTAAGGTCTTGGTGTTTCTCTGCTTGTTCCTGCTGTTCATTATCATTACCGTAGTGTCCCTGCCGTCCATCGTATTCAATAATATCTTCCACACTGACCCGACTACCGTTGATCCAAATGGCCCAACTGAGATGACAGCCATCTTCGATGACCTCTCCGCTACTGTGGCCGATTGTATTCAGGCTGGGTATGATGCCGCCTTGGCGGAGGTAGATGAGATTATAGCCGATGGGGGCTATGACTATGACCTGTCCATGGAGGCATTGGTCAATAATGCCTTAGTATCTATGGACTACGATACCTGCTATATCCTGGCTGCCTACTCTGCCTCCATGGGCCAGCGCGGAACGACTAAGGCAGATCTGCAGAGTAAACTCAACGCCGTCACCGACCAAATGTATACCGTCACTTATGAGGTGAAGAGTACCCAAGTCCCGGTAGAGAATGAAGGGGGCGATGGGGAGACGCAGGAAACGGTGCAGTATGTGGCCTGTACGATCCACCCATTTGACCAGTCGATTATCCTGAAGGCCTTTGACGTGGACGTGGATGCTACATACGATCAGTTCCAGATCTCCTATGGGGATGCGATCCTCAATATGTCTAATGCGCTGAAGATGACTATGTATGGGACCGCCGGCAACGGGAGCGTGCCGCCTATCAGCGACGCGGAACTGAACTTGTTTCTGGCCAGCCTGGACTGCAGCGGGAAACGCAAGGAACTGATGCGCTGTGCCCTCTCACTGGTGGGCCGCGTCCCATATTTCTGGGGCGGGAAGAGCGCGCCAGGTTGGAATGAGGAGTGGAACACCCCCAAACTGGTCACTGCGGCGGGGTCCAGCAGCACAGGAACGATCCGCCCCTATGGACTCGATTGTTCCGGATTCACGGAATGGGTCTATCAGACAGCGTTAGGCGTGACACTGTATGATGGGTCCTGGAACCAGTGGGATGCCACGCATGCCATTTCAGAAGACGAACTGCTGCCCGGCGACCTCGGCTTCATGGCGGTGCCCGGTACAGTCCCAGTCAACCATGTACTGCTCTACGCGGGAGAGGATGCCGACGGAACCAAACTATGGGTCCACTGTGCCAGCGGCACTGGCGTGGTGCTGAACTCCCCAGACTATGTGACCCAATACCGACGCAGGAATGATATTGATTTAGAAGGAGATCTGCCCTTGGCAGACATCACGGAGGAGATTGGATATGGCGGATGATCGAGAGTTCAGCAATGTCTATACTATCCCGCCAAACTACACTGATTCTGGAAAATTGCTGGGCGGTCTACTGGAGACACGAAATACAGTAGAGGCATGCATTCTGCTTTTGCTTGTGGGCTATCCGGAATTGATGTGGATGCATCTTCCAGCTACTGCAAAAGTTGTTGTGATGACCGTGACGCTGTTGCCACTGGGCGTCTTCGCCCTGATGGGCATTGGCGGGGACTCTCTGCTCCGGTTTGTCACCAATATGGTTCTGTTTTGGGTACGGCGCCGCCGATTGCATTACAGGAGGATAGGATACCACTATGGCACGACAGTCACACACAGGAAACGCCCGTCGGCACAAAAGCCCAGGCCGTCGGCAAAAAGCAGCCGCCCGTCTGGAGTTCGTACAGGACTACATTCCCCTCAAAGAGATCAGAAACGGGATCGTTGAAACTACAGATGGCCGGTACCTCAAAATCCTGGAAATTGAACCCATCAACTTTTTGCTTCGCTCCAATGAGGAGCAGTGGGGCATTATCTCTACGTTTGCCAGCTGGCTTAAAATTTCGCCCATGCGCCTGCAGTTTAAGTCCGTAACCCGCAAAGCGGATTCTGACAAGTATGTGGCGGGGCTGGAGGCGGACATTGAGAGCGAGGACGTAACGGCCTGCCGGGAATTGGGGCGTGGTACTATCCAGTTCATCCGGGAGGAAGGTAGCCGTGAGGCATTGTCCCGCCGGTTTTTCCTGATTTTTCAATACGAGGCGGTGCGCCGCCAGTCCGATAACGATTATGGTGAGATCTACGCAGCGTTGCAGACGGTGACGCAGAATGCCAAGACCTATTTCGCCCAATGCGGCAACAGTATTGTACAGCCAAAAGATGAAGACGCATTTGTAGCTGAAATCCTGTATATGTACTTCAATCGCCGTTCCTGCGTGGAGGACCCTTTCCAGAGTCGGCTCAACCGCGTGGTGGTGGATGCGATGGCGGCAAAAAGGCGAGTTGTCGGCATCGATCCAGTCCCGAAGATCCGGACATCCAACTTTGTGGCCCCTCGCGGCCTTGACTTGAGTCATGCTGGCTACATTATCATGGATGGGACCTACTATACCTACTTATATATTCGCAAAAACGGATTTCCTCAGCAGGTGCGGGGAGGTTGGATGTCTTCACTCATCAATGCAGGCGAGGGCGTAGATGTGGATCTGCATCTGCACCGCGAGATCCGTGGTAAGACCATTGATCGAGTGGCCCAGCGCATCCGGCTCAACCGCACCAAACTGCGAGAACTGCAGGACACCTCCACTGACTATGAGGAACTGGCTGGCTCGGTTACTACATCAAGCAGGGACTCTCCAGCCGGAATGAGGACCTGTTCTATATGTCGGTGCTCATTACGATATCTGCCCCTACCTACGAAGAACTGCAGTGGCGTAAGCAGCAGATGAGTGACTTGATGAAGTCCATGGACATCCAAGTAGGTGACTGCCTGTTTCAACAGGAGGCGGCACTGCGATCCACCATGCCATTTCTCTACCTCGATCCTGGTCTGGAGCGCAAGTCCAAACGAAATGTGCTTACTTCAGGCGCGGCCTCGACCTATATGTTCACCAGTTTTGAACTGTCTGATGACAATGGCATTCTCTTGGGTCTTAACCGGCATAACAATTCGCTGTGTATTGTCGATCCATTTAATACAAAAGTCAATAAGAATGCCAATTTTACTATCTGCGGGACATCTGGCGCCGGTAAGACCTTTACCATGCAGGTGATGGCGCTCAGGCTTCGGATGCGCGGCGTCCAGTGCTATATTATTGCTCCGCTCAAAGGCCATGAGTTCAAGCGTGCCTGCCACAAAATTGGCGGTACCTATATCAAACTGGCCCCGGGTTCCAGCGCCTGCATCAACGTCATGGAGATTCGTCCTACACTCACACCGGAAATGGAACTGATCGACGAATTGGATTACAACGACATCGACTCCATGCTGGCAAAAAAGATCCAGCAGTTGATGATTTTCTTCTCCCTTCTGATCCCCGATATGAATAATGAAGAGGAGCAGATGCTGGACGAGGCCCTGGTCAAGACCTACGCCAAGTTCGGGATTACCCACGATAACAATTCTATCTATGTTGACCAGAGCAGGGGAGAGATCAAGACTATGCCAATCCTGGGAGATCTCTATGAGATACTCAAGGAAAATCCACTGACTACCCGGCTGGCCACCATAGTCAGCCGCTTTGTTACAGGCAGCGCCCAGAGTTTTAACCGCCAGACCAATGTAAACCTAGACAATAAGTATGTTGTGCTGGACATCTCGGAACTCAAGGGCAAACTGTTGCCGGTAGGTATGATGATTGCGTTGGACTATGTGTGGGACCAGGTGAAGGCAGACCGTACCAGACGCAAAATGGTGTTTATTGACGAGATCTGGAAACTGATTGGCGGCGCGGCCAACAAACAGGCTGCGGAGTTTTGTCTGGAAATATTCAAAATTATTCGAGGCTACGGAGGAGGCGCCCTTGCGGCAACGCAGGACCTCTCCGATTTTTTTGGCTTAGAGGACGGCCGTTATGGCAGAGCAATTCTGAATAATTCCAAGACGAAAATCATCCTCAACTTGGAGCCGGACGAGGCAGAATATGTGAAAGATGTCTTGAAATTAACTCGAACTGAGATCCGCAGTATCACACAGTTTGAGCGCGGTGAGGCGCTGATCTCCAGCAACAGCAACAAAGTGCCGGTCATTATCAAGGCATCCCGGGAGGAGCAGCAGATGATCACTACCGACCGGGCTGAACTGGAGGCTATGCTCAACGAATTAAAGGCGGTAGCCGATATTGCGGAAAGCGGAAGCAATGGTTCTTCTGCGGGTTTGACTGGTGGAATGGAGGGAAAAGATGCCGAAGATTGAACTTTACCCACATAACCAAGCTGCACTCAACCATTTGGAGGAGGCCCTCAAGTATACACGCCGTGCTGCGGTTATCCAGCCTACTGGAACTGGGAAGAGTTTTGTTGCGCTGGCTTTTATAGAACGCCGGCCGAATAACTCGTTTTTGTATCTCGCACCATCTACGCATATCTTCAATCAACTGAAACATCATGCTGGGCATACAGATGTGCTTCTCCATACAACCATGATGACATATCAGAAACTTTGCCTGCTTCACGAGGACGAACTTGGGAAACTGGAGCCGGACTACATTATCCTTGATGAATTTCACCGCTGTGGGGCGGATGACTGGGGAAGTGCGGTTGACCATCTTCTCGCTTTGTATGTTGAATGCTTCTTAATTGGATTTACAGCTACCCCAGTCCGGTATCTGGATAAGGCCGGCACACGCGATATGTCCGAGGAACTTTTTCACGGAAGTATTGCAAGTTATTATACCCTTCAAGATGCAATCAATGATAAGGTCCTGCCGGTGCCGCACTATGTATTGGGAGATATCCTGATGAACGAAAGGGTCTCTTCTCTGGAAACCGCATTAACGCAGGTTGCCTCTTATGGGAGGGCTCGTACTGCTGGTTATTCATTGTTAGAAAGCCTTAAAAGAAATATGGCAGAAGCGCAAGGAATTGACGAAATATTTAAGTGCCATATGCCCAATAGATTTGCAAAGTTGATCGTATTCTGCCGGAATCTTGAACATATTGCGCAATGTCGGGAAGACATGCACCGTTGGCTGGGACCAGGTAAGAAAATCAGGGAGTATGTTTGCCGTTCAGATGAAAAGGCCGCTGATATTGAACTCAACGCCTTTGCTGGGGATAATGAAAGGAATGCAATACGGTTGCTCTACTGCGTGGATATGCTGAATGAGGGTATCCACATCAAGGATGTGGATG
>ERZ825896.4419-NODE-4419-length-10765-cov-3.378245_pt1 | contig 10765 bp, 10 predicted proteins | sample MGYA00519858_ERZ825896 | MGnify/ENA primary metagenome ERZ825896 (study PRJEB31778, sample SAMEA3449214) | human gut metagenome | biome: human gut; feature: human-associated habitat; material: faeces | place: United Kingdom | collected 2010/2012 ... | reverse complement strand
AGCCCGAAAATATATGCTACAATATAAATAATTTATATTTTTAAGGGAGCGATCATATGCCAATTTACGAATCGGGCGAAGATTATCTGGAGACTATACTTCTCCTTCACAGAAAAACAGGCTTTGTCCGTTCGGTGGATATTGCCGCTGAGCTCAATTACTCAAAGCCAAGCATCAGCCGTGCTATGAATATCCTCAAGGACGATGGCTTCATCACCGTTGAATCAGGCGGTCAGATAATGCTTACCGAAAAGGGCAAGGCAAAGGCTGAATCCATTTACGAGCGCCATGTTATCATAACCGAGTTCTTTGAAAAGGTGCTGGGCGTAGATCATGAGATAGCCGCTCACGATGCCTGCAAGATAGAACACATTATCAGCGACGAAAGCTATCAGAAGCTGAAAGAATTTACCGCTGAACATAAATTCCACGACTGATATTTTCCTCGGGTCTGTGATCCGAGGAATTTTTTTGTCTGCCGTTAGCACTCTGATGCCTCATCTGTTAGCACTCTTTTTATGTGAGTGCTATGTTTCATCATTCTATCACAAAAGCGTGATTTTCCTATCATAATAGGGCTGTATTATATAGACATCAAAAGGAGATAAGAAAGAGAGCAAAGGAAAGATGAAAGAAGATGGTTCCTATGCAATGCTTATCTCAATGATAATAATTAGATTTTAAAGGAGCGTTTTATATGTACGGATTAACACCTTTTGAAAGAAATTTCTTTGATTCAGTCAATGACTTTGACAAGGCATTTGCAAAGAGCGGCGTTCGTGCCTGCCGCACAGATATCAGAGAGGACGATGACAAGTTCATCATGGAGTCCGAGCTTCCCGGCTTTGACAAGGAAGATATCACCGTTGACCTTAACGGCAACTCACTTACACTGAAAGCAGAGCACAAGGCCGAGACCGAGGAGAGCAAGAAAGGCAAGTATATCCGCCGTGAGCGCTCCTATGGCTCTTACGAAAGAACATTCGATATTGCGGGCATTGATACCGAAAACATCACAGCAGATTACAAGAACGGTATCCTTACCATGGTGCTTCCCAAGAAGAAGCCTCAGGCTCCCGCTTCAAGAAAGCTTACAATAAACTGATATCATAAACATCAGCTTACAATATATAACGATCGGAGGAATCTATATGTACGGTTTAACTAATTACAGAAAAGGCGATTTTGATATCTTTGACCCCTTCAAGGGATTTTTCGACAATATGTCCGCTGACCCTTGCCGCACGGACATCAGGGACGAGGGAGACCGCTTCATAATGGAGTCCGAGCTTCCCGGTTTCAACAAAGAGGATATCTCAGTTGATATCAGCGGCAATTCTCTTACCCTCAAAGCCGAGCACAAGGCTGAGAACGAGGAGAAAAAGGAGGGCAAGTATATCCGCCAGGAGCGCTACGCCGGTGCCTGCAGCCGCAGCTTCTACGTCGGCGAGGATGTGGAGCCCGACCAGATCAGCGCTAAGTTCGAAAGCGGCATTCTGCAGATCAGCGTCCCCAAGGCCGCCAAGAAGCTGCCCAAGAGCTCCTCGATCTCCATCGACTAACGCTTATATGACATAAAAAATCGGTGATGGCTTTGCCATCACCGATTTTTTACTGTCATTCCACCGATACCACCTGCCTGGACGCGGCGTCATAGCATACCGTCACCTGATGCTCCTCGTTGTCGGTGCCGGTGTAGGTGCATCTCACCTGCAGCACCGTACCGTCCCAGCCGTCGATGGTCACATCAAAAATGGGATAGCCGTTGGCCGGCACCGTCTGCACGGCGGGGAAAGCGTCCTTCAGCACCTCATTCCCCTCATACCACAGGTGCTCCAGAGTGAGTCTCATGCTGCCCACTGCTTCGCCATACCACCGCTCATCCGTACCCTGATAGAAATGCCAAACCTTGCAGTCAAGGTGGGGCGTTTCATCACGAACACTTTGGCCGATGGCCAGATAGGCGCTGTCCGACGACCAGTACAGGCCGGTGATCTTCGTATCGGGATACGATTCGCCCATACCGGCATTCACACTGCCATCGCCCCAGCGGCGCTGCATATCGGCAGGCTTCGTTACCTTGACCGACGGATTGCCGAAGCTGCCGGCATACGTCACCACGGTGATGCTGCCGTCGGGTGATGTGCTGCTTTCGTTGCGGAACAAATCTCCTCGCGCTTGCAGGCTGCTCAGAAATACATACACCACCGCCAGCACAATCAGACTCAGCGTTACCGCCATAGCGATGAACCAGCGTCTGCGCCGACGGGCACGGCGCTCGGCCAGTGTCAGGTCAAGTACCGCCTGCACCGCCGGAGATGTGACAGGCTCCGCCGCCGCTTCCGGTTCCTCCGGGGCGGTCTGATAGGTCAGCAGCTGATCCACGCTCAGCTCCAGCGCTTCCGCCAGCGGCTCCAGCAGCGAGATATCCGGGCAGCCCGCGCCCCGCTCCCATTTGCTGACGGCCTTGTCCGTCACATGCAGCGCCTCCGCCAGTTCCCGCTGGGTCAGGTTCCGTTCTTTCCGTCTCTGGGCGATGAATCTGCCCAACATTTCTCGATCCATGGGATCACCTCCGCCTTCATGGTAGCAAACAGGGCGGTTTTCCGCAACCGACGGAGCGTTGAGTGGGGTGCTACGGCACCTAAGGCCCCCTTGTGTAAAGGGGGCTGTCACGGCGTAAGCCGTGACTGGGGGATTGGTTCGTCACCGTCAACCCCTCCGGCGCTTCGCGCCACCTCCCCTTACACAAGAGGAGGCTTGATGCCCCTTCACTCCTCGAACAGATACACCCTCGTCTCATAGGGTCTTGTCTGGAACGGGATGGCCGGGTCGGCCACCGGATAGTTCTGCAGCACCAGACGGCCCTTGGAGAAGTCGTACCCCTTAGGCGGCGTCACCACCAGGGGCCGCTCTGTAAAGGAGCAGGCCACCAGCAGCCGCTGGCCCTTCATCTCGCGGGTGTACAGGTAAAGGCTCCCCGCCAGCGGACAGCAATCCCGGTACTTGCCCTCCCGCACCACCGGAAGCCGCTTCCGCAAAGCGATGGCACGGCGGTAGAAATTCAGCAGCGAATCGGGATCGTGCTCCTGGGCCTCCACGTTGATCTCCCGGTAGTTGTCGTTGACGTAGAACCACGGCGTTCCGGCGGTAAACCCGGCGTTGACCGTATCGTCCCACTGCATGGGGGTGCGGGCGCTGTCCCGGCTGCCCAGCCACAGCCAACGCAGCCGCACCTTCTCCGGAAGGCGGGGCATAAAGTTGCGGCTCTGCACGTCCTCATACATATCGGTATGGGCAGGCCGCCAGTTGGTCATGCCGATCTCCTGCCCCTGATAGACAAAGGGCGTGCCCTGCTGGAAAAGATAGGCCGCCGCCAGCGCCTTGCCGCTTTGCTCCCGGTACTGCTCGCTGCCGTAGCGGGAGATGACGCGGGGATGGTCGTGATTCTCCAGATACAGCATGTTCCACGCCTTGCCCCGCAGCTTCCGCTGCCACAGATCCCACACCCGCTTCAGCCGCCGCAGGGAAAAGGCGGTGTGGGCATAGTCGGTATACAGGCAGTCGGCGCACATGCTCTGGAACTGGATCATCATGTCCATCTGGCCCCGCTTTTCGTCGATGTATTTCAGTGCCTGACGGGGACTGACCATGGGAGCCTCCGCCAGCGTCACGCAGTCGTAGTGATCCAGCACGTCCCGCTTGAACTCCTCCAGATACTCGTGGACATGGGGGCCGTGGTTATAGTGGCGGATACCCCGTGCCGCAGGCATGAGCCGGTCGTCCGGCAGTCCATCCTTCTTGGAGATAAAGGTGATGACGTCCTCTCGGAAGCCGTCCACCCCCAGCTCCAGCCAGAACCGCAGAATCTCCTTTACCTCCTGCCGCACCAGCGGGTTATCCATGTTCAGATCCGGCTGCTTCACGGCGAACAGGTGGAGATAATACTCCTGCCGCAGCTCGTCCCACTGCCATGCTTTGCCCTCGAACACGCTGTCCCAATTGTTGGGCAGATTGCCGTCGGGCTTCTCCTTGCGCCAGATGTAGTAATCGGTGTAGGGGGCGATGCGGCGGCGGGACTTCTGGAACCACTCGTGCTCGTCACTGGTGTGGTTCACCACCAGATCCATAATGACCTTCATGCCCCGGGCGTGAGCGCCCTCCAGCACCTTCTTGAACCACTCCATGCCGCCGAACTCCGCCGCAATATCCCGGTAATCGGAGATATCATACCCGCAGTCCGCGCCCGGCGAAGGATACAGCGGCGAGAACCAGATGCCGTCCACCCCAAGGCTCTTGATGTAGTTCAGCTTTTCGTACACGCCCTGCAAGTCGCCCATACCGTCGCCGTCGCCATCCTTGAAGCTGCGCGGCCAGATCTGATAGAACACCATGTCCTTATACCAACGGTCACGTCCCATATTGTATTGCCCCTTTCCGTTTTTCCTCTATTATAGCGCAAGCCGGGCGGCCTTGCAAGGCTGCCCGGCTTGCGTCTATTGAAAAAGCTGCAAGGGCATAGCCCTTTTTGACAAGCGAAACGTTACAAATTGCTCTGCCTTCTGTCAAAGGCCCGGCGCAGCCACCCGCCGATGGCGGTGACGCACACCAGCACCGCCACCAGAAACGCGCCGGGGATCACGATGATCCACCACGCGCCACGGTTCAGCGCCTGTTGGGAAAGGGTCAGCATGCTGCCCCAGGAGATAATATCCAGCGGCAGACCCATGCCCAGAAAGCTGAGGGTGGACTCCGCCGCGATGGCGGTGGACACACTCATGACCACCATAAACAGGATAGAGGACACGAAGTTGGGGGCCAGATGCCGCCACAGCACCCGGTGGAAGCTGCCGCCCATGCAGCGGCAGGCAATGACATAGCCGCTGTGCCGCAGCTGGCGCACCTCGGTACGCACCACCTTGGCCATGGCGCACCAGCCGGTGACGCCGATCACCAGCGACAGGCTCAGCACATTGGCAGTGCCTAGAATGGCCTGCAAGAACAGCACCAGCAGCAGCGACGGTACGCTGCCCAGCAGCTCGGTCAGGCGCATCATGGCCGTGTCCAGCCACGGCGCTGCCATGCCGCTGACGGCTCCGTACACCACGGCGATGACCGTGGACACGGCGGCGGCCAGAAATCCCACTGCCAGCGATACCCGGCCACCGTACCAGATGCAGGCGAAGATATCCCGGCCCATGGTGTCGGTGCCGAACCAGAATTGCCCCGACGGCGCGGCGGCGCAGTTGGCAAGATCCATATAGGCGGGGTCGCGGCCCGTCAGCAGCGGCGCGCACAGGCAACCCAGCACGATCACCGCCAGCACGGCAAGGGGGACAAGCGGCAGCTTCCGCCGCCGCTTGGGCAGAGCGGCGGGCGTCTTTTCCGGCAGAATGCCCACCACTGAAAACAGCTCCTGATCCGTCACAGCGCCGTCACCTCCCCCTGAGAAGCCCGCTGCCGGGGGTCGATCCGCTGGTTGATGCCCTGGGCGATCATGCTGCACAGGATCACCAGCGCACCGGTGAGGATACACAGCACCATCAGCAGGTTATAGTCGGCGTAGCGGGCGCTTTCGAAGGACAGCGCGCCCAGCCCCGGATAGCTGAACACCGTTTCCACGATGTAGGTTCCCCCCAGCACGTGGGGCACAGAGATAGCCATCAGACTGAAATACGCCGGCAGGCTGTTGGGCAGACAGTGCCGCAGCAGCAGACGGCGGCGGCTCAGCCCCGTGGCACGGCCCATCAGCACATAGTCGGAGCGCACCTCCTCCAGAAGGCGGCTGCGCACCATGTAAGCGTAGTACCACAGGTGCCCCGCCAGCACCACCGCCATGGGCAGGATCAGATGCACGATCCGGTCGCCCACATCGTCGGCGTGGCCAATGGCGTAAGCGCCGCTGCTGGGCAGCCACCGCAGCGCGACACAGAAAATCAGGATCAGAATCATGGACAGCCAGAATTCCGGAATACAGCTCATCACCGTGCCCAACCGGCACAGCATCTTGTCCACCCAGCGATCCTCGTACCACGCGCACAGAAGCCCCAGCCCCAGCGCGCCCAAAAAGGTCAGCACAAAGCCCACGCCACCCAGCAGCAGCGTGTTGCCTGCCCGCTGGACGATGACCTCCATCACCGGCTGCTTGTACTTATAGGAGATACCGAAATCGCCGTGGAGGGCGTTTTTCAGCCACACGCCGTACTGCTCCAGCAGCGGCTCGTCCAGTCCCAGCTTTGTCCGGGCCTCCGCCTTTTCCGCCACGGACATTTTCTCCACCCGCTCGCCGTAATAGGCGCTGAGAGGATCACCGGGGGCGAGACGGGCCATGCAGAACACCGCCAGCGACAGCAGCCACACGCTGACAAGGAAGATCAGGACTTTTTTTGCGATCAGCAGAGGGATGTTCTCTCTCATTGGCCGTCCTCCTCTCCTGTCAGGACAAAGTGTCCCGGCTCGACCTCCCCCATCACGCCGTCCCAGCGGAAGGTCATGGCGTCGAAATCCAGCCGCCGGCGCTGGCGCTCCCGAATAGGGTCGGGCAGCGGGATAGCCGACAGCAGCGCTTTGGTATAGTCATGCCGGGGATGAGCGAACACCGTCTCGGTGGGGCCAAGCTCCACCAGCTTGCCCCGGTACATGACCCCCACCCGGTCGCACAGGTACTCCACCATGGACAGGTCATGGGCGATGAACAGGATGGAGAACCCGTGCTCCTGCCGCAGATGGGCAAACAGGTTGATGATCTGGGCCTGAATGGACACGTCCAGCGCCGCCACCGGCTCGTCCGCCACCAGCAGCCTCGGCTCCATGGCGAGAGCGCGGGCGATGGCCACACGCTGGCGCTGGCCGCCGGACAGCTCCGGCGGATACTTGTCCAGATAGCTCTCCTCCATGCCCACGTAGTACAGCTGAAAGGCGGCTTCTGCCCGCAGACTGCCCCGGGGCGGCTTCATATGGTGAATGGCCATGGGCTCGGCGATGATCTCCGCCGCCGTCATGCGGGGATTCAGGCTGGAGGTGGAGTCCTGAAAGATCAGCTGGCGCTCCGCCTCCAACCGGCGGCGGTTGGCGCGGTACTGTGCGGTGTCGCAGGTGTCGATGCCGTCATAATAGATATGTCCCGCCGTGGGGCGGTACACGTTCATGATGCAGCGCGCCACGGTGGATTTGCCGCAGCCGCTCTCCCCCACCAGTCCCAATATCTCGCCCTGCTTCAGCTGGAAGGACACATCATCCACCGCCCGAAGTGTCTGCCTGCCCGGCAGGGGAAAGCAGTGGGTCAGGTGCTGCACGTCCAGCAGGATATCAGACATAGTGCTCTTCTCCTTCCGGCAAGGGCGCCAGCTGAGGCGCTCTGGGATCCAGCAGCCACGTGGCCGCGTAGTGGGTATCGCTGACGGGGAACATGGGGGGCTGCTGCTGGTAGTCGATGGCCAGCGCCTGGGGATTGCGGCAGGCGAAGGCGTCGCCCTCCGGCGGGTCGATGAGGGTGGGCGGCATGCCGGGAATGGTGTGCAGCGCCCCGTGGCGCTTAGCCAGCGCCGGGAGCGAGCGCAGCAGCCCCTTGGTATAGGGATGGCGGGGATCGTAATAGACCTCCTCCGCCGTGCCGATCTCCACGATGCGTCCGGCGTACATGATGGCCACCCGGTCAGCCGCCCGGGCCACCACGCCCAGGTCGTGGGACACCAGAATGGTGGAGGTATGCAGCCGCTGCTGGATATCCCGCAGCAGATCCAGTATCTGGGCCTGCACCGTTACATCCAGCGCCGTGGTAGGCTCGTCCGCCAGCAGAATTTTCGGCTCGCCCGCCAGCGCCATGGCCATCAGGCACCGCTGCCGCTGGCCGCCGGACAGCTGATGGGGGTACTGCGCTCCCTGCCGGGGCTCCACGCCCACCAGCGCCAGCAGCTCCGCCACACGGCTGTCCACGGCGGAGCGCTCCATGCGGCCCCTATGGGTGCGGACAGCCTCGGCGATCTGCCTGCCCACCGGCATGGCGGGGTCCAGCGCCGTCAGTGGATCCTGAAAGATCATGGAGAACACCTTGCCCCGCAGGCGGCGCATATCCCGCTCCCGGTAGGCGGTGATGTCCACCCCGTTTACGGTGATGCTGCCGGAGGTGATGCGGGCGTTCTGGGGCAGCAGCTTCATGATGGAGCGGCACAGCATGCTCTTGCCGCAGCCGCTCTCCCCCACCAGCGCCAGCACCTCGCCCTCGTGGAGTGTCAGGCTCACGTCCCGCACGGCCTGCACCGTCCCGGAGGGTGTGTCCAGACACACGGAGAGATGGTCGATATTCAATAATGTGTTTTCCATGGTGTTCACCAGCCTTTTGGTGGAGTTTCGTCCCCTCGGGGACGACCTACTTTTGTCAACAGTGACAAAAGTAGGCAAAAACACCGGAAGGAACCTCCGGTTCCTTCACTTCCGGGCGTGCTATAATGTGTACGTAATTGTCAATGCCTACCGCACGATCACAGGGGTTTTCCTTTTTCGCTTCGTAAAAGGATCGTCTCTGCTCCAGCGCCGCTGCCGCTGATTCCTACGCCGAACAACGCTTCAGTGTCTACCGTTGAGATTGTCAGCGGCAGCGGCGCAAGAGAAAAGTCGATGCGTCATACGCAGCGAAATCAACTGTGTTCCGTGACCGCGTGGTAAAAGGCCGCAAATTTCAAAAGAGGCATAGCGTGCAGGAAGTTTTGAAACCTACGGTTTCAAATGGCGTTTTGGGGTACTTTTGCCGCCACGGGCAAAAGTACCTCGCACCGGAGGGCGAAATCTCTTAATAACACGGCGATAGCCCCCTCATACGAGGGGGCCGGGAGGACGCCGCAAAGAGAGGGGGATCAGACCGTCCAATCACAGATATTCCAGAAAATGCCCACGCCGTGATGGCCCAGCACTGTGTCGGGGGTAATGCCCTGAATTTTGTCCGCCGCCACGTAGATGGCGTCGATGTAGCAGAAGAAGGTATAGGCCGGAGCCGCCGCCAGCGCCTGCTGGAATTCGGCGTAGGCCGCCGCCCGCTCTGCGGGATCGTCGGTCTGGCGGGCCTTGGTCAACGCCTCGTCCACCTGTGCGTTGGAGTAGCCGGAGTAGTTGGCGCCCTTGTCGGTGCCGAACACCTTATAGGTGTGGTCGTCGGCGTCAAAGGGGGAGCCCCAGCCGATGATGCAGCACTCCTGCCCGCCCCAGTCGATGCCCTCGGCGGGGATGGCGGCCTGCACGTCAAGGCCGATGGAGCGCAGCTGCTGGGCCGCGGCCTGCGCCATGTCGATGCGCACCTGATCGTCCGGCGAAGCGTTGATGGTAAAGCCGATGCGCTGGCCGCTGCGCTGCCAGAAGCCCTCGCTGTCTTTGGTGCAGCCTGCCTCGGTCAGCAGCTGCTCAGCACGGGCGGGATCATAGTCCCAGCGCTCCACGTCGGGATCGTTGTAGATGTTCCGCTGCAAGGGACTGTAGGCCACCTCGCCCCGGCCCAGCAGCACCGCGTCCACGATGGCCTGCCGGTCGATAGCGCAGCTGATGGCAGGGATCAGGTCGGCGTTCTCCTGCCAGTAGGTATTGTTGAAGTTATACAGGATGCCCCGGTAGTCGGAGGTGGTCATGTCATAGGCGGTATAACCCGCTTTCCCTTCAAAGGACGCGGCGTCCTTGGGGGTCACCTGCGCCAGATCCAGCTCGCCGGTTTGCAGCTGCATGGCCTTGGCGTTGGAATCGGTGACGATCTTGAACACGATGGTGTCGATGTTGGCCGCTCCCGCGAAATAGTCGGGATTCTTCACCAGCGTAATGGACTGGCCCACGTCCCAGCTCTCCAGCTTATAAGGCCCGGTGCCCACCGGAGCCCGGAAGAAATCGGAGGTCTGCATATCCTCCCCCTCCAGCAGATGCTGAGGCAGAATGGCCATGGTCATGTACTCCAGAAACGCCGTGTTGACGGCGGACAGGGTAAAGGACACTGTGTGGTCGTCGATGACGGTGATATCTGTCACATCCTCGTAGTTGGGGGCGTTCTCGGAGCCGTTGTCGGGATCCATGATGGCCTCATAGGTGAACTTCACATCCTCGGCGGTGAAGGGCTGGCCGTCGTGCCAGGTAACGCCCTGCGCCAGATAGAAGGTATAGGTCAGCGTGTCGGGGTCGTAATCCCAGCGCTCCGCCAGACGGGGAGTGACCTGTCCGTCGCCGTCGTGGTCGGTAAGGCCGTCGAACAGCAGCACATTGATCTCGCCGTGCTCGTCCATGGCGGGGTTGATGCGGGTATAGTCGCCGCTGCCGTACACCAGCGTGGAGCCGCCGCTCTGGGCGTCGTTCCCGTCGGTATTGTCTCCGCCGCAGGCCGCCAGCGTCAGCAGCATGGCAAGCGCCAGCACCAGCGCGGCCAGTCGTTTCATCATGGTCATGGGTGTGATTTCCTTTCTCTCGTGGTTTCTGTGCCCAGCATAGCAGATATTCCTCCGCCCCGCAAGCCGGGTGGGGGGATATAATTTTGTCTGCGCCGCCATTCTCAGAACGGCCAAAAGCCGCGGCATACGCGCCGCGGCTTCCAGCGAAAGGAAATGAAAGAAGATAGCAGTTTCAGTGAGCCGTTATCCGGCCAGTGTGGCGGCCATGACCGCCTTGATGGTGTGCATGCGGTTCTCCGCCTCGTCAAAGACGATGGACTGGGGCCCCTCAAACACCTCGTCGGTAACCTCCATGGCGTCGCGGCCGAAGGCCTCGCCCATCTCCTTGCCCACGATGGTCTTGTGGTCGT
>ERZ825896.4412-NODE-4412-length-10783-cov-3.081842_pt1 | contig 10783 bp, 9 predicted proteins | sample MGYA00519858_ERZ825896 | MGnify/ENA primary metagenome ERZ825896 (study PRJEB31778, sample SAMEA3449214) | human gut metagenome | biome: human gut; feature: human-associated habitat; material: faeces | place: United Kingdom | collected 2010/2012 ... | reverse complement strand
CTGTCACGTTCTTATTCGGAGAAAGTGCGCCCAAAAATCCGAAAACGAATTCCTCGCGAGGACGCTCGTTGCCGGATGGTTCAATCGACCTATATTTTGGATATACGACCGAACTCCGCGGGAAAACATTTACGGAAATCTCCCGCAGCCACATTTGCCGACTCATCTCGCTGACGAATATCGAATGACATCGATGAGAGAACAACCATTTCTTGTAAAAACATACCATCCAACGAGGTGTCCAACGGAAATGGTCGTTCGATTGCTCATGGATATGCCATACATAAGGTACGTTTAGTAGATTAGCCAATATAACTCCAATCAGATTGACTGAACTATTGATATAGACGAGTTCGATTTTACGTTTTCGGGCATAGTGCACGAGAGGCAGCAACCCGAATAAGATACCGTATCCTATATTCCGTAGTAGAAGAGGGGTCGTATTACGAGCAACACGGTATCGGAAACTGTGCGATCCGGCGATATCGATTGTTTCCAGAGCTTTCTTGAAACCAGAATCAGCATCGACAGGATAGGCTACGTATATATTGTATTTTTCGCATGAAGCGAGTGTGCTGATCGCATCAAGGAGTACTCGTTCACCTCCTCCCGTACCTCCAGTATGGGAAAGGACCAAAATATTTCGTTTCATCGGAATACGGATTACTGTTCCCGAGCTTTGCGGAATTCTTCATCACTTTTCATAAGCCGTTCGTAACCCGTGCTTTTCTTTCCCGTCAGAGAGTAAATGATGTAATTTTGATAGGGATTGAATGCGGCCGATATAGGCAATTCCAACAAAGGTGCACGGCAATACATGAATGAAAACCAGCATACGAATGCATAGCTGATAAGACGGTTAGCTTTGTCTCTGTATGAATATACCCAAATAGGCAATAGAATAGCTAGAGAAATCATAAAATAATATTTCAACCGATTACTGAGCTCAACCAGTTCAAACATGCAAAAATAGACGAACAAATAGCACATAAACAGATTGAGGAATAGATTGAAATAATGGTATTTATCCATCGTTTTACGACTTAATATCAGGATGATGAATATTCCGATATTGATCAAAAGTCCGAATGTAATACCGCGTTGCGCGGCATAGGCGTCGCGTGTCAAATACGTCGTGATTTTATGAGCTAAATCAGGTCCGGAAATTAAGTTCAGACTCCACTGGAATAATTCGGTCAGCCAATTGAACCGAAGAAAGAATACCGCCAGAAAAATAAGGAATGAAAAACAAAGAAATCTTGTCGAAAAGCGACGATAGACTAGGAAATAAAGAGGAAAAACCAACAGTGCAGATAAATGAAACAATGATGCAAGAACGATAGCTGTCAAAAATTTTTTCCAGTCCCGTTCCTCAATGAATCGATATGCGTAGAACAATACTGCTACGGCCATGCCTTGACGGATAGCAATCATATCCAATGAAAAGAACAAAATGCCAAAATAGACCGTTACACTTAATTGTGGTAATGGGGCATATATGGGGAATGTTTTGAAAATCAGGATTGAAATACATGCTGCAACGATAAAGAATAGCAGTTGAACATTGTCGTAAAAAAACGCACGATTGAATTTAGGTACTTATATCCTATTTCTATCGGTAGGGTGTCGATTGCCGTAGCTTGTCCTGTCAATACTTCATCAATTGGCTCGATACTCTCAAAAATACTGGTATAAGAGGTCCAATCGCCTCCCGTTTCATAGCGTAATCCCGCCGTCAACATCAACAGCAGGAAACTAATCCCGTAAAAAGCTTTTTTGCGAATCGTTCTTATCCCGAATAACTCGCAAAAGGAAAATAAAGTAAGTAGTGCAAAAATGCATGCGTAATACATTTCTTATCTTGGAGAGCAGTTATGCAGCAAATAATTCATGCAAGCACTTATATCACGGAGGTCATGTACGGCATAAAGTTGTCCGTGCCAACGTTTTAAAAGCTCAATCGGTTTGATGAAATTTTTTCTAATTCTCAACAATGCGACTTTTTCCCTGTATTTCTTTTTTTGCGTTGGATACTTTTGTAAGAACTGTTTCAGAACAGGTAGTAGATATTCGGCTGCCGGCTTTTCGAAAACAGTCATAAATGCGTATAGGGTAGCATAGTCTACGTGTTTATCACTTCCTGCAGCGGAGAGTACTTCGTGGATAGATTGGGCGTAAATCGTATAAGCCGTCCAGAAACGCGGCACATGAACGTCCCACAGCTCAAGGGTCCGTGCAGGTAACGATTTGCGGTCTTCTAAACGGCCGAAATGGGCATTAGCACTTCCCATCCCTGCCGTGCTTTTGGGAGAAACACCCGTGATGGTTATCGGATAATGCATATAATGAAACGTGTCTAGCGTCAATGCAATGGCAACGGAAATGGACATATCGGGAGAAGGACCAGGAAAATAAGTGCTGCCCCCGAAAGCTGATTTAATTCTTTCCAGTAAATTGCGCGACAATATGCCATGATAAAAGCGAGGTAACCCCAAGTAGTAACAGCCACCTTTGGCTAAAACTCGGTCCAATTCATCTGAGCTTTTTTTCTTTGTAATTCCGATGGATGCACTTTTGTATAATTGCATGGTGCAGACACGATGGAAACGAGATCTGTGAGCAAATTGGACTCCCGGCCAGTAATAGTTGCCCGGTGAGTAGGTCAAGTTTTGTATACTAAGGGAGTCGATCAGACCGACAATATCCAAAATATAAGGAGATACGAAATCGTCGTCTCCTATGAATACGAGATATTTACCGGTACTGTTCATAATGGCTCGGTTTGTATTGGTCACTATATCCACAGGTTCGGGCGAATGAAAATACTTGATACGCGGATCAGTCTGGCGTAGAAAGTATTCTATTGCTGGAGAGTTGTCATGGGTATTGTCTTGAACGACAATTTCATAATCGCTCCCAGCAATATATTGAATCGAAGCATCTAGTACAGGGAACAGATATTCATAACGATTTTTAGTCGGTATGACAATAGATAACAGTGGCATGAATTTTCGTTTGAGTATGAACTTTGTTTTGTATTAATTCTGATATCGTATGAACGACTTTCCGAATGACATCAGGCGGGTCTTAAAATCAGGATACCTGCGGATAAAGATTATCCCATGGAAAAATATAATAACTCCTCCTATAACCGTTCCATACACGATGGTCAAATATCCCTGAGGAAAAAGCAGGAACAGATGATATAATAGAAAAGTTACGATAAATGATACTATCACGGGTACCATTGTATCTTCTAGTAACCATTTGCGGAATTCTCCTTTGAGAAACTTTCGAATGATAACAGCTGATAGAATGAATGTGGTTATGAAGCTGATTATCAATCTTGGTATGGCCGCACCAATCAGACCGAACATGTAGACGAAGCTGCATATTCCAGGCCATAGCAAGGTGATTGTTATCATACCCGTTATCACGTTGGTGCGCGTATGTCCATTAGCCAATGCTAATTGGTAGGGAGCGAGCTGAACTGAAAGGAAAAAAAAGCTGACGACGAAAATTCTTGTGATTGAGGCTATGTTTTCAGCAATTTGTATATTCTGTTGCCAGATAGCGACATAGGGTATTGTGTATACTAATAGAACTGCACTGACTCCAGATGAGATAGATGTCGTCCAAAAAGAAAAAATATGATACAATTGCTTCCCGCTGCCATGATCGGAACTCGAAAACAGACGCGTCAATTCGGGCAAAAAAGCGATACCAAGTGGAGTGACTAAGAGTAATACTGCTTGTCCTACGGTAGCTGCAAGAAAATAATATCCAAAATTTGTTAACGACAACAGGGACCCTACTGCAAGTTTATCGATTTGGGTATTGGCAGCATAAATAACAGCCATTAGTATCATACCTGCCGTGTAACGCCATACAGATTTCATATATTCGAAATGCGGTTTCGCAGTCGAGAGCATAACGAATTTGCTTAAGACGTATCTGCAGATACAGCAAAATAGGATAGTGCATCCTAATTGCCAGTAAAAGTATGTGTACAGACTATTACAGAAGTATAGCGGGATGATGACACCTCCTGCTTTTATCGTATTGAAAACGATCTGCAAAGTATTCATCGCAACCTGTTTTTGTAACCCGGCCATTCCGCCTTGATACAGGCTGACGAATATATTGCAACCGACGATGAGGCCCATAAGTCTGATGTAATCTGTCAGATTGTCCGTGGATATTGTATCGGCATTGAGAAATTCCGATGCAATTTGCCGAGCGAAAATGAAAGTACAGCAACAGATAATCCCAGCTAATAGAATGTATATATATTCAAAAGTTCGGAGTAGATTGGCTTTGTACGAGATGCTGGTCGTCGTTTTGGCAAATTCCCTATTTAATGTGGCTGCCAATCCTACGTCCACTAGAGTCAGAAACGTTTGCAGGACCGTGTAAAATGCGATGATGCTATAAGATTCTATGCCGAGTATCTTGACATATAAAGGGATAAACAAAAAAATGGATACGAATGACCAAAGCTTCCCGATCACATTGGCAATAATGTTCTTTAGCAACCGCATCGGTAGTTTAGCTGTTAATAGGTTTCCAGTTCATGTTGTACATAAGGAAGGGTCAACAATAAGGTTTTCAATTCTTCAACGTTCAACCTACGAGTGTTGTCCGAGTTATATTCCTTGTCTTGCAATCGTGGCGGATCGGTTGCCCGGTATTTCGTATAATTCAGGTCTCGGAAATCGGCTGGAATGCGGTAAAAGTCCCCTAGATCTTCCGCCTTGCTCATCTCTTCTTTTCCACACAGGGATTCGTACATTTTTTCTCCATGACGGGCTCCGATAATTTTAATGTCGTTGGGAGCGTGGAAAAGATCTTTGAGAGCGAGGGCCAGCGTCTCGATCGTGGCAGCCGGGGCTTTTTGTACGAATATGTCCCCCGGATGGGCATTTTGGAATGCATACATGACCAATCGTACGGAATCGTCCAGCGACATCATGAAACGTGTCATATTCGGTTCTGTGACCGTCAAAGGCAGTCCTTGCTTGATCTGCTTAATAAACAAGGGAATAATCGAGCCTCGAGAACACATTACATTGCCGTAACGGGTACAGCAAAATACACCGTTGTTAGCTTTCACCTGCGGCATCCTGGCTTTATTGATGCACAATTTTTCCATGAGGGCTTTTGTCATGCCCATCGTGTTGATGGGATAGACGGCCTTGTCCGTTGAAAGAACGACAACCCGCTTCACTCGGTTCTGCACGGCTGCTTCCAAAACGTTTTCCGACCCGAGAATATTCGTCTGGATCGCTTGCATGGGGTAGAACTCGCAAGACGGCACCTGTTTGAGCGCTGCGGCGTTGAATACGTAGTCGACACCTTCCATGGCCGTATTGATCGAATGAAAATCCCTGACATCTCCGATAATGAAATTGATTTTCTCATTCGCCAATTCGATTCTTAATTCGTCTTGCTTCTTTTCGTCGCGGGAGAAGACTCTTATCTCGCGAAAGTCGGAATTTGCAAACTTGCGGAGAAGCGTGCTGCCGAACGAGCCTGTTCCTCCAGTAATTAGCAAAACCTTATCTCTAAAAAGATCATTCATAAATCGTATATTTATAGGTTATCAAACAATGTTTTTAAAATGGTTTATCGTTGGTTATCTTATCATCTTTTTCAGTATAGCTCTCATCCTCGAATATTCCTTTATGGGAAGTGCCGGCGTACCGATTATGGTATTGCCTTGAGGTACGTTCTTGTTGGCTGCGGAATTAACTCCTATCATGGCATTATTTTCAACCGTAACTCGGTTCATAACAATAGCCCCCGGAGATAACCAGCAATTATTCTTGACGTTTGCCGACCCTAATAGGCTTACATGAGCCGTGAGAACATTGCTCTCGCCGATAATACAGTTGTGGCCGATATGGCAATGATTGTTGATTTGCGTGTGATCGCCGATCTGGACTGCACCTTCAAATAGAGCGTTGCCGACAGTTACGAGATCGCCAATCCACACATGGTTGCCGATTATCGTTCCCCCAACATGACGCGTATTGAAAGGTGTGCCTTGAGCTGTGTAAATAATCTGGAATCCCACACTTCCGATTATGCTGTTACATCCTATGTAAGTATTATTCCCGATCCGGCTGTTGCTGTGGATAATACTGTTTGCTCCGATCGTCACATGGTCGCCTATGACGGTGCCGTTTTCTATGATGGCCGATTTGTGGATTCGACAATCGCGTCCTATTACGGGCGGTGCGTCAGGCTTTTCGTAAAAATCGGTTACATCGTAAAGCCAAGCATGCGCTTTGTAGAAATCCTCTTCCGGACTATCCGATATGCAAAAGGAGAAACGATCTTTGTATCCCGATATCGATTCATAATGATTTTTTGAAATGAAAAGAGCTTTGATACTCGGATTGTTTTTGGCTGCAGCGATGTATTCGGTTGACGTGACATAGGACAGGATAGACGGATAAACCGAAGTCCGGTTGCATAATCCCAGCCCGTTAATTTCTATATCACCGTTTATCATCGGGACCCCGAAGTGTTCGGCGATCTCTGATAGCAAGATCGATCTTTCTTTCATATTCGAATTTATTCTTCAATCCACCACCCGCATGGCAGGGCCAGATAGTGTTCGTAAAACTCCCGAACGCCGGGCAAATCGTTTTCGTAGTTTCCGAAAACGCTGTAATTGTAGTTGGGCAGATGCACGCTCGAAGCGTAGTATCCGTGCGTACGGAAGTGCCGAATACCGTCAATCCGGCCCTGTTTGGCAAGCAGTCCGAATACCCAATAATTAGGTTCTGTTTCCGAACGTCCGAGCGGTTGAAAGAACGGTTCTTCGGTTAGTTCGGACCGCCATTTCTGCGCGTTTCTTCGCTGGATGGCTAACAGCGAGTCGATATGCCGCATCTGCATGCAGCCGATATAGCTTGATACTTCGTTCATCGTTACGCCCATACCGGGCTGACGGACATCGGAAAGAGGTGATATCTCTCCCATATCGTCGCGGAACGTACTACGGTCCACACCTAAATCTCTCAGTTTACATGCTTTTTCATGCAGTTCAATATCCCGGAAACATACTGCTCCGCCATCGATCGTGTTGGGTAAACGTACGGTTTGGAAAGAGAAGAGAGTGACATCGGTATCCAGCGAACCCAGCGCTCGTCCTTTGTAACGTGCGCCAAACGCCTCGATACAATCGTCGATTACCGGTAGACCTTTTTCTTTGCCAATCGTGTTGATTTCATCTATATAGCCAGGGTAGCCGCAATGATGATTATGGAAAATGGCTTTCGTCGCGGCGGTGAGCTTTTTCCGCACACTATCTGGAGACAAAGTCCCGGTACGCGGGTCGATATCGGCCCAGACGGCTTTTGCTCCGACCGACAGAATAGGCATATTGGAAGCGAGGCAGCTTTGCGGTGATGTGATGACCTCGTCGTCATATCCGATGCCGAGCGTCAGTAGGGCGATCTGTACCGCTGCGTTGAACGAATTGACTACGGCGACGTGCGGAGCGCCCGTATAGGCTTCCAATGACTTTTCGAACTCCCACCCCCACTTGCCGTAAGCCAATGCTCCGGAATGGAGGATTGCGTTCATTTCCGGCAACTCTTCCGGCATGAACGGTTTATATAGCGGAATCATCGTATTATTTTGTTTCTGTTACCAGCCTTTTTTAATTAGGGATACGATGCGTTCCCGCTGTTCGTCGCCGACCCACCATCCGCAAGGTATATGTACGAAATGACTGTAAAAATTGTCCAAGGCTGGTAATTGACATGCGGAACGTGCGAAAATCGAATGACGGTCGTTACGCAAATGCAACTCGGAAGCGAGCACGCCGTTTTCCTCCATCATCCGCACGAAGCCAGGACGATCTTCCACCTTCATCGTATAAAGCCAGTATGAAGGTTCCGTGTGTGGATAGTAAGGCAGAAGCGTTACGCCGGGAATTCCCTGCAACTTTTTGTCGTAATAACGACCGTTGTCCTTATGGCGGTCCACAATGCCGCTGATGTAACGCATCTGAACGAGGCCGATAGTCGCGATAACATTGTTCATGTGGTACTTGTAACCGGGAAAACGGATGTCGTTTTGCAGCCGCGGGACTTTCTTGTCGAGACCGAACCACCTGAGTTTACGTCCGACACTCATCTGAGAGTCGTCTTTCAGTGCTATAAAACCACCGTCCACCGTAGTCAGATGTTTGATCGCCTGTAAAGAGAAACAGGTATAGGCGGAATGGCTTCCCACGGGCTTGCCATTGTACCGGCTTCCCATCGCATGCGCAGTATCTTCGATGACCGGGATACCGGATTCGGAAGCGATCGCACTGATTCGATCCATATCGCAAACCATACCGGCATAATGCACGACCATGATAGCCTTCGTTTTCGGCGATATCTTTTCTCGAATACTATCCGGGGAAATCAACCCGGTTGCAGGATCAACGTCGGCCCATACCACGTCGGCCCCGACCAGCTTGATCGCCACATTGGTGGGTTCTGCGGTCAACGCCGTGCTGATGACTTCGTCACCCGGCCCCACCCCGGCCAACATCAATGCAATATGTAGAGCCGCCGTACCGGAATTGAGTGACAAGACATTGGGATTCTCGATATAAGTGCCGAATGTGCGCTCGAATTCGTATACTTTTTCGCCTTCGGCGATATACCCGCTATAGAGAATTTTTTCGATTTCCGGCATCATTTCCCCGGCCGGAGCAATAAACGGTTTGACTAAAGGAATCATCGTATTGGTAGTTATCGTTTATCGTACATATCTTCGTAATATTTCTGGTACTCACCTGAAGTCACGTTATCGATCCACTTTTGGTTATGGAGATACCATCGGACTGTTTTTTCGATACCTTCTTCGAACTGGAGGGTCGGTTCCCAGCCCAATTCCTCCTTGAGCTTCGTGGAGTCGATCGCATAGCGCAGATCGTGCCCGGCTCGGTCAGCGACATAGGTAATCAGTTTTTCGCTTGCGCCTTCCGGCCTTCCCAAGAGTCGGTCGACGGTTTTGATGATGACCTCGATCAGGTCTATGTTCTTCCACTCGTTGAATCCCCCGATGTTGTACGTTTCGGCGATTTTCCCCTTGTGGAAAATCAGGTCTATGGCCCGTGCGTGGTCTTCCACGTATAGCCAGTCGCGGACGTTCTGCCCCTTGCCGTAGACGGGCAGCGGCCTGTCGTTCCGGATGTTGTTTATGAACAGCGGGATCAGCTTTTCGGGGAACTGATAGGGTCCGTAGTTGTTCGAGCAGTTCGAGATGACGGTCGGCAGGCCGTATGTATCGTGATAGGCCCTGACGAAGTGGTCCGACGAAGCCTTGCTGGCCGAATAGGGGCTGTGCGGATCGTACTTGGTCCGTTCGGTGAAGAACTCGTCTCCGTAAGGTCCTCCTCCGCACTCGTTTCCGTTCGGATCGCCTTGGGGCCGCGTCATCGGCAGCGCTCCGTAGACCTCGTCGGTGGATATGTGGTAGAACCGTTTCCCCTCGTAGTCTCCGTTCCATTGCTCCTTGGCCGCCTGAAGCAGCGACAGCGTTCCCATGACGTTCGTCCGGGCGAAGGTGAACGGGTCCCGGATCGATCGGTCGACATGGCTTTCGGCTGCGAGGTGTATCACCCCGTCGACGGCATACTCCCGGAATAGTTCCCGCATCCTCTCGTAGTCGCAGATATCGGCCTTTACGAAAGCGTAGTTCGGGGCGTTCTCGACGTCCGCGAGGTTGGCCAGATTGCCGGCATAGGTCAGCTTGTCGAGGTTGACGATGCGGTATCCGGGGTACTTGTTTACGAACAGGCGCACCACATGGCTCCCGATGAAGCCTGCGCCGCCCGTGATCAGTATATTACGGTTCATAGGATGAATAATTGATTTGATCGTCGCTACGATCTAGATACACTCCCGTTTTTTTCAGAGAGGCCGGATTGCCGGCCAGCAGGCAATGCTCGGGCAGCGAGGAACAATCTTTAGTCAGGACGGCTCCTGCGCCCACGATACAACGGTTCGGCGTGCGAGCGCCTTTGAGCACGATGCATTTCATAGCGAACCAATTGTTGTCACCGATCTCAATTGACTTGTAACCAGTTGGTAATAAGTGAATTACCCCCCCCTGTTCCTTTTTTATTTCTCTTTCATGTCCGTTTACCGCGACCGCAGGACATGTCCGCTTGCCCGGCCGTTGCCGGTTGCCGAAGCTCGCATGCGCCGTGGCTGCCGGCCCGGCCCCGTCCGCCACGGATTTGGTACGATGGAAGTCCGTATCGCAGAATATGCAGTCCCATCCGATCAGCGTATTCGTTCCGAAAGAGACATGATGATAGCATATCAGTTTGAGGGAAGCCGACGCAGCAAAGTTCTCGCCCAGAATCAGGGTTCCCTTTTCTCCCACGCAGACCGAGGAGTTGCTGCCGATCATGCACTCGCCTTTGAATACGACGGAGCCCCGATTTTCCCATAGAAACCTTTGTCGGGGAAAAATCCCCGTGCATTTGCGCCCCAAGCGGATCATTCCCGGACGAATGCGGTCCGATTCGATGCGCACGCGGCCCCGGCATGTGCTAATTCGGGATGCCCCGATCAGAATCGGCAAGCGGCAGGCCTGTTTAAAGGGTAAATGCCGGAAATTGAACCAGAGGGATACAGGAAGGTACAAGCCGAAATCCTTCAGGTTTCCCCATATGGCGCTCCAAGACATGGTACGGTAGTTTACGGATATTTATTCGCGCAATTTTTCTATTCGCTCCAAACAATGTCGTAGCGACTCGGTCCAG
>ERZ825896.4410-NODE-4410-length-10785-cov-3.625629_pt1 | contig 10785 bp, 8 predicted proteins | sample MGYA00519858_ERZ825896 | MGnify/ENA primary metagenome ERZ825896 (study PRJEB31778, sample SAMEA3449214) | human gut metagenome | biome: human gut; feature: human-associated habitat; material: faeces | place: United Kingdom | collected 2010/2012 ... | reverse complement strand
ATAAAGGAGTTCTGACGGGATCGGTTATTACAGATATGAAGATCACACTGACTTCAGGAAAAGCCCATCTGAAGCATACGGAGGGCGGGGATTTCCGACAGGCAACTTACCGGGCTGTGCGGCAGGGACTGAAAAAAGCAGAAAGCGTACTGCTTGAACCGTATTATGAGTTCAGGATCGAATTACCTTCTGAAAATGTGGGACGTGCCATGACGGATATACAGAACCGTTTCGGAAAATTTGAGGCACCGGAAACGTTGGGAGAAATGACTGTGCTGACGGGAATTGCACCGGTATCGACTTTAAGCGGTTATCAGAAAGATGTCATTGCATATACAGGTGGAAGAGGAAGAATTTCTCTGACCCTGAAGGGGTATGATCTCTGCCATAATCAGGAAGAAGTTGTAGCGGCGAGAGGGTATGATTCAGAGCTGGATCTTGCGAATCCTACCGGTTCGGTCTTTTGTGCCCATGGTGCAGGATTTGTCGTGGACTGGGATGAAGTCGAAGAATATATGCACATGGAACGCACACTGGATCAGACGGGAGAAGAAGGACTTGCGGAAGTCACACTTCCGAAGCGGCGGCATTCCAGTATTGAACTGACACAGGAGGAACTGGATGCAATTTATGTAAGAACTCCTGATCCGGTGAAGCAGAATCATGGTCAGGTGACAGTCTGTGCAAAGGAAAAGGACAGAGAACCGGGCAGTGCCTATACAGATCCGAAATGGGAAAGACGCAGACGGGAAAAGGAAGGCCGACAGGAATATCTTCTGGTGGATGGATACAATATCATTTTCTCATGGGAGGAACTAAGAGAGCTGTCCGAAAAGGATATTGGTGCGGCACGCGGGAAACTTGCGGATATCTTAAGCAACTATCAGGGATACAGAAAATGTACGCTGATCCTTGTGTATGATGCATATAAAGTTGAAGGCAATCCGGGTGAAGTGATGAAATATCATAATATTTATATTGTCTATACCAAAGAGGCGGAAACGGCAGACCAGTATATCGAAAAGACTGTAAGACGGATCGCAAAGGATGCTGCTGTAACTGTGGCAACTTCAGACGGACTGGAGCAGGTGATCATCTTAGGACAGGGTGCGAACCGGATGTCTGCTCCGGGACTGAAAGAGGAAATTGAGAGGACGCTGGCAGAAGTCAGAGGTGAGCATCTTGGAAAGAAAGGCAGTGTCGGAAATTATCTTTTTGATTATCTGGATGAAGAGACTGCAGAGGAGATGGAAAAAGTCCGACTGGGGAAAGCAGGAAAGAATGGACGGGATAAAAAATGACAATCGGGATTATTGAAGATGACCGCCTGTTAAGCAGGTCTTTGAAAGTCGTGCTTGAGAAGGAAGGTTATCGGACTTTGCAGGTTTATACAAAGAAAGATGCAGGGCAGATTCTGCAGGGAACAGAGGAGCTTTTACTGGTTGATATCGGTCTCCCGGACGGAAATGGTATGGAACTGTATCACACCCTGATGAAAAAATGGAACAGAAAGATCCCCGCAATTTTTCTGACGGCAAGGGATGAAGAGCAGGAAATGCTGAAAGCATTTGACCTGGGAGCAGAAGATTATGTTGTGAAACCATTTTCCATGAAAGTGTTATTAAAAAGGATTGAAGTAGCTTTCAGACGAAACCGGGGAGAAGATGCCGGTGAACAGATTCTGAAATGCAGAAATCTCACTCTGTATCCACAGCGAAAAAAGGCAGTGTCAGGGGAGAATGAGATCTCTCTTACGGCAAAAGAGTATCAGCTCCTGGAATATCTGATGAAAAATCAGGGGCAGGTTCTGACCAAAGAAAATATTTTGGAGCATGTATGGGGAATTGATGGTCAATATGTAGTTGATAACAGTGTCAGCGTGCTGGTCGGCCGTCTGCGGAAAAAGATTGAAGCTGTGGGAGAACAGCCGTATATTCAGAACGTATTTGGACTGGGATACCGGATGGAGGAAGAGTAATGGATCTGACAGAAATTTTGTGGTGGAGTGCTGGGATGTTTCTTTTGGGGATTCTTGCCGGGGCGGCCGGAATGTACCGGGGTCAGAGAAAAGAACGAAGCCGGGAATTAAAGAAGATATCAGATACTGTGCAGCGAATGACCAGCGGAAAAGAACTCCCCGATTTTTCTGACTGCGAAGAGACAATGGATTCCAAAATCCGGCATCAACTGCTGCGGCTGCAGGAAATTTTAGTCAGTCAGAAACAAGATGCACAGAAAGAACGGAAAGAACTCCAGGAACTGATTTCGGAAATCGCACATCAGATGCGGACACCATTGACAAATCTGAAAAATTATCTTGACTTTTTATCAGAAGAAATCGAAAAGAAAGGGACAGAACCGGAACTGTCTTATCTGAAAGCCATTCAGAGCAGTGAAGAAAAAATTTATTTTCTGACAGAGCATTTTATCCGTATTTCAAGATTAGAGCATGGTCTGATTCAGATCAGAAAAGAAGAGCGGGATCTTCTTAAGACTCTGCGGAATGCACTTGGTCAGATTTTGGATCAGGCAGAGAAAAAAGAGATCCGGTTCGAGTTTGAACTTCCTGAGAAAATGCATGTGATGCATGATGCAAACTGGCTGGGAGAAGCACTTTTTAATCTGTTGGATAATGCGGTGAAATACAGTCCGCAAAACGGAAAAATAAAGATTAGCCTGCAGGAAAATGAAATGTTCACAACTTTCAGTATCAGAGATTACGGAATCGGAATCGAACCGGAGGAAAAGAATCTGATCTTTCAGAGATTTTACCGCGGAAAGCGGGTGACGGATGAGGAAGGCTTTGGAATAGGTCTGTATCTTGCAAGAGAAATCCTATTTTTACATGAAGGACTTTTAACGGTAAAGCGGTGTGAACCGGGAGTAGAAATGAAACTGTCTTTGCCACGGCAATAAAAGATTTTGCATTGTTAGAAATTTGTTAGATTTGTTCTTTAAAATAATGGCAGGAGAAAAAGAACAGATCAGAGGAGAGGAAGGACAATGAAAATCGTAAAAGCGGTGAATCTGAAAAAATATTTTGTTACAGAGAATTACGAAGTACATGCAGTGGACGGTGTCACACTGGAGATAGAAGAAGGAGAATTTGTGGCTGTTGTCGGAACATCAGGGAGTGGAAAAACTTCACTTCTTAATCTTCTGGGAGGCCTGGATGTGCCGGACGAGGGCGGAGTATGGATCAGAGGAAGCAGTCTGAAAGATATGGAAAGCGAGGAACGGACCATTTTCAGACGAAGGAATATCGGGTTTATTTTTCAACAATATAATCTGATCCCGATGATCAGCGTCTATGAAAATATCGTGCTGCCCCTCCGCCTTGACGGTGCAGAGATCGATCAGGAGTTTTTTGAAGAACTGACGGGAACACTGGGACTGAAGGAAAAACTCGGGCAACTGCCGGAAACGCTGTCAGGCGGTCAGCAGCAGAGAGCAGCGATAGCAAGAGCCTTAATGACAAAGCCGGCGATTGTCCTCGGAGATGAACCGACGGGCAATCTGGATTCTGTGACCAGTATGGAAGTTGTGGGACTTTTGAAAAATTGTGCAAAGAAATATCATCAGACTGTGATCCTTGTGACACATCAGGAAGAAGTTGCACAGATGGCGGACCGGATCATAAGGATCGAGGACGGGAGGATCGCAGAATGATTCCGAACAATAATCAGGAGGTTCTGTCCATGCTGGCAGAGAAATTAAGGAAAAAGAACCGTGGGCGTAATATGGTATTGCTCTGTGCGGTGGCGGTCGGAATTGTTACACTGACACTGATTTTCGGAACTTCTGCCGGAAAGATCCAGGCAGAGTATACGAAAGCGGTACGCCGGGCAGGTTCAACAGCATCAGCAGTACTGGAAAATGCGACAGAAGACCAGTACCGGCAGATCTGCTCCCTGAGTTATATAAAGAATGCAGGGAAAAGAGTGAGAGCCGGAAGAGCAGAGAGCGGGGAAAAGAAGCTCGGTGAGATCAGTCTGTTAGATCAATCTGCATGGGAAAAAATCATCCGTCCTGCTTATACAGATCTTCAGGGGCATTACCCAAAAGAAAAGCAGGAGATCATGGTCTCTGTAAAAATGCTGGAGGATCTGGGAATCACTGAGCCGACGGCAGGAATGAAAATCCAACTGACGGTAGTGACCGGATGGCAGGAGAAAAAAGAAGAACTATTTTACCTGAGCGGGTGGTATACCTCATATACAGATTCGGGTTCTAAAGCTCAGCAGGGATATATTTCTGAAAAAAAGGCGGCAGAGTGGGGAATCATATCGGAGAAAAATTCGGAGATACTGATCTGTCCATCAGACCGGATGAGCCGTGAAGAGGCAGAAGAACAATTATATAAAGATGTAAAACGGACGGATACAGGACAAAGAATTACCGTGACAGATCCTGCATTTCTGACAGCGGTAGATCAACTGACCGGAAGTTATGAAATGGCAGTTCTCGGAGTGATTTTGATCCTGGGCGGAGTCTGGTTTCTTATCCATAATATTCTCGAGATTTCCATGATCGGGGATATCCGTCAGTTTGGATTGCTTTATACGATCGGAACAACGAAAAAGCAGTTGCGGAAAATCTGCCACAGGCAGATGGCAGGCTGTATGCTTGTGGGAAGTGGACTCGGAGTGGTGTTTTCAGTGCTTCTTTTATTCTTTGGTATTCCCGGTCTGCTGGGGCAGGAATATCTGCGGGAATATGGCGGCACAAAAGAATTTTCCGTATTTCGACCTGAAATCCTGATTGCAGCAGTTGGGTTTACCCTGCTGATCATTGAAGCTGCCATTCAAAAAAATATGAATCGGATGATCCGACTTTCCTGTATAGAAAGCATGCATTATACAGGAAAGCAGAACCGCAGTCGAAAAAGACGAAGTACACAAAGGCAAAACGAAAGGAACAGACGAAAGATATCAGCAGAACTTCCATTGCTGGCATGGAGAAATGTGACAAGACAAAGGGCAGGATTTGTGCTGACGGTGCTGTCATTGTTTTTAGGAGTGGAAACACTGCTTTGTACAGTTGTGGTTACGGGTGGAAGTGATGCAACGAATATCTATATGCAGAAACCGGATTTTATCCTTGCGGGGGATTTTTGCGAGGAGGCAAAAGAAGGGATCATAAGTGAACCGGATGAAGAGGCACTGGACCCACTGGTGACGGATGCAAATACAGCAGATTTGCTGTGGAATAATAAAACGGATGACTTTGCTCCTGATTTTGCTCCTATTTCTGAATCAGTGAGAAAAAAGATCCTGGCTCTGAAAGGTGTGGATCAGGACAGAACAGAGTGTGCAGAGGGAGCTTATATGAATGCAGCGATTTCGGAAAAAGGGTGGAGTCCTTTTTCTGATGAATATTTCCGGGTCAGTGCAGAAAGCTCAAATGAAGGAGAAACGAAGACCGATGCAGAGAGATCAGATACAGAAATGGAACGTTCCGGTTTCCCGGAGACAGTGCATATTTTGAGTGAAAAAGAGATGGACAGTCTGAAAGAGTATGCAGAAGAAAAAAATCTGTCAGTGGATATGGCTTCAGTAGAAGATGGGAGTGGAGTGTTGATCTATCAGGAATATGGCTTCACACCGGAGCAGAAAAAAATGACAGAAGAAGTAAAAGGAGAACCGGTGAGCTTTTGCAGTTCCGGTTCGGAGTATGAAAAAGAGTCCGCGGAAATTTTTACTTTAAATGGGTATTTAGACGGGAGAGCAAAAGATTTTCCAGAACTGAAGCTGGGGTGGCATGGAGAAAATATGTTGTTCTTTCTTGTAAGTGAAAAAGGATTTGAACGACTGGGAATAGAAAAAGAGATCATTTATATGGAAGTGAATGTGAAGGTGGGGCAGGAGCAGAAAGTAAAATCAGCGATCAGAGCCATTCTCACAGAAGAAAATCAAAGAAGGACGGATCAGGGAGAAAATGGGATTCTGCTTCTTTGCAGATCGGATCTGCTGAAAAGAATGTCCGACCGGATTCATGGAAATCAGATGATCCTCGGGAGTATCGGAATGATGCTGCTATTTGCAGGACTGACCAATTATTTCAATGTAATGATTATGGGAAGATATTCAAGAAAGCAGGAACTGGCTGTGATGGAGAGTATCGGAATGACAAAAAAGCAAAAAAGGAAGATGTTTTTCTGGGAAGGAAACTGGTATTTTCTCTTGATGGAAGTGCTTGTACTGACTGTCGGAACAGGCATCCTGTGGCTTGTCAGACTTTATATGGAAAAGCAGGCTGTATATTTCAGATTTCAATATCCGGCAGGATGGCTGGCAGGAATCAGTCTTGGTATGCTTGGGATACTGGCTGGCAGCTGTTGTTCTTTCAGACGGGGAGAAAAGGTTCACTGTACGCAATGATATGGACAGATGAAAAAATAATAGAAAAAACTATATATTTTGTCGATTTAGTGATATGATAAAAGAAAAATGAGAGAGGTGCAAATATGAATTGTAAGAATTGTTATCAGGAAATTCCTGATGGAAGTAAGTTCTGTCCACATTGCGGTGCGAAGCAGAATGAAGTACAGCCCAATGCAGAACAGGAAAATGCAGTGAAGAATGATCCGGTACAGGCAACGGGGGCAGCAAAGACAACTGAAAATGCAACGGGTTACCAGGATGCAGCAGGTTATCAGAACAACAGCGGCTATTAGGATGCAGCAGGTTATCAGAACAACAGCGGTTATCAGGATGTATCAGGTTATCAGAACAACGGCGGCTATCAGGATGCAGTAGGTTATCAGAATAATAGCGGCTATCAGGATGCAGCAGGTTATCAGAACAACAGTGGTTATCAGAACGTGACCGGTTATCAGAATAACGGGCAGAAACCGGAAATTAATTATGTACCATATCTGGTACTTTCCATTATTTCCACAGTATGCTGCTGTCTTCCGTTCGGTATCGTAGGTATTGTATTTTCAGTGAAGATCAACAGTGCATTGAATGCCGGTAATTATGAAGAAGCAGCTCAGAATGCAAAGATGGCAAAAATATGGACGATTGTATCTTTTGTAGTCGGACTGGTTGTAGGAATTTTATACTTTATGTTTGGAATAATAGTAGGAATTGATAATTATTATTAAGAGGTCGAAATGCAAAGGGTGATAAAATTAAGAAACTGGTTTGCACAAAGCCGGAAAAACCGGATTTTATTTCTGGCAGTGATCGGGTGTATGGCAGGGATTGGAGCAGGCTATCTGTATTTCCACAATCCGTTAAAATATCCGCTGCCATGCCTTTTTCACGTGATCACGGGATTGTACTGTCCGGGATGTGGAGCAGGGAGAGCGAGCTACAATATCCTGCATGGAAATTTCCTGACTGCTTTCTGCTACAATCCGGTCATGGTTTTTCTGCTGCCGTTTCTCGGAATTTATTTTGTGACGGTTGCAGCAGACTGGGCATTGACAGGAAAGAATCATGTGGATAAAAAGATCAATCCTAAAATACTTATAGGGATTTTAGTTTTTCTTCTGATTTTCGGAGTGATCAGGAATCTTCCATTTTATCCGTTCAGGCTGTTAGTGCCGGGAGGACTGGCAGAAGTTCTTATGTAAAATTGAATGAGAAAGATAAAAAGTACTTTGAAGCAATTCGGAGTACTTTTTTTGCCCTTAAAAAAGCTTTAAGAAAATTCAGCAAAGAAATCCTGTGATCTGAAAAAGAAATCCTAAGATGTCGGTTGTGAAAATGCAGGGGAGTATGGTATTATATAGGTTGAATGTAAATGACGATACTCAAAAGGCGGATCGTCTGGCTGAAAGAAAGATGGAGGAATGAACAATGATTAACAAACTGGTAGAAAAGATCAAGAAAACCGGAGCACCGATCGTAGTCGGACTTGACCCGATGCTGAGTTATATTCCACAGCATATTTTAGATAAGGCATATGCAGAATACGGAGAGACTCTGGAAGGGGCGGCTGAAGCTGTCTGGCAGTTTAATAAGGAAATTGTAGACAAGACTTATGATCTGATTCCTGCTGTCAAACCTCAGATCGCGATGTATGAGCAGTTGGGTATTCCAGGACTGGAGGCATTTAAGAAGACAGTGGATTACTGCAAGTCAAAAGATCTGGTTATTATCGGAGATGTAAAAAGAGGAGATATCGGGTCAACTTCCGCAGCATATGCGACCGGACATCTTGGAAAGATAAAAGTAGGAAGTAAAGAGTATGTTCCGTTTGGAGAAGATTTCGCAACAGTCAATCCATATCTGGGGTCCGATGGTGTGAATCCGTTTATTGATGTATGTAAGGAAGAAAAGAAAGGACTTTTCATTCTTGTTAAAACTTCCAATCCGTCCAGCGGAGAATTTCAGGACAGACTGATCGACGGAAGACCGCTATATGAGCTGGTTGGAGAGAAAGTTGCCGAGTGGGGAGCTGAGTGTATGGGTGATGAGTACAGCTATATCGGAGCTGTTGTAGGAGCAACCTATCCTGAGATGGGAAAAGTACTCAGAAAGATCATGCCGAAGTCTTATATTTTAGTACCGGGATATGGAGCACAGGGCGGAAAAGGAAAAGACCTGGTTCATTTCTTTAATGAAGACGGACTGGGTGCGATCGTAAATTCTTCCCGTGGAATTATCGCAGCTTATAAGCAGGAAGCTTATGCAAAATTCGGAGCAGAGAATTTTGGCGATGCATCCAGAGCAGCAGTAGAAGCGATGATTGCAGATATCAGCGGGGCACTTGCAGCAAAATAAGTGAAGTTCAGGTAAAAGGAGTACAGTATGGCAAAGCAGAAAGAGAATGCGGTGGTAGCATCTCAGGAGCAGCTGGCAGACGGAATCTACAGCATGTGGATTCAGACGCAGGCAGCAGACACGGCAAAGCCGGGGCAGTTCATTTCCATGTATACGACAGATGGAAGCAAGTTACTGCCACGCCCGATCAGCATTTGTGAGATCGACCGTACGCGGGGAATGCTTCGGGTGGTTTATCGTGTGACAGGAGAAAATACAGGAACGGAGCAGTTTTCAAAGCTGAAATCAGGGGATACGATCCCGGTGATCGGACCGCTTGGGAATGGATTCCCGTACGAAAAAGCAGAAGGAAAGAAAGTCTTCCTGATGGGAGGAGGAATCGGTGTACCACCGATTCTGGAGCTGGCGAAGCAGATGAAGTGTGAAAAGAAGCAGATCCTTGCAGGATACCGGGATGCACAGACCTTTTTGAAAGAGGAGTTTGAGGCAAACGGAGAACTGTATATTTCCACGGAAGACGGAAGTGTCGGAACAAAGGGAAATGTTATGGATGCGATCCGCGAGAATGGACTGAAAGCAGACATGATTTATGCGTGCGGACCAACGCCGATGCTGCGTGCCATTAAGCAGTACGCAGAAGAGCAGGGAATCGAATGTTACATTTCCCTGGAAGAAAGAATGGCGTGTGGAATCGGTGCCTGTCTTGCGTGCGTATGCAGGTCAAAAGAAAAGGATGCCCACAGTAATGTGAATAATAAGCGGATCTGTAAAGACGGTCCGGTATTCCTGGCAACGGAGGTGGAGATCTGATGGATATGAGTGTAAAGATAGCCGGAGTAGAGTGGAAGAATCCGGTGACAGTTGCATCAGGAACATTTGGCTCAGGAGAAGAGTTTTCTGAATTTGTTGATCTGAACCGCCTGGGAGCTGTAACGACCAAAGGTGTGGCAAATGTGCCATGGCCGGGAAATCCGACACCGCGTGTGGCAGAAGTTTACGGTGGAATGATGAATGCCATCGGATTGCAGAATCCGGGGATTGATCTGTTCTGCAAAAGGGATATCCCGTATCTGAAGAAGTTTGATACAAAGATCATTGTGAATGTCTGTGGTCATGCACCGGAAGAGTACCTGGAAGTGGTAGAACGACTGGCGGATGAGCCGATCGATATGATGGAGATCAACATTTCCTGCCCAAATGTGAATGCAGGTTTTCTCGCTTTTGGGCAGGATGCAAAGCATGTAGAAGAACTGACCGGACAGATCAAAAAGATTGCGAAGCAGCCGATCATCATGAAGCTGACGCCGAATGTAACGGATATTACTGAGATCGCAAAGGCTGCAGAGGCAGGAGGAGCGGATGCAGTTTCCCTGATCAATACACTGACCGGTATGAAGATCGATATCAACCGGAAGACATTTGCCGTAGCAAATAAAACCGGGGGAGTTTCAGGTCCGATCGTAAAGCCGATCGCAGTCCGTATGGTTTATCAGGTGGCACAGGCGGTCAATATTCCGATCATCGGAATGGGTGGCATTTCCTGTGCGGAGGATGCGATAGAATTTCTGCTTGCAGGAGCAAGTGCGGTGTCGGTCGGAACGGCAAACTTCCATGATCCGGCAGTGACTTTGAAGGTGATCGACGGAATCGAGGCATATATGAAAAAGAATGGCTTTGAGACTGTAAGAGATATGGTTGGAATTGTAAAATAGGAGGACAGGAACGATGGAAGCATACAAGAAAGAATTTATCGATTTTCTGACAATGCTTTTCCATAAATTGATGTAACTTCTTAAACCCTTGTATTTACTGGTGTTCTGCAAGATTAAAAAAAACGGTAAAGTGGTGTATTGTATCATAAAATGGTGTAGTTTGATATGAAAATGGTGTACTAAATGGTGTAGTAAATCGGAAAGAATTATTAAATTTGATAGCAAAATTGTAAGAGCGTCAGATTTGACATTTGAATAGGTATTTGTTTAAATTATATATGTGTTTTTGACTATCTTTTTATATCTTCTTAAATGTCCGCAAAGCCTTATTTTATCGG
>ERZ825896.4409-NODE-4409-length-10787-cov-4.897316_pt1 | contig 10787 bp, 9 predicted proteins | sample MGYA00519858_ERZ825896 | MGnify/ENA primary metagenome ERZ825896 (study PRJEB31778, sample SAMEA3449214) | human gut metagenome | biome: human gut; feature: human-associated habitat; material: faeces | place: United Kingdom | collected 2010/2012 ... | reverse complement strand
ATAAAAAATAAGAACCATCACACATTTTATGAAATGATGATGGTTCTTATTTTAGTCTTACATATGAAATTCTTTAACAGATCAGTCAATCTTATCCATAGAATCTTTTGCATTCTGAAGCACTGTGTCAAAAGCAACTGCGGCTTTTGCATATTCTTCATCGCTTTCGATGTTGGAAAGCATCGGATCACCGCTCTCAGTACGGGCAAATGCGTAGAGGTAAACCTCGCCGCTTTCATTCTGACCGTTCTCATCAAGTGGGAGAAGTGCGATATATTCCTTCGCATCTACTGGGAAAACGGTGAGGATCGCACATTCTACCTCTGTATCGTCTTCCATGGTAAGGGTGATTGTCTTGTGGTTTTCAACAGGATCGCATCCGCCGGCTGAACTGCATCCACCACCGCAGGAAGCGCAGTCACTCGGGTTACATCCGCCAGCTGTAAATTCGTCACTCATTTTATATTCCTCATTCTTTCTTATTTATCAGGGACTATGTTTATCTGATGTCAGTTCATTGTAGCAGAAACCGGAAAAAAATGCAATGAGCAGAAACCGGAGAAAAAGAGGTTTTTTACAGTCATGAAACGTGCTATAATAGACCAGAAGCGTTCAGGGGAGAATCGTTAGCAAATGCTGAACAGGGCTAATAAGAAAACAAAGGGGATCAGTTGATTATGAAATTAATCTCATGGAATGTAAATGGTATACGTGCATGCATTGGCAAAGGGTTTGAAGAGAGCTTTGCAGCACTTGATGCGGATATTTTCTGCCTGCAGGAAACGAAATGCCAGCAGGGGCAGGTGAAGCTGGAACTTCCGGGATATTATCAGTACTGGAATTATGCCAACAGACGGGGATATTCCGGAACTGCTGTTTTTACAAAGAAAGAGCCACTGTCTGTGGCGTATGGAATTGGAATTGAGGAACATGACAAAGAAGGGCGTGTGATCACCCTGGAATATGAAAAATTTTATCTGGTGACTGTATATACACCAAATTCCCAGAGTGAACTGCGCAGACTGGAATACCGTATGCACTGGGAAGAGGATTTTCTGGCATACTTGTTGAAATTGCAGGAAAGTAAGCCTGTGATCTGCTGCGGGGATTTCAATGTGGCACATCAGGAGATCGACCTGAAGAATCCTAAGACCAACCGGAAAAATGCCGGATTTACAGATGAAGAGAGAGCATGCTTTGGTAAGGTGCTGGAGAGTGGATTTATCGATACATTCCGTTATTTTTATCCGGATGTAGAGGGCAGATATTCCTGGTGGTCTTACAGATTTAAAGCAAGAGAGAAGAATGCAGGGTGGAGAATTGACTATTTTATCACGTCTCCACAGTTGAAGGATAAGCTTGAAGGCGCAGAAATCCATTCTGAAATTATGGGTTCCGATCATTGTCCGGTAGAACTTCAGATTACATTATAGCGTTGTATAGTGTTTCTGAAAAGTGTAATGAGCAACAAGAAAAAATATGAAGGAGAGAAAGAGATGGCTGAGAGCAGAAAGATGAAAACAGAAAAGGGGCTGGCTCTTGTGCCTGGTGCAAATCCGTTGGCAGATGGCTGTAATTTTGCAGTTGAGGTACCGGAAGACAGCAGAGCATCTCTGATTCTCTACAAAAAGAGATCAGCAAAACCTTATGTGGAGATTCCTTTTACAGAAGAAAACAGAACCGGAAATGTATATGCAATGTATATTCCGGATTTTAATCTGAAAGAGTACGAGTACAATTTTCTGATAAATGGAAAGGTGTATACTGATCCCTGTGCGTACAGGATTCTGGGACGGGAACGCTTTGGTGCAGAGGTGGGTACGAATCCGCACAAAGTCAGGGGAGGATTTCTTAAAAAAGAAGTTTTTGACTGGGAGAACGACAAAAATCCGGCTATTCCATATCACGAAATGATCCTTTATAAACTGCATGTGCGCGGATATACAAAAGCGAATCGGACGATAACCGGTACAAAGGGAACTTTTCAGGCACTGGAGGAAATGATCCCGTACTGGAAAGAGCTTGGTATCAATACAATTGAACTGATGCCTGCATATGAATTTATGGAAAGCGGTACCTGTAAGAATTCTGAATCTGAGAAAATGGTATCTGAGAAGCATACACAGGGACGTGTTAATTTCTGGGGATATATGTATGGCTATTATTTTGCACCCAAGAGATCTTACTGTGCAACAGATGATCCGGAGAAAGAGTTTAAAACATTCATTAAAAAACTGCATCAGGCCGGAATTGCCTGTATCATGGAAATGTATTTTTCACGAGAATGTAATCCTGTGACAGCACTCAGGGCATTGCAGTTCTGGAAGCTTTACTATCATGTAGACGGATTTCATGTATTGGGTGAGGGAGTTTCTGCCAAATTGCTGATGCATGACGGGGTTTTAAGTGATACCCGGCTGATGTTTCACGATTTTGATGAGAGCCAGATCCGGAAAAAGAAGAAACCGGAAGACAAATGTATTGCACAGTATAATCCGGGATTTTTGCAGGATATGCGCCGTTTTCTGAAAAGTGACGAGGATATGGTCTCAGCGGCTGCTTACTATATCAGAAGGAATCCAAATACCTATGCAGTCATTAATTATATGGCCTGTCAGGATGGCTTTACCATGAATGATATGGTGACCTATAATTACAGACATAATGAAGCAAATCAGGAGAATAATCACGATGGCAGTAGTTATAATTATTCCTGGAACTGTGGCGTGGAAGGGCCAAGCAGAAGGCTGCAGATCAGACAGATGAGAGAACGTCAGATCAGAAATGCTTTTCTTATGGTGCTGCTCAGTCAGGGTGTTCCTATGATCTATGGCGGGGATGAGTTTGGAAATTCACAGAACGGAAATAATAATGCCTATTGTCAGGATAATCAGGTTGGATGGATTGACTGGAAAGCACTGAAGAAAAATGAATCCCTGTTTCAGTTTGTAAAGAATGCCATTGCTTTCCGGAAAGAACATCCGATTCTTCATGTTCCGGGAGAAATGTACGGAGTGGATTATCAGACCAGGGGACTGCCGGATGTTTCCCTTCATGGAGAACGCGCATGGTATATGAATTCTGAGAACACATCCAGACTGCTTGGAATTATGTATTGTGGCGCCTATGCGCACCGGGCAGACGGCAGCGAGGATGCTTCCATATACGTTGCATATAACTTTCACTGGGAAGATCGTATTTTTGCGCTTCCTAATCTGGCAGGATACAGAAAATGGAAGAAAGTGATTGATACCAGTGCTGTGAAAGAGAATGGTTTCCTGGAGCAGGAACAGGAAACTTATAGTAAAAAGCTGAAGGTCACACCGCGTACGATCGTGGTGCTGATGGCTGTAGAGGAGGAGAAGAAAGATGCATCCGTGGCTGCACTTTAAAACAATAACCAGACATAAGCTGCTGGTTATGCATTACTGTTTCCGGGCTGGTATGTATAAACAGGGACTGCTTCATGACCTGTCCAAATATGCACCTGTGGAATTTCTGGTTGGATGTAAATACTATCAGGGAGACAGAAGTCCCAACAATGCAGAAAGAGAAGATACAGGAATATCAAAATCCTGGCTTCATCATAAAGGGCGCAACAAACATCATTTTGAGTACTGGGTAGATTATGCACCGGGAGATGAGCATATCATCAATGGTGTGCCCATGCCCCGTAAATATATTGCGGAAATGGTGATGGACAGGATCAGTGCTTCCAGAAATTATCTGGGGGATAAGTATGATCAGCATCAGCCTCTGGACTATTATCTGAAAGGTAAGGAAAAACTGTGGTTTATCCATCCGAAGACAAAGAGAGATCTGGAGGGACTGCTGCGGATACTTAATGATCATGGGGAAGAGGTACTGATTTCCTATATTAAGAATGTTTATCTGAAAAAAGATAAAGCCCTGGAGCGTATCTGAAAAATCATTCCCGCAATCTGCACGCCCCACTTTGCGGTATATTTTGTCCGAATTCGGTTGTCGTAGCCCACTACGACGCCCTCATCCGAACAAAATCTCCCACAAATTGTGACGCACATCTTGCGTAAAGCATTTTTCAGACACGCTCTGGCAGGCAGAAAACATACAGCAAAAAGAGAATGTAAACAGGCTGGTAGACAGAAACAGATAAATTTCTGATTGACAGAGTACCTGTTTGGGTGTAAAAATATAAAACAGTTACTGTGAAGGTCTTTGCCGGACGGTAACAGTAATAATTCCATAAAATGGCGGAAAAATGTCGAAAAACAAGAAATACACTTGCGTGATGCTAAGGTAATGTGGTAAAGTAGCCGGGTACAGAAGTGGTACCCGGTTACTTTTTGCAGTATATAAAATGACTGTATTCTGTTTTTGGATAAATATGTGAAGGAAACAGAACATACTTTGACAAATCCAGAGTGTATGAAAAAAAGAAGAAAAAAGGAGGAGTAAATTTGAGTGGTACAACAATGGTCATATTGTCCGCATTTGTTGCCTATCTGTTACTTATGATAGTCATTGGTGTGGTTTATATGAAAAAAACAAGCAGCTCGGAAGATTATTTTCTGGGCGGACGTGGACTGAATGCATGGGTAGCTGCTCTTTCAGCACAGGCATCAGATATGAGCGGATGGCTCTTAATGGGACTTCCGGGAGCAATTTATTCACTGGGAACAGGACAGATCTGGATTGCTGTAGGTCTGTTCATCGGAACTGTATTAAACTGGGTGTGTATTTCACACAGACTTCGTAAATATACGATCGCAGCAAACAATTCCCTTACAATCCCGGCATTTCTTGAGAACAGATTTCAGGATAAGAAGAGAATCCTGTTATTGCTTTCATCCATCGTGATCGTAATCTTTTTCCTGGTTTATACAGCTTCTGCACTGGCAGCAGGCGGTAAACTTTTTAACACAGTATTTGGAATTGATTATCATATAGCTCTGGCAATTGGTGCAGCAGTCATCCTCTGTTATACATTTATGGGGGGATTTATGGCTGTATGCGTAACTGACTTTGTACAGGGAACACTGATGCTGATCGGTCTTCTGATCGTTCCGTTAGTTGCCTACTTTACATTGAGCGGAAGTCTGAGTGATCTTCTGACACAGAGCGGAGCACCGGGTGGAGCAGCAGCTTTCCTGAATCCTTTTGAGAACGGAGAGCGCCCATATACATTTGTTGAAATCTTTTCCCAGCTTGCATGGGGACTTGGATACTGTGGCATGCCTCACATCCTTACCCGTTTCATGGCTGTAAAGAGTGAGAAAGAATTAAAAAAATCCAGTGCGATCGCAATCGTGTGGGATATCCTTTCTCTGACAGCAGCGTGCTTTATCGGTATTATAGGTCGTGCATATCTGCTTCCGACTGTACTTGGTGAAAATGGTGCATCTTCCTCAGAGAGTGTATTTATCGAGATGATCAATAAACTGTTTTCCAGTCATCTGGGACTTCCGTTTATCGGAGGAATCTTCCTCTGCGGTATTCTTGCGGCAATTATGTCCACAGCTGATTCACAGCTTCTGGTAACAGCGTCCGCAGCATCTGAGGATTTATATCATCAGTTCATTAAGAAGGATGCAGACTCAAAGGAAATCCTTGCAGTTGCAAGATTTACGGTTATCGTGGTGTCTGTTCTGGCATTTGTGATCGCGTGGAATCCGAACAGCAGTATCATGGGACTGGTATCCAATGCATGGGCCGGTCTTGGTGCAGCGTTTGGTCCGACTGTGGTAATGTCACTGTTCTGGAGAAGAACAAACCTTGCAGGTGCAGTTGCAGGTATTGTTTCCGGTGGTCTGACAGTTATCGTCTGGGACTATATACCGCTTGCGGCAGGACAGACTCTTGGTTCTTATACAGGACTTTATTCTCTGGCTGTAGGTTTTGCTGTCAGCCTTGCGATGATTATTATCTTCAGTCTGGCTACAAAAGCACCATCCAAAGAAATCACAGATGTGTTTGATAAAGTGGCAGGAAAATAATAGAATAGAAAGACTATCCATTTTCGGATGAATTTGTTATAATGGCAGTAGCGCAAAAAAAGCGTTACTGCTTTTTTAACCTGATAAACTGCGGAGCAGTTATTCGGTGTAGAGCTACGTAGCGAAGCGGATTGCGAATATCTGCTTGACAAGAATGTGATCAGAGTGAGAAAAAGGATTAAGGTTATAAATCATATGATGAGTGATGTATAAAAGTATAGCCAGATGGAGATGTGGAATTATGAAACAGAAAATTATAATCATAGCTACAGTACTGATAATAGCCATATCTTTTCCTTTTCTCGCAATTCAGAGTGAGAAAACAGCCGAGATACGGGATAGGGAATTAAAAGAAATCAGAAAGCAGGAACAATATAGGAAAGCTATATCATGTATGGAAGAAGAACAGTATGATAAGGCAATAATTTTGTTTGAGGGACTTCCAAGAGATTATGAAGATGCCAGAAATATTCTTAAATATGCCAAATATTGTCAGGGTGTTGCTGATGATGTGGGAATTGAGAAACTTTATCGACTTACCTGGGATTTTCCTGATGAGGGCAAATATACAGGAAAATATGCAGAAGAAATGAAGAGTGCTGAAAAAGAAGTAAAGGCTCAATATGAAGAGTATACAGTACAGAAAGAAAAAGAAGAACTGGAAGAAGCAAAGAAGGATGTACCTTATAAGGGAATGAATGAAAAATATATTAACAGCACGATTCTTGGAAAAGCAAGGGATAGGAAGGAGGAACATTACTGGCGTGATGCACCGGGTAAAAGAATACAGGAATTACAGTATAGATATACATGGTATGACAGTAATGGTATAAGAACCTATGATGCTGTTTGCCGAAATGGAAGAGTAAGTCAGGTGGTAAAGTTCCTTCATACTACATCATCAAATAAGAAAAAAAGTTATACAAGCTCAGCTTGGGATATGAGTATGGATATGTATAATGTGTACGATTATGATGATCCGGAGGATTTTTATTATGATCATGTAGATGAATTTGATGATATCCAGGATGCAGAGGATTATTGGGAAGAGGCACAGTAGCCAGAAATAATTTCAGGGAATAAGGGTGAAATAAATGAATCAAAATTGCATGATTACACGAGAAGCAGCGTTGGAATTCGGTTTATCATTTCAGAATACATATACGGAAAGACCTTTCCGTGATCAGAACTGGCAAGTGGTAAGAGCGAGGGAAAACAAAAAAATTTTTTTATGGATCTATGAACGAAACGGTTATGTTAATCTGAATGTAAAAGCAGATCCGGAGTGGCGTGATTTTTGGCGAAGTGCCTATGAATCTGTACAGGCTGGTTATCATCAGAATAAGGAACATTGGAATACCATTATTCTAAATGGGACGGTACCGGATAAAGATATTAAAAGAATGATATCCGAAAGCTATGATCTCGTAACATACAGCCCGACAAAGAAGATTTATGAGGCAGTGAAGCAAATTCCGAAAGGATGCGTTGCAACTTATGGTCAGGTTGCCGAAATGGCAGGGAATCCGAGAATGTCGAGAGCGGTAGGGAATGCCCTCCATAAGAATCCGGATCCGGAGCATATTCCCTGTTATCGGGTAGTGAATTTCAGAGGAGAACTGTCAGGGGCTTTTGCCTTCGGCGGTAAAGATGTACAGAAAAAGCTACTGGAAGCAGATGGAATTGAGGTTGTCAATGGAACGGTAGATTTAAAAAAATATGGATTGGCGCAAAGAGATGATAAACTGTGGAAAAACAGTAAGTAATCATCCGTATCTGTTTTTTCGATTTTTATTCTGGTATAATCTCCTTAAAAATCAGGAGGTATTTTATACACTATGAATAGAGAAGAAAAAGCAAGACAAGAGGATGTCTATAAGTGTTCCCTGCATGGTCTGTACATATCCGTCATTTACCAGCATACCTACGGCACGCCGCAGAGTGTTGCGGGAACAGCCGTAAGTCTGGATGAAAGTATTATTTACAACAGAATATTACAACAGAACATTACAACAGAATATTTACAAAATATCTTGACAGAAGTATTGATTTTGTTATAGTATTAGACTCAATAAAGGGGAGTAACCTACGTTTGAAAATCTGCGTTTGCAGTGTCGTCAGTACGGTGGAGACATCCGGCGCTGCAAGGAAATGGTGAGACTTTTATTGCATTTTTTGTTATGCAATAAGGGTTTCTTTTTTTATATCATTTTATTAAAAATCCTTCATTGCATAAAAAATACAGTTGGTGAATATTTGCAAAAAGGAGGTAAAGGTAATGAAGGAAATCTATCAACAAACAGTAGAAGAAGTTCTGGATTACGTGGAAAGCATAGAATCAGGGCTTACCAGTGAACAGGTTAAAAGATCCAGAGAGAACTGTGGATGGAATGAGCTTGCAGAAGGAAAGAAAAAAAGTATTTTGCAGATCTTCTTTGAACAGTATAAGGATTTTCTGGTGCTGATCTTAATTGCATCGGCAGTGATATCCGGTATGCTTGGAGATGTGGAAAGCGCAGCGGTTATCGTGATCGTTATTACGATTAATGCGATTTTGGGAACCGTACAGACAGTAAAGGCTGAGCAGTCTTTGCAGAGTTTAAAGAAGCTTTCCGGACCGGAAGCAAAAGTATTGCGCAATGGTGTGGCTGTACAGCTCCCTGCATGAGAACTGGTTGTGGGGGATGTGATTCTGCTTGAAGCAGGTGATATGATTCCGGCAGATGGAAGACTGATTGAAAATGCAAGCCTTAAGGTCGATGAAAGTGCCCTTACAGGTGAAAGTCTTGCGGTTGAAAAGAGTATGGACACTATTCTGGCAGAAGCACCCCTTGGTGATCGGACAAACATGCTGTTTTCCGGCAGTTTTGTCACATATGGGCGTGGTAAAGCAGTTGTAACAGATGTAGGTATGCAGACAGAGGTTGGAAAGATTGCGGGACTTCTGAAATCGACTTCTGAAAAACAAACGCCACTTCAGGCGAATCTGGATGACTTTGGAAAAAAGCTTTCCATCCTGATTCTGATATTTTGCGGAATTCTGTTTGCAATCAATGTATTTCGTGGTGAGAAGATCAGCAGTGCATTTATGTTTGCAGTAGCACTTGCAGTTGCAGCAATTCCGGAAGCGTTAAGTTCCATTGTGACAATTGTTCTTTCTTTTGGAACACAGAAGATGGCAAAGGAGCATGCAATTATTCGTAAGCTTCAGGCTGTGGAAGGCCTTGGGAGTGTATCTGTTATCTGTTCGGATAAGACAGGAACGCTCACACAGAACAAAATGACAGTAGAAGATTATTATATTGATGGAAAAAGGATTTCAGCAGCTGCAATTGATGCAGCAGATCCGGCACAGAGATGTCTTTTGGATTACAGCATTTTATGTAATGATTCAACAAATGAAAATGGAGTGGAGATCGGAGATCCGACGGAAACGGCATTGATCAATCTGGGCAGCAGATGCGGAATAGAGGCTGCCGATGTAAGAAATCTTTATCCAAGAGAAGGAGAGCTTCCTTTTGATAGTGACCGTAAGATGATGTCAACACTTCACAGAATCGATGGCGAGAACAGGATGATTGTAAAAGGTGCTGTTGACAGGCTTCTGGAACTGACAGAGAGGATTTGGACAAAGGATGGAGTCCGGGAAATTACAGAAGCAGATAAAGAAAAACATCTATTTTCAAAACAAATGTATAGTGGGATTTCTTCATCTTGCGAGTGTGCAGTTACGATTGTTCCGTATAAGCAAGAAGTGGATATAAACGTAATTAATGCTATGATGAGACAGAAAGATTTACTGATTCTTGACTGGGAACTATCCAAAGTTGAAGATATAAAAAAGCCTATTGAAATAATAGATGGAGCTTTGTCAAATAATGTGCAGTATATTTGTATTTATACGAATACACCTAATTTGACGGGGATATGTGAAACTTTACGTTTATATTATTGCGGTTTTTCTAAAAGTGAGGTGGAAAATGTTGCAAATCAATGTGAGGAACAAGGGTTGCTGAAAGATGAATTTGCTACAGATATAATCGAGTGTTTTGAAAGGAAGAATGGGAATATAAAGATACTGAAAGATAAAGCAAAAGAATTGGGTGTAACTGTAAATATTGATGGGATAGAGGAAACTAGCAAGAAATTGTGGTACATGTTGTATTTTGCGTGGTCTGATAAATTATTACCTGAAAAAAATGAATTTGTTGCATATGATAAAGGCGATGATGGCACAGTATTAAATATTGATGGCCGTTTAGTATTTATATACGGCAAGAGTGCTGAAAAGTCAGGTGAACAAATAGATAAGATACTACCTGACAATATAATCCCAAGCATTGCAAAGCATATGGTAGAGTCACCTAATAGTATATTAGATGCTTTGTGGCTGTACTATTTTAATTTATTTCAGGCTGCGTTATACAAACGTACAGATTTTTTTAAAAACATATCAAGTGATGCTTTTTTTTATCATGCTAGCAAGATGTTCGATGAAGAAGGACAGGATGATGTCGAGATTTTTTTTAAAGAAAGTTTTAAAGAAGAAATGACGCAGCGCATTGATGTCGAGAACATTGCAATTCCAGATGAAATACTTCAAATGATGGTAGATAAAGGAAAGAACATTGAACCAGCTAATATTTTAGATGAACTGGTCAAACTAAATGAAAGAATAACGATAAATAGAAGTCTTTCAAATATATTTCATAATATTGGTTTTGGTGATTTGTTTCAATGTGTAAATGCCGATAATGGTTTATGTGAATTTTGGCTATGTATTACTGCAAAGTGCGATTGTAGGAGACCTGA
>ERZ825896.4403-NODE-4403-length-10798-cov-14.396817_pt1 | contig 10798 bp, 10 predicted proteins | sample MGYA00519858_ERZ825896 | MGnify/ENA primary metagenome ERZ825896 (study PRJEB31778, sample SAMEA3449214) | human gut metagenome | biome: human gut; feature: human-associated habitat; material: faeces | place: United Kingdom | collected 2010/2012 ... | reverse complement strand
GATTGCCCAAAGAAAATAACGAAAAGAAATGCCCTTCTTTCTTTGTTCACACAAAAGAAAGAAGCAAAGAAAGGTAACGACTGCGCAATCCTTTTAAACTATCACGCAAGGTACTCTCCCAAAACTGTACTGAGACATTTCTGCCACTTACGTTCTCCTTTAAGTTGTCCCCATCTTAATTGGGTGTGAATTGTAGATTAAATGTCTTGCCTTTTACGGGGTGAACCATTAGTTCAGTAGTTGTAAGGCGGATAAAATTTTTCTTTGTTTTACTTTCTTTCATATGAAAGAAAGTAAAGTACGTGTTTCTTTGGTTCGGCATCAGTCACGAGACAAGAAATGAACAAATATATTTGTCTGCGTTTTTATAAAGCGCAAAAAATTTTCTTAGCTTTTTAAAAAGCTGCTTTGCGAGTCTTTAAAAAGAAAATCAAGTTGATTATGTTGGCATAAAAGTTTTTGCCAAGCTTTTTTCAAATTTTTTCTTCAATTCTCTTAAAAAGTAACTTTGCGAGTCTTTAAAAAGAAAATCAGGTTAATGAAGTACGGCATAAAAGTTTTTTTGCTTACTTTTTTTTCAAAAATTTTTTTCTTCAATTCTCTGTAAAGTAAACCATCGTGAATTGATTAAAATATACCAGTAAACTAAACTCGATATAAAAGTTTTTTTGCTTACTTTTTTTTCAAAAAAAGTAAGTCAGGCATTGTTATGATCCTTGATATTTTTAATTATATCTTCAACAAGTTCTTTAAGGTGGGCGTCTTTTTTTATGCTTGCGGATACGTTATTGACTGCGTATACTATAGTAGAGTGGTCTCTTCCGCCGAATTCAGTACCGATAGAGGCAAGGGGCATCTGAGTGATCTCACGTACAACGTAAACTGCAACCTTTCTTGCTATTGAAATCTGTGAGGAACGCTTGGTGGAGCGTATATCTTCCGGAGTAACTCCGTAGACGTTTGCAACCTCTGCAATAATTTTTTCCACTGTAATAGGAAGAGGCTGATCGTCGTTGAGAATATCTCTGATAACGCTTTGCGCCATTGAAATGGTAGGCAGACTGCCTGCGTAATGATTAAGAGCCTTGAGCTTTTTAACCGCACCCTCAAGCTGTCTGATATTGGTTTTGATTTTATTGGCGATAAACTGCGCCACATCATCGGGAATTTTAAGCTCTAAAAGTTCAGCTTTTCTTTTAATAATTGCCATTCTCGTTTCAAAATCCGGAGTTGAAATATCGGCGATAAGTCCGGATTCAAATCTTGAACGTATTCTGTCTTCAAGAGTTTTTATGGCTTTTGGAGGACGGTCGGAAGTCAGTACTATCTGTTTACCGTCCTGATAAAGAGCGTTGAACGTATGGAAAAATTCCTCCTGAGTACTGTCCTTACCGGCGATAAACTGAATATCGTCTACGAGAAGAACGTCCGCACTCCTGTATTTATCGTGAAATGCTGCGGTACTTTTAGTATGAATAGCGTTGATAATTTCACTGGCAAAAGTTTCACCCGTTACGTAAACGATTTTAAGCTTATCGTTATTGCGTTTCATTTCATTTGCCGTAGCGGTGATAAGGTGGGTTTTGCCCAGTCCCGACGGACCGTATATAAAGAGTGGGTTATATACCATTCCGCCGCCTTTTGCAACGGCTGTACAAGCAGCATAGGCAAATTCATTGGAACTGCCAACGATAAATGTATCGAATGTATAGTCGTATTTTGCATATTCGTAGCTTTTTTCAAGTTCCTGCTGCTTTTCATCGAGAGAATCAAGATCTACGGGAGAAGAAATTTTATTGTCATCATCGGGAATTCTGATTTCAATTTCTACGTCGAAACCCAGAGTTTCTTTAAATCCGTTCTTTAAAAGCTGTTCATAGTTTGATAGTACAACTCCCCGCTGAAAGTCGGAATCTACCATAAACACCGCTTTATTGCCCTCAAGATTTACAGGCTTCAAGTTTTTTATCCATAATTTTAAAGCGACGTCCCCTATGCCTCCGACTTCTTTGCAGTAGTCTACTACGCAGTTGAATAAGTCTTCAAAGGAATTCATAGTATTTTTTACCTCCGAACCGGAAACTTTTCAGTTTCCTATTAGAATTACAATTAATAATAGTATAACATAAATTGTTGAAAAGTGCAAGCCCTGCTTTTTGAAAAAAACAGAGGATATAAAACTGTTCTTTAATGTTCTGCGTACTTAGTAATTAACTGTCGAGCTTTATTGAACATGTTATATCAGACTAAAGACGATATAAAAGTATTTGCTGAGCTTTTTTCTTAATTTTTTCTTATATTCTCATACTTACCTGTCGAGCCTTATTGAACAGATATAATCAGACTAAAGACGATATAAAAGTTTTTGCTAAGCTTTTTTCAAAAAGCGTAAAAAATATTTCTGTAAAAAGATAAAAAAACTCTTGACAAGGAAGAAAAGAGCATGTATAATAATTTAGTGAAATGCATTTTACGGGTAAAATGTATCTGAATTGAAAATAACGCATAAAAGCGTTTAATTAGACGTTTTTGTAAGAAGGAGGAGAATTAGAATGAAAAGAACATATCAGCCTAAGAAAATTCACAGAAAAAAGGAACACGGTTTCCGTAAGAGAATGTCAACTTCAAACGGAAGAAAGGTTCTTGCCCGCAGAAGAGCTAAGGGAAGAGCAAGACTTACTCACTAATTAAAGATAGACCACATTTTTTGTGGTCTTTTATTTTAAATAAAAGAGTATATAAAATTATTTCTTTTTTATTGCAATTTTGAAATTTATAGTGTATAATAATTTTATATAAAGATAAAGGAATATTATACCTTGAGGTATAAAAAAATAAAATTTATGCTTTATACTAAAACAATAAATAAAAATAAAAGTTTTCTCTATCTTTACAAAAAGGGAAAATGCATAGTGTCCAAAAACGTTGTTATTTATGTGAGACGCAACAATAAACCCTACAATATGCTCGGTATTACAGCCGGAAAAAAAGTGGGCAACGCCGTTGCGAGAAATCGTGCGAAGCGAGTTATAAGACAAGCTTACAGGGAAAATGAAATCAACATGCCTATAGGAATTGATATGATTATTGTGGCAAGGTCTTCTGCATGCAGAATAAAAAGCGGCGTTTTAAGCGGATACCTGAAAAATAAAGGAATAAATGAAATCAAAGCGGCAGCTTTCGGAGAAAAATAAATGAAATATATTTTTATGGGTTTTATTAAAGTCTATAAGAAAATTATTTCTCCACTTTTCCCGCCCTGCTGTAAATATCACCCTACTTGCTCGTCCTATGCTCTTGAAGCACTGAAAAAACACGGTTTTATCAAGGGCGGCTGGCTTGCGGTGTGGAGAATACTCCGCTGCAATCCTTGGAGCAACGGGGGAATAGATTATGTGCCGGATAAATTTGATATCCTGGGACGTCATCGCTAGAATAAAAAAAGATAGGAGAAATGCTGATTTGGGACCGATAGGCGAACTGCTCGGCAAACCGCTGGGCTGGATAATGTACTGGATTTACGAGGTTGTAAATAATTACGGATTTTCAATTATAATTTTTACGCTTCTTACGAAAATAATTCTTCTTCCTATTTCTTACAAGCAGCAGCTTGGAACAGTAAGAATGCAGGCTTTGAATCCAAAGCTCAGCAAGCTGAGAAAACAATATGCAAATAATCAGCAGAAGCTTGCTGAAGAACAACAGAAGCTATACGCTGAAGAAGGCGTTAATCCTATGGGAAGCTGTCTGCCGCTGATTATTTCGATGATCATACTTTACGGCGTGCTGGACGTTGTTTACCGTCCGCTTTCGCATATTCTCAGAATTTCTTCCGGAACACTTGAAAAGGCTAAGGATATTATTGAAGCAAGCGGTATTGCTAAAGGAGATAAGTCTTTTACTTCACGTCCTGAGCTTTCAATATTGAAGTATGTTAAGGAAAATCCCGATCTATTTTCGGATATGGGCAGCGATTTTGTAGATAAAGTTTCAAACTTTAAAAATACTTTTCTCGGCGTAGATCTGGGAGTTATACCTACAATTCACCCTGATACGTGGAGCAAGGCGGCAGTAGCTCTTGTTATGATACCGATAATATCCGGTCTTGTTCAGCTTCTTTTTACAATTTATTCACAGTATAAATCAAAGAAGATGAATCCTGATATGCCTAATATGGGCGCTATGAAAGTAATGATGTTCATTATGCCGGTATTCTCGGTATGGCTCGCTTTCTCAGTACCTGCCGGCGTTGGCTTTTACTGGATATGGTCTTCGGTATTTTCATTTTTGCAGTCTTTCCTGCTTTATGCTTATTTCAGTCCTAAACGTATCGAGGCTATAAATGTTAAGCTTAAAGAAAAAAATAAAAATAAAAAACCGGGACTTATGCAAAGAATGATGAATCAGCAGGCTGAAATGCTGAAACAGCAGGAACAGGCTAAAAAAGGCGGACGGGCAGATTATAACGCTGAAACAGAGGGAATGTCCAAATCTGAGAGAAATAAATATAACAGAGAGCTTATTAACGAAGCAAGAAAGCGTATGGCTGAAAAATACGGCGATGAATACAGAGAAGACGACAGCGAGTAAGTACGGGCGCTGAAAGGAGAGTAAAAAGAAAATGGCAGATGAAATAGTAGAAATGGTCCCTATGGACAAATGCGGCGTTTTTACGGGAAAGTCGATTGAAGATGCTAAGAGAAAGGCTGCGGACGATTTTCAGATACCTCTGAAAGATATAAAATTTAAGGTTATTGAGGACGTTAAAAAAGGCTTTTTCGGTAAAATTAAAACTGAAGCTAAAGTTTGGGCAGGATATAACGAGCCTGACGATCTGGGTCCCGATTATATGGACGTGAAAAGAAAAGAACTGGTCGAAAAAACTAAAATGGACGCATGCAGAAATTATCTTGATAAAGTACTTGATAAAATGGGAATTGAACATGATATATCTATTACTACTGTTGAAACCGGAATTTTTGCCGATATTGACAGCAAGGGATCAGGTGCGGTGATCGGCAGAAGAGGGGAGACTCTCGACGCTTTGCAGTACCTTTCCTCACTGGTTGCAAACAGAATAGAAGGAGATTATATCAGAGTTTCTCTGGATAGCTGCGGATATCGTGAAAAAAGAGAAGAAACTCTTAAGGGTCTGGCTGAAAGAATAAGTGAAAAAGCTCTGAAAACCGGTAAATCAACTGTTTTAGAACCGATGAATCCGTATGAAAGAAGAATTATTCATTCGGTTGTTTCTAAAATAGAAGGCGTAAATTCAAAGTCCATCGGGGAAGAGCCTTACAGAAAAATTGTTATAGCTTCGGATAATCCCAAAAAATATAATAATAAGCGCAGAAAAAGCGGTAATGATAATAATAAAAAAATTGATGAACCTATGTCGTTTGATTATAAAACCAGTTTTGAAAAAGATTATAAAAAACCAAAGCCTGAAGACGATATCAATGCGGGGCTTTACGGAAAGATTGAGCTTTAATAAAGCCAAATTAATTTCATGGGCGGCCTTGTGCCGCCTGTTTTATTTTGTGAGGTGTTGTTTATGTCTACTATAGCCGCTGTTGCTACTCCTGACGCTGTGGGAGGAATTTCTGTTATACGTATTTCCGGTGAAAAATCTCTTGAAATAGCTGACAAAATCTTTAAAAATTACGCAGGAAAAGCACCCTCTCAAATGGACGGTTATACCTGTGCATACGGACAAATCATTAATGATAATAATGAAAAAATAGATGATGTGGTATTGACAGTATTTAGAAATCCTAAAAGTTATACAGGAGAAGATGTTGTTGAAGTATCATGTCATGGCGGAAGATATATTACTAAAAAAATATTAAGAATGATATATAAATACGGTGCAGAACCGGCACAAGGCGGAGAATTTACAAAAAGAGCATTTTTAAACGGTAAAATGTCATTGACTCAGGCAGAAGCAGTAATGGACATAATAAGCTCGGGCGGAGAAAGTCAGCTTAGATATGCAAACGCTCTGAAAGACGGTGCAGTATTCCGACGAATAAATAAAATTAAAGAAGGACTTGTAAACATTCTCGCAGATCTTGCAGCTTGGGCAGACTTTCCTGAAGAGGACGTTCCGGAAGTAAAACCGGAAGTTTTGGGAGTGCAGATAGATAGAGTGGTAAAAGATTTAACTAAAACTTTAGATACCTATGAACATGGAAGAATTGTCAGGGAAGGTATTAATACTGTAATATGTGGTAAGCCAAATGTTGGTAAGTCAACTCTTATGAATTGTCTAAGCGGTTATCAGAGAAGTATCGTTACCGATATTGCAGGTACTACCCGTGATATAATTGAGGAAAATGTAAGAATAGGAGAACTTACGCTGCGTCTTTCGGATACTGCGGGAATTAGAGAAACGGACGACATTATTGAGAGTATGGGCGTAGATATTGCCTACAAAAAAATTGATGAAGCAGATTTGATTCTTGCGGTTTTTGACAGTACTTCGGAACTTGAGCCTAAAGATTTTGAAATTATTGAAAAGCTGAAAAATAAAAATTGTATAGCAGTGATAAACAAAATTGACGGAAAAACAAAAATTGGTAAAGATTTTATTTATACAAATTTCAAAAATACTGTTGAGATTTCCGCAAAAAATGATGAGGGAATCGAAAGACTGCAAAAAATTCTTGAAGATATGTTTTTATATGACAAGTCTGAAGCAAGCGATGGAATAATTGCTAATGAAAGGCAAAAAAACTGTATTGAAAAGGCTCTTTCAAATGCAATCGAAGCAAAAACGATACTTGAAAACGGTGAAATGCTGGACGCTGTAACGGTTATGCTGGACAGTGCGGCGGACAATTTAATGGAATTGACAGGGGAGAAGTCCTCGGAAAAGGTCATAGACGACGTGTTTTCAAGATTTTGTGTAGGAAAATAAGATTAATTAAAGAAAAATGTTCCACGTGGAACATTTAAATATGGTGATTATATGAGTTATTTTATGGGAGAATTTGACGTCGCCGTTGTGGGCGGCGGTCACGCCGGAGTTGAGGCGGCACTTGCGTCTGCAAGACTTGGCTGTAAAACAGTACTTTTTACAATTTCACTTGACCAGATCGCTAATATGCCATGCAATCCGTCAATAGGCGGTACCGCAAAGGGACATTTGGTACGTGAAATTGACGCTCTGGGCGGTGAAATGGGTAAGGCGGCAGATAAATGCTTTATTCAGAGCCGCATGCTTAATAAAGGAAAAGGTCCTGCGGTGCATAGTCTTAGAGTTCAGGCGGATAGAATGAGATATCATGAGTACATGAAAAAAGTATGCGAGGCTCAGGAAAACCTTTTTATTAAACAGGGTGAAGTGGCTGAAATACTGACAGAAAATAAAAGTGTCTGCGGTATACGGACAAAGCTTGGCGCTGAATACAAGGTAAAAGCGGTGATTATAGCAACAGGTACATATCTTAAAGGGAAGATACATATTGGTGAGGAGTCCTATGAAAGCGGTCCGGACGCTGCTTTGCCTTCTACTGTTTTGTCTGAAAGTCTTAGAAAAAACGGGATTGAAATACGCAGATTCAAGACCGGAACACCGTGCAGGGTGCATAAACGCAGTATTGATTTTGAAAAAATGGAAAAACAGGATGGTGACGAGCATATCGTACCTTTTTCCTTTGAGACTGACCAGTCTAAAATGGAAAATATTGTTTCGTGTTATGTTACATATACCAATGCCCAGACTCACAAGGTAATTCTTGATAATCTGCACAGATCGCCTTTATATTCGGGTAGAATTGAGGGTGTGGGACCGAGATATTGTCCGTCAATTGAGGACAAAATCGTAAGATTTGCCGATAAGGAAAGACATCAGCTTTTTGTTGAACCAATGGGTCTGGATACCGATGAATACTATTTGCAGGGTATGTCGTCCTCGCTTCCTGAGGACGTTCAGTTGGCGTTTCTGCGAACAATAAAAGGACTGGAAAATGTAGAAATTATGCGTCCTGCATACGCTATAGAGTATGATTGCTGCGATCCGGTACAGATGAGATCAACTCTTGAATTTAAAAATCTGGAGGGTCTTTATGGTGCGGGACAGTTTAACGGCAGTTCCGGATATGAAGAAGCGGCGGCGCAGGGAATGGTTGCCGGAGTAAATGCCGCACTGAAAATTCTTGGAAGAGAGCCTATGATCCTCGACAGGGCAAGCTCATATATCGGTACTCTTGTGGACGATCTTGTGACAAAAGGCTGTGCTGATCCATACAGAATGATGACTTCCCGAAGCGAATACCGTCTTGTTCTGCGTCAGGACAATGCCGATCAACGACTTACTCCGATTGGTTATAAAATCGGTCTTATTTCGCAGGAGCGTTATGACAGACTTCAAAAAAAGATTTCTGATACCGAAAACGAGATAAAGCGTGTTAGAAAACTGAATATTGCGCCGTCTGAAAAGCTTAACAAGTTTCTTGAAGAAAAGGGTACTGCGTCTTTGAATACAGGTTGTAAGCTTGCGGATTTGATAAGACGTCCTCAGCTTGGATATGAAATGCTGGCTGAATTTGACACCGAAAGACCTGAACTTGATTTTGAAGTACGGGAACAGGTGGAATTGCAGATCAAGTATGAGGGATATATTGCAAAGCAGATGGAACAAATTGAAATAATGAGAAAAATGGAGTCAAAAAAATTGCCTTCAGACCTTGATTACAGTAATATTCGGGGACTGAGACTTGAAGCAATTGAAAAGTTAAATAAACAAAAGCCTGAAAATATTGGTCAGGCTTCGAGAATTTCCGGAGTTTCTCCGGCAGACGCTTCAGTTTTGGCAGTATGGCTTGAACAGCAGGGGAGATTAAATGGTAAGTTTTAAACAATGTGAAGAGCTGTTTGTTGAAAACGGTCTGGAGTATTCTGAAAAGCTCCATGAAAAGCTGTGCATTTATTATGAATTTTTAATTGAGTATAATAAAAAAGTTAACTTGACCGCTATTACTGAGTGTGAGGAAGTGTGGGTCAAGCATTTTCTGGACAGTATTCTGCTGTCAAAATATGCAAAAATACCTGAAAAGGCATCTCTTATAGACGTTGGAACAGGGGCAGGATTTCCGTCTGTACCTCTAAAGCTATACAGGGAAGATATCAGTATTACTCTTCTTGATAGTCTGAACAAGCGGATAAAATTCCTTGACGAGCTTTGTGAAAGACTTGGAATAAAAGTTATAACAGTGCATTCGAGAGCAGAGGACGCTGCTAAAAATGTGCTGTACAGAGAAAAGTTTGATGTTGCTACGGCAAGAGCGGTTGCGGCAATGCCTGTGCTTTGCGAGTATTGTATGGGATTTGTAAAAAAAGGCGGAATTTTTGCCGCTCTTAAAGGTCCGGGGGAAAGTATAAAAAACGCAGGAAATGCAATAAAAACAATGGGCGGAAAGGTTTCAGACGAAATTGATTACAAGCTCAACGGTTTTGAACAACGAAAGCTTTTTATTGTTGAAAAAATATCGCAGACTTCATTAAAATATCCCAGAAACAGCAGTCAGATAAAGAACAAGCCTCTATAAAATTAAAAAATAATGCCGTATTTTCCCCTTTTATTTATATTAAAAGGGGAATTTTTGTGTGGAAATAATTTCCCTTATAAGGTAAAATTAAAGTATCAAAAGGAAAGGAAGTTAAATATGGCAGCATTTTTAAATTTTACAAAGGAGAAAGAAAAAGAAGAAAATCGTGTAGTACAGATCCCTATATCTGAAATAGTTCCGAATCCTCATCAGCCCAGAACGGAATTTGATTACAACGATATAAGTTCATTGGCAGAAAGTATTTGTCAAAACGGTATTTTACAGCCTCTTTCGGTGAGAAAAGTTGATAGGGGATACGAACTGATTGCCGGGGAAAGACGACTGCGTGCGGCAAAGCTGGTACAGCTGAGATATGTGCCGTGTATTATATTGGATATTTCCGCCCGGACAAGCGCTGTTTTGGCATTAGTTGAAAATATTCAGCGTCAGGATCTGTCTTTTTTTGACGAAGCAAACGCAATTGAAAAGCTTATCAGCTATTACGGTATGACGCAGGAGGACGCTGCGCTTAAGCTTGGCAAGGCACAGTCTACAATAGCAAATAAGCTTAGAATTTTAAAGCTGAGTGATGAAGAAAAGGAGCTTATAACAAAATTTAATCTTACGGAAAGACATGCCAGAGCATTATTAAGACTGGGAAGTAAGGAAGAGCGTCTGGAGATCATCAATAGGGTGATAAAGTTTAATCTGAATGTTGAGCGTACTGAACAGGCAATAGACGAATACATAGGAAAGGCAAAGGACAAGGAAAGCTATAGAAAGAGAAGTAAGGTTTTTCAGAATGTGAAAATTTTTGTTAATACTATTAATAAAGCAGTAGAAACTATGAAGGCGGCGGGGATTCCTGCGGATTCTAAAAAAATTCAAAATGAGGACTATATAGAGTATAGGGTTAAAATTCCAATAATGAATGGAAATAAGAATTTTTAAGATAATTTTAAAATGGTTAAGCTTTTATATAGAGCTTAACCAGATTTTTATGACGGAAACCAACAAGAGACCTGACCTTTAAAATTCACAACCAAGTAAGATGGGTGAAGTTAAATAGAGAACGCAAGTAGAAGATATGTCTCAGCACAGTTATGGGAGAGTACCTTGCGTGATAATTTGAAAGGGTTACGCAGTCGTTACATTTCTTTGCTTCTTTTACCCCTAGGGCATGGAACAAAGAAAGAAGGGTGTTTCTTTTCGTTATTTTCTTTGCACAAGCAAAGAAAATGACAAAT
>ERZ825896.4401-NODE-4401-length-10802-cov-2.979715_pt1 | contig 10802 bp, 9 predicted proteins | sample MGYA00519858_ERZ825896 | MGnify/ENA primary metagenome ERZ825896 (study PRJEB31778, sample SAMEA3449214) | human gut metagenome | biome: human gut; feature: human-associated habitat; material: faeces | place: United Kingdom | collected 2010/2012 ... | reverse complement strand
GTCCCTTCGCCGGCGCTGACGACTACGAGACCGGCTCCAAGGGCAAGTCCTCCGTTCTGGATCTGCTGCTGCCCGTTATCGTGCTGATCGCTACCTGCATCATCGGCCTGATCTACACCGGTGGTTACTTTGATAAAGAGAGCGGCAACTACCACGCCTTCATGGGCGCCTTCTCCGACGCCTCCTCCGGCGCCGGTCTGGCCATCGGCTCCATGATCGCTCTGGTGTTCACCTTCGTGTACTTCTGGCTGCGTGGCTCCATCGGCTTCGAGAAGTCCTTCGAGTCCGTTCCCAACGGCTTTATCCAGATGATCTCCCCCATCCTGATCCTGACCTTCGCTTGGACCCTGTGCGGTCTGACCCGTTACGGCATGTACTCCGCCAACTTCGTCGTCAACGCCATGTCGGGCGCTGGTGAGCTGGCCAAGTTCCTGCCTGCCGTGATCTTCATCATCGGCGCTGCCATCGGCTTTGCCACCGGTACCTCCTGGGGCACCATCGGCATCATGGCTCCCATTGTTGTTCAGGTCTTTGACTTCAACACCCAGCCCATCCTGTGCACCATCGGTCTGGCTGCTGCCTGCTCCGCACGGGCTTCAGCAGTGTTGTTGCCCACTGTAAAGCCGCCGCGCTGTGCAATGGTGGTGATGCGCTTCTGCAGCGCTTCCTCTGTCTGGCCGGTGACACTGCCGTCCACGGTAATGTCCACAGAGTTCAACCGCCCCACATAAAGTCCCATGTTGTGCGCACCTTCCTCGGTAGTGAGGAGGAATCCGCCGTGGATATGGGGGTAGGCAGGCGTCTGGCATTCGATCACTGCACAGACGTCCACACTCAACGTAATGCTTTCGCACCTCTCATAGTCATCGGGCAAGCCCTGCTCACCTGCGCCAAGGCCGTAGTAATTCTGCATGAGAGTCAGCGTCTGTCCGGCATGGAAGAAGTCATTCTGATGTACATAATCCAGTTGGATGCTGTCATCTGGCTTTTTGTAGGTAGACCATGCACTGCCATCAGTAGTCGCACCGTATTCTGTGGGCACATAAGCAATAACTGCTTCTCCTGCATTGATGGCAGCCATATCGATTGAACCCTCTACCACAAAGGGGGCAAGAGCAGCTTCATCCACCGGCAGCACACGGACTGTGAAGATCGCCATTTCCTGTGTTACGCCGAATTGCTCACGGGCCTTAGCGTAATCTGCACGGAAATATTCCCGCATATCAAAGCCTTCATAGATGGAGTTGGGCGTTGAAGTATATCGATCCCAGTCTTCATCGGTCAGCAAATGCTGATTGCCAATGCTCTGCATCGAAGGTTTCAGGTAGTCTGGCACCGTATCCAATAGTATGTTGACGACCAGCGCACGCCGTGGCTGCACACCCGTCACGCCAGGCAGGCTGGCCAGCTGCTGAAGATCGGAGCGCGTCAGGGTCATGTGGTCGAATGAATCAAGGAAGCGAACACCATATCCTCCATTGCCTTTAAGGGTGAAGTCTGCCATTGGTGCTTCAATATCCGCTGCAAAAAACGTCAGACCGGCCCCAAGGCAGATGACCAACAGCATGACCGCCGCCATCAGCGCAGCGCCAACGGGCCGCAGCGGATGCAGCATCAGCTGGCGATTGGCAATGAGCCGTGCAGGCTTGAAGGCTTTCTTTGTGCTTATGCGGTTAACATGGCGCATCAGGCCAGTGTCCCGCATAACCATCAGCGGGACAACCGCCGAAGCACGACGCAGCGGCAGCATCGAAGAAAGCAGCATGACTGCAACAGAAAGGACGATCACAGGAAGAAGCACCCAGGGATTCAGTCGGAACAGCAGCACATCTGACGCCAGGGCAGCAGCCGCGCAGGCCGCACCACAGCCCGCCAGCACCGCAATAGGCGCAAGCGTCAGCGCCAGCAGCCATGTTTCACGTCCGAAGACCTTGCGGATCTGCCGTCTGGTTGCACCAACAGCACGCAGCATGGCGATCTCCTCGCGCTTGCGGGAGAGCGTTGCTTCCATACTGCTGGATATGCCCACGCAACAGGCAACGATCAGACTGCCCAGCAAAATTCCCAGCAGCAGGAGCTGACTTTCCAGCTTCGCATCTGCCATGATGGCATCCTGCGGAAAAAATACCGCCATACCCTGTTTGTTCAGTCCGGTATTTGCGCCGCCAAACTTTATCTCGATGAATGCATCATCCTGCGGCTCCCAGTTCCAGTCATTGAGGAAGCGTGCGAGTGTCATGCCGGGACGCAGTACCGCCAGTCGGTGAATCACGGTGCGCCCGGTGGCAAAAGCAGGCTCCTGTGCGCTGACAAGAATGGATGCAACCGGATAGCGATTCGGGCCGTGCCCCCAGGATTCGTCCAGCAGGGCTTCTGACTGCTCTGCGAGGAATCCAACAATGGTGTAGGTACGAGTTTCCACTGTACCGTCAACAGGGATGATGGCCAGCGTTACATTTTCGCCGATGTCAGCTTCCATGCGTAGCTTCGACAGTACGCTTGGTTCCAGCGCGATCTCACCAGCATGCTCCGGCATACGCCCCTCAGTAATGCGGCGGTTCAGCATCGCTGCTCCTTCAGGGCTGTCATAGCCAATGGCGACAGTTGAATCCTGCACCATGCCGGAGACATACAGTTCCGTCATACGGCTGAAATAGCCGGTCTGCATCAGTTGGTCATGCGTAGCTGGCTTGTCGTAGAGAACAACATCTGCGTAGCCGACACTTTCAGCAACCCTTACCTCACGGCGAGCCAGCAGACCATCCACGCACAGGCACAATGCCGTGACGAGGAAAATCGAAAGGAAGATACCCGCTGCCAGAGCAAGATAGCTCTTCCGGTTTGCACGGAGACCTGCGCTGGCAATCCGGTTGATGGTCAGGCGCTTCATGCGTTTACCACCCCGGTATCGCGGGCAATGTGCCCGTCTTCCAACTGGATGATACGCTCTGCCTGTTCAGCGACATTGAGATCATGGGTCACCAGAACCAGCGTAATGCCCAGTTCATGGCTTACCTGACGCAGCAGAGTCAGCACCTCACGTCCGGACTTACCATCCAGATTGCCGGTGGGTTCGTCAGCAAACAGAATCGCAGGCTTGTTTGCCAGTGCGCGGGCGATGGATACGCGCTGCTGCTGACCACCGGACATAGCACCAGGCAGATGGGACAGACGGTCGCGGATACCCAGCATATCCACGATCTGATCGAGGTAAGCTTCGTCAGCCTTACGTCCATCCAGCATGACGGGCAGCAGGATGTTCTCCCAGCCGGTCAGTTCACGCACCAGATTGTAGCTCTGAAACACAAAGCCAAAACGGCGGCGACGCAGCACGGACAGCTGGTTATCCTTGTAATCGTAGAGGTTCTTCCCCTGATAGATGACGCGCCCCTTGCTGGGGGTGTCCAGGCCGCTCAGCAGGTGCAGCAGAGTAGACTTGCCACTGCCGCTGGGGCCGGTGATGGCGGTAAAGCTTCCCTGCTCGATGGTCAGATCCACATTGTCAAGAGCGAACACCTTATTCTCGCCCGCCTGATAGATTTTACTCAGACCTTCGCAACGGATAATTTCCATACAAATTGCCTCCTTCACGAGTCGGAACGACGTCCGTTTCCCCTTACAGCTACACTTTATCAGACGAACCTTACTTTCAGGTGACTTTTACCTTACGATTTCGTAAGGTTGAAAAAGATACAAGGGGACGCTGCATGTACAGTGTCCCCTTAGGAATATGTTCTGATCATCTTCATCAGCGGAATGGAGATTGTCATTTTGAGTCCCTTTGCGGTGTTCTCTGCACTGATCGTGCCATGATGCCGCCAGATGATCTCCCGCACGATGGCAAGGCCAATGCCTGCGCCGCTGCTGGGAGAACCTTCCGCCCGGTAGAAACGCTCAAACAGATGCGGCAAATCCTTACCAGATGCACCGCCGCCCTCATCCTCCACAGTACAAAAGAAAGCCGCCTCCGTTGTTTCCATGCGGACATGAACCGTACCACCCTCGGGCATGTGCTCGCAGGCATTCTTCAGCAGATTGGTGAAAGCTTCGCTCAGCCACTTTTCGTCACAGCGGATGATGGCATTGCCGATGACTTCCACAGTACAAGCCGGGAATGTGGCGGAAAGCCCTGCCCAGCATGAACGGATGATACTTGCAACTTTCTGCTCATCATAAGTAAACTCATAACCGTCTGCACAGAGGCGTTCCAGCCGCAGCAAGGACTGGATCAGGCGCTCCATGCGTTCAATCTGTGTGAGTTGCTGAGATAAGTGGAAACTTTCGTCCATCTCGCAATATAGGCGCAAGGAGGCCAGCGGCGTTTTCAGCTGGTGGGAAATATCCGCCGTCAAGTCACTGGTGCGGCGGCATTCCTCTGCCTGCCGCTCCTTTGCCAACAGCAGACGGTTTTGAAGCTCGGCAATAGCATTATGCAGCGGTGCAAGCGAATCCTCCTGGACGGAGAATTCAAGAGGTGCGCCGTTGCCAACGAGGAAGTCCTCCGCCTGCTCTGCCAGCTTCCTGATCCTCCGGCGCTGCCTCAAAAACAGCGCAACCAGCACCAGCAGCGCGATAGACAGGGCGATCACCACAATAGTCAGGCCAACCATTGATATCCCACCCCGCGAATTGTCTTGATGTGCTGCGCGCCGATCTTTTCCCGCAGGCGGCTGATGTGCACGGACAGCGTGTTATCGTCCACAAACTTTGCACCATCATCCCAGAGCACATCCAGCAGCTGCTCGCGCGTCACAATCGAACGATTGCTGACGAGCATATTCAGCACTTTGTACTCAGTCAGCGTCAAAGGGATAATCTCGCCATCGCGGCGCACCTGCATGTGGGACGGGTCGATCTCCAGTTCACCGGAGGTTGTGATAGGTGCAGGAGTATTCCGGCGCAGCAGCGCGCGGATGCGGCTGAGCAGTTCCATCATACGGAAAGGCTTTGTTACATAGTCGTTGCCGCCTGCATCCAGACCGCGTACCACATCGAACTCCTCATCCTTGGCGGTGAGGAACAGGATGGACGTTGTGATGCCCTGATCGCGCCATTCCTGACACAGGGATACGCCATTGCCATCGGGGAGGGTGACGTCAAGGATGATCAGGTCAATATAGACAGAGAAGTTCTGTCGAGCCTCCGCAGCATTGGCTGCAGTGGTAACGGAATAACCTTCACGGGTAAATAACTCCGTCAAGCCATCGCGCAGGGCGGCATCGTCTTCGACAAGAAGGATAGTGGACATAGTGGCTGCTCCTGATTAGCAAGTATTCTGCCTATATTGTATACAGAACAGAGGGGCACGTCAACCGGCTGTTGATAAGAAATGTGTATTTCACGGCGAAACACCCCTTGACAAATCGAATCACGCAGCAACACTGTTGTAACGTTTACGCAACATATATGCAGCTCTTCTGGATGTCTGTCAAGACATTAGTGTTACATATATTAGCTCCGAAAATGCTAAAGTGAAAGCTTTGGGTCCCAATTGCTGCGCCATAAATCTTAGACGAGGAAAACCACATCTCCTACGAACGGATATCATACAAAAAAGGCATCCGCCCCTTAAGGGTGGACGCCCGGGATTTGCTCGATAAGAGCTATCACCCTACCATTGGCTTAATGCTTCTCAGCTTTATGTGTCGCCAATGTTTTCCCCGCATTGCTCTTGGTGCTCTTAGAAGAGCTCTTCGATGCAAGGGCTTTTGCAGCCTTGCCAACCTTGCCGCCATGATGAACCGCCATGCAAGCACATCCTTCCTCAATCAGCCAGCATTTCTGCGAGATCGGCGAACATACACCGCTTTGTCAAGAGCTTCATCATTCATGCACCCGTACGCCTTGTTGTAGTGTAGCGGAAGCCTCCTGTGATACTCACTGAGCGCGTCGGGATGGGCAAGCGTGTATCTCGTCACCTCTTCATACTCCCAATGCGGTATCTCGCGTTCAAGACTCTGCAGCATGATACGCTTGGATAGATCCCGATAGCGTGGATCGTCTCTCATGCGCTCCAGGATAACCAAGGAGAGATACTGATGGGTTTTGAACAAGAAATGTTTGCGAACCCACCCCTTGGGAACCAGCAGAATTTTACGACTGCCCACTCTCCAAAATGGTTCTTGTGACCATGCCCAGTCATGTTTTTCGCGATCCCATGAACGGATCTCGTGGTAGCCATCTGGCTCAATACCATACCGCTGCATTTGATCCGCTGTGAATTGGGTCAAGATGCGCCGTAGAATATTGGTGAGCAGATCACTCATGCAGTCTTCGGCAAAGTCTTGGACGAATACAGGAATGTCTTGAACGCAAGAAATGGTCGGAATCTTTGTTGCCAGATCGCAGAGGTCCTTCAGACTGTCCCTCATGCCTTCAGTTGTTTTTCCTTTTCCGTTGTGGCCATTTCCATAGCCCAACTTCGTCTCGTTCACTTCATGCGCCTCATCAAACACTGAGGAGTTGTTCCAGCGTGAAGTCCGCATGTCAGCGTACATCTGATCCGCGAAGTCTGCGATTATCTCTGCTGCTTCACGGCTAAGCGGATCTCTACCGCGTTCAATCAGACACGGATCGATAAACAGTTCGGTGTCCGCATCAGTTGTGATATCAACGAAATCGATATCTTCGTGGCCTTTGGGGATACGCAAGTAGGTGGTTACATACATATAAACCGCCCCTTTCGATAAATAATAATCTATAGGGACATGTGGCTTGGGTGAAACGCTCAGTCATTCTTCCTTTCCGACGACTTTGGTCTTGAAATCAGCCTCGAATCGTGGTAAACTCAATGTGCCGCATTGATGAAGTACCATTCGCTGTGCTTTGTCGTCTTGAGCACCGAGGGAACTCGGTGTTTTTTCGATTCCCCAGCCACATGGAGCATGTGCTTGCCAGCCTTCCTGCCGAAGATCTACTGGTCAGAAGTCATTATACATCAGTCGCCTCCCAAAAGCAAGCGCCAAAGTGATTTTTTCACTTTCGCAAGTTCTGCAATCTCAAATCATGGCATTTTTTCAGTCTTTCCCTATTGACTTTCGTGAATTATTCACGTATAATATGTAAGGTTGCAATATTAACTGAAGGAGTGATAGCGTGCTCATTAGCTTTACCGTAAGCAACTTTCGATCCTTTGATAAAGAAGAGCGGTTTTCGATGGTCGCAGGAAAAGCACGAAACTTTTCAGAGCGTACGAATCGTATCTCAAGTGCCAATGTAAAACTTATCAAATTCAAGGCAGTATACGGGGCTAACGCCTCAGGAAAATCTAATCTGGTTCGAGCTATTGACTTCATGCAGCATGCAATGCTGCACGGTATTCCAGCAAATGCTGCGATGGATTATTGCCGCGTATCTGATAACAATGCTGAACGGCCGTCAACCTTTGCCGTGGAAGTTGTCCTCAATAACATCAGATATATCTACGGCTTTGAAGCAGTTTTGAATTCAGGCCTATTCACAAAAGAATGGATGTATGAGGTTCGTCGGCAACACTGCAGAACAATTTTCTATCGGGATGTCCAAAAGGGTACCTACGATGTTGCATCATACATGGAAGACTCACAACTTGCTGATAGGCTGAGCTTCTACGCCGACGATATCAAGAATGACGGAAGCATCTTGTTTTTACGGGTCATGAATAAGAACAAAGATGCACTGTATGATACCTATCCTATCTTGGCACCATATAGAACTGTCTACCGCTGGTTCCGATTCAAACTGAGCGTGAATTATCCCGATGAACCCATTACCCAGTATACATACTTCTTCGATAGCGAAGGTAGTGCTGCCGCAGAGGAATTACTCGCTCGCTTTGATACCGGTATATCTAAGGTTCAAGTATGTGATGAACCGACAGAAAAGCTGATAGCGCAATTCCCCAAACGTCTTTGGTCAGATCTTGTTGAAAGCCTTACCGAACAAAAAAGGCGTTATGAAGAACAGCATCAGGAACGGATTCCTGCTATCATTCTACGGATGCAAGAAGATCATTCCATGTATATCTTCGAACTAATCGAAGAAGAGGTTCGCTGTAAAACACTTAAGTTCCAGCATAAACATGGGCAATCACTGTTTTCGCTAAAAGAAGAGTCCGATGGCACTATTCGCTTGTTGGATCTTTTGGAAGTACTGCTCGCAAACAATTCTGATATGGTCTACGTTATCGACGAAGTAAGTCGCTGCCTCCATCCGTTGCTTACTAAGAAGTTTATCGGGGATTTCCTTGCGCTTGCTGCAGAACGGAATATCCAATTAATCGTGACTACACATGAGGCAGATCTCATGGACTTGGATCTGCTCAGGCAAGACGAGATTGGTTTCGTTGGCAAACGAGACGAGGACGGAACATCTAAGATATTTGGCCTTGATGAATTCGGCGCTCGTTTCGACAAGCGAATTCGCAAAGCATATCTGGATGGAGAGTATGGTGGAATTCCAAAGTTATCCAATGGGAAGCTGGTTCCTCACATGTGATGTTGCTCTGTAACCAACTAGTCATGCCCGCTTTATTGTAAGAAATAAAGCGGGCATGATTGCATCTTCAACTCAGTTGTAGCAATGGTTCAAGTTACCCCTGCATATTTTCAGCCTTCTTGACGAAATAAAGAAATCCGAACCCGTTTCCAACCGGAATCAGGTTCGGATTTCTCCTGTGAAGTGGAGCATAGCGGATTCGAAGCGGAGAACGCACTTCCCATTGCGTCACAATCAGTACCATATGGTAACATTCTGAAACCAAAATCAGCATTTGCAGCTTAACAAATCACATTGAATACCACTCCGTTGTGGGTACAATTGTGGGTACGCATCGTGGTGCAGTGTCGAGGAAACACAGACAATATCCAAGTTTCCGGCTAACCTATAATGAACTCATTGAACAGTTTGGGGCGATAAAATTTGAAAAGTGCTGATTTGTTTTGTGATGTTTGTATCTGTGCATTTGTGATTTGATGAAAATTTGCACCACAAACATCTAACTCCGTTTAGTCTGGAAATATTCTCAATGTAAATTTCCGAACAAAATGTTGGCTCTGCCGACTTTCTTCTTTTCCAAAGTCAGCAGAGCCAATAGATTTCATCAGAAAAGATAATCAGGCGAAGTCTGCGCCAGCATTACCCTCTCGTCCGCCAAAACCCTTGCACAATATTCATCACGCTGCCCAGCAAAAAGCCACCCAGCGCAATCGCCGCCAGCGTCAGGCTGTTCACAGCGGTCGAGTTACCCTTCTCCAAGTCAGAGAACCAAACATAGCCCATTAAATCCGCACGCCCTGTCAGCACACGGCAGAAGCACAGCGTCGTCAGCACCACATTCAACAGCAGTGCTGCATCCCGCAGAATGCCGTCTTTTTTACGCAGCATCAGCAGCAAATCCAGCAGGATTGCCGCACCGCTCATGAAAATGATTGCGCCCATATTACCCAGTGGATATGCCATCGCTGAACTAATCGCCGTCAATGCAGCTGCCCCTGCCGTCAGAACCATATGAAGAATCAGGAAAATTTTCTGTTTCATGCCGTGCGTTCCTCCTTCTTTTTCGCCATTATGCTGATGCAGCATATCGCCACGTAACCCAGCAATCCTGCGCACGCTGCCGCAAAGCCGCCTATTTTCGCCGTCCGATAGCTGACACGCCACCAGTTGCTGACTTCCACCATTTTTGCTGATGTGTTCACTGCATTCATGCGGTTGCTGTTCGCCAGCACATACAGCGTATGATGCACCGCTTCTTTCAATCGGCGGAGAATTTTAGCATCGCCGCCAAGGGTGTTTCCATCGTGATTGAGATAAGCGTACCATTCTTCTTTGATGTCTACGGAGTCGAAATTCGTTGTTCCTGCCGCAACAGATTCTTTCCACGTCATATAGGTTGCCGGATTCACCAAATCAGTCACGATGTACCCCTGAAATCCCCATTCGCCGCGCAGGATGCCATCAATCAGTCCTTCATGCGCACTGACGTAGGTTGTGCCGATGCGGTTAAACGCAGTCATCGTCCCCAGCATTCCGTTTTCAAAGGCAATCTGGAAGCTGCGCAATTCCAGTTCGCGTGCCTTCTGCTCCGTCATGAAGGGCGCCACGCCATTGCGGTTTGTTTCCTGATCATTGAATGCAAAGTGTTTGCCGGCTGCAATCAAGCCCTTGCTGTACGCACCCTGCGCATACGCCGCGGCAAGGAAACCGGACAGCACCGGATCTTCCGAATAGTATTCCACGTTTCGACCGCAGCAGGGTGTGCGATGCAGGTTCAGTCCCGGCCCCCAGATAATCGACAGCCCGTTGAAAAGGCTGTCATTGCCGAACAGTGTCCCGATTGCCTGCGCAAGCTCCTTGTCAAACGACGCGCCCACCAGCTGCGGCGTGCCCATGTCATGCACCTCGTAACCCGCATTGGGGTCTTCCGGCGAAACGTACCACGGCGAATTGGCGTCCGATACGTTGGAAATACTGCTGAGGAAGCCCACTGGGCCGTCATTGGCAAGCGTTCCGCCTAAGAAACCAACAGACGGAATATCCAGATAAATCATGTTTCCGGTCGAAACAAACTCCGCCGCTTCCTGAATCGTCAACTGGTCGAGCAGTTTCTCCCAGCGCTGGTCATCGTAGGCTGCCCCCTTCATATCCGCAAAGGACATGCCGTTATCCGCTCCCCAGATAATGTCCGATACGTCGTCATCCGTATGGATGGTGTAAAAATCGTTTTTGAGCGTCGCAAGCATTTCCGCCGTGGCCGTAAGATTCTCGTAGTTTTTCGGCCATGTGCCTGCCCAATCGCTGCGGCTCAGGTATGTTACTGTGCC
>ERZ825896.4389-NODE-4389-length-10834-cov-3.836627_pt1 | contig 10834 bp, 5 predicted proteins | sample MGYA00519858_ERZ825896 | MGnify/ENA primary metagenome ERZ825896 (study PRJEB31778, sample SAMEA3449214) | human gut metagenome | biome: human gut; feature: human-associated habitat; material: faeces | place: United Kingdom | collected 2010/2012 ... | reverse complement strand
CGCCCTTGCCGCCGCCCATGGGCAGGGTGGTCAGGCTGTTCTTGAAGGTCTGCTCAAAGCCCAGGAACTTCAGGATGCCCTGGTTGACAGAGGGATGGAAGCGCAGGCCGCCCTTGTAGGGGCCGATGGCGCTGTTGAACTGCACGCGGTAGCCGCGGTTCACCTGGACCTTGCCGGCATCGTCCACCCAAGGCACACGGAAGCTGATGATGCGCTCGGGCTCCACCAGACGCTCGATGAGGGCGGCCTTCTCGTACTCGGGGTGCTTTTCCACCACGGGCTGGATGCTCTCCAGCACCTCACGCACAGCCTGCAGGAATTCCGGCTCGTTGGCATTGCGCTTTGCCAGGCCGTCGTACACGCGCTTCAGGTATTCATTCGTCAGCATAGTAGAATACTCCTTTTTCCCAATTACTCTATAAATTTTGAAAAAGACGAGGCCGCTCTGCCCGCCACAATGCGTGCAGGGAACCGTCACCGGCTCCGGGCGGCCCCGGATTTCCACGCTTACACCGGCAGTCCGCAGTGCAGACTGCTTACGCTTTATTATTATAAAGCTTTGCCGGGGGATTTACAAGAGCGGAAAAGCAGAAAATGTTTCAAAAAAACAGATGAAAAGTTGAACTCGCTTCACAAAACGAAAAATAAAACCAAAAACCGGTGCAGAACCTTGTTTTTTAAAGCGGCAAAAGAATGTCTTTTGGAGGGGATGGATGCTGCTCCCCTCTGCGACCCCTCCCGTGAAAAAGCAAATCCGGCGGGGCCGCAGCCCTGCCGGATTTGCAAAATCTAAAATAATTTTTCTGCTATTTATGCCCAGAGCAACGCGGAGGGCATTCTAAATCGTTTGCCTTCCAGAGAACAGGCCACTTTCCTTAACGCCCATCCGTGAAAAAACAATCCCGGAAAATCCGCAGATTTTCCGGGATTGCATATCTTTAAAAATAATTTTCCGCTGATATTGCCAGAGCAAAGCGGAGGCAATTCCAAATCGTCCTGCTTACTCCGTGATCCGCCCTGCCGCGCTGGTCTCCAAGACCGGGTAACCGGTGCGGGTGCAGCGCACGGCGCAGCGGGCGCGGCCGCCGGTGGTGCAGGTGAACAGGGTCAGGTCCCAGGCGTCCTCGTCGCTGGCCGTGATCATCTTGTCGATATCCGTAGGCTGGATGGTCTCCACGTTGGACACCTCATAGCTCCAGCGCTGGCCGTCCATGTCGGTAAAGTACACCTCGCTGCCCAGGGCCAGCCACTTGATGGGGCTGAAATGCTTGGCGTAGTTGTGGGCGCAGACCACCATGTTGTCGGCGTAGGTGGAGCCGGAGTAGCGGCCCGGGGCCACCTTGAGGCCCGCATAGCTCCACTCGCTCATCACGGGCAGTTCCAGCCCGATGGACGGGATGGACAGGTAGCCGATGTAGCCCCAGCCGTCGATGTCGGTGACGGTCATCTCCTGCTCCGGGTCCAGCTCCGGCTGGATCTCTTCTTCGGTGTTGTCCTCAATGGTCTCGGTCAGGGTCTCTTCCAGCTTGCCCAGGGCCTCCTGGGAGGCCTTGTCGGCGCGGTTGGCGTCCCACTGGTTATAGCCCAGCAGGGCCAGCGCGCCCAGAATGAGCAGGATGCCCACGATCATGCAGGCGCGGCCGATCTTCTGCTTTGTGTTCATGCCAGCGTCTCCTTCCGGTCCAGCACCCAGCCGACGGCAAACAGCAGCACGCCGCTGCAGGCCATGAACGGGATGGGCCAGTTCAGCTGGCCGCTCTGGGGCAGTGCATTGCCGTCCGGGCGGCCCGGCGCCACCGGGTTGTCCGGGTTGCCGGGGGCCACGGGGTTGTCCGGGTTGGCGGGGGCCACGGGGTTGTCCGGGTTGCCGGGGTTCACCGGGTTATCCGGCGTACCGGGCGACACCGGGCGGTTGGGGTCGTTGGGGTCCACCGGCATGTCCGGGTTGTCCGGCTCATCCGGGGTGCCGGGCTGGGTGGGCTTGTCCGGTTCCGAGGGCTTCTCCGGCTCGGACGGTTTGCCCGGTTCGGGCGGGGTCACCTCCTGCGTGGGCGCGCCCACCTTGGGGGTGGCGTCCACGGTGTAGAGCCAGCCGCTTTCGTCCGCCATGGGCAGCGACACCAGGAAGGAATTGATGGCCTCGTAGCCCTTGGAGTTCTCGGTCTGCACCACGAGGTACAGGCCCAGCGGCAGCGCGTCAAAGGAGACGGTGCCCTGCTCGCTGATCTTATAGGTGGTGCCGGCGGCGCGGGCGGGCAGCTTGGCTTCCAGCCTGGAAGCCAGTGTGCTGTCCGTCAGGTCGCCCAGCGCGATGCCGCAGCCCGTAAAGTCGGCGGTGTACACAAAGTGCAGGTCGCCGTTGGTGCGGGCCACGTCCGCCACCTTGTACACGGTGAGTGCGCCGCCCCGCAGGGGGACGTCGTTCTGGTGGTCGTACAGGGTCACGTCCATGCTGCCGGTGCGGCTCAGGTCGATGTTGGCGCTGGCCGCGGGGGCTGCCAGCGCGGGCAGTGCACAGCACACGGCCATGCACAGCGCCAGCAGAAGAGCGGCAAACCGGTTGTTTTTGTTTTGTTTCATGGCTGCTCACTCCTCCTCGTTCTGTTTCCGTTTGCGGACCAGCAGCAGGGCTGCTGCAGCGGCCAGTGCGCCGCCCAGCACCCCGAAGGGTGCCGTGCCCATGCCGCCGGTGGACGGCAGCTCGTAGCCGGTGTAGACATAGTTCTGCACCGTGATATTGCCGGTCTGCACGCCGTTGTTGTCAATGTACACGTTCCAGTTGCCGGTGGTCTCTTCCTCCACCAGGTAGTGGTACGCATTGCCCTTCTCGTCCTTCAGGGGCAGCTTGTCCCCCGACTCGGACCAGGTCCAGTTGTTATCTGCGGTCAGGTCGGCTTCGGCAAACAACGTTCTGTCCTTGTCATTGTCGGTGTACTGCCAGACCTTGATGTGGATGCTGTTCACCGCCGGTTCCACCGGCTGTTTGGTATCCTGGTCCAGCCAGAGCTTGCTGACGGTCAGGTTGCTGTACACGTTGCTGTATTCGGCGGTCGTGGTGCCGGCATCGCTGCCCACCTGCACATTGCGGTTCAGGTCCACCGTCTCACCGTCCACAGTCAGGGTCGTGGTGCCATCGACCTGGCCGATCGCCTTTGCAAAGGCCTGCTGCTCGTTCTCCGCGCTGGCGTTTTTGCGGAACAGCAGGTAGTGCGGGGTGGCATCCAGCTGATAGTCCATGGGTGCTTTGGTCTCCACGAGCTTATACAGCACGTCCGGTTTCAGGCAGCTTGCAGTCTCACTATCCAGCACAGCCAGACTGGCCTGACCGTTTTCGTCCGTGGTCAGGGTGCCAGTGCCGTTGCCTGCCCACTTCGTCCACCCTTCAATCGCTTTGTCGTACTGGTAAATGGTGAACTCCGCGCCCTTCAGCGACACGCCGGAGTAGCTGTCCTTCTTGCGCAGCACGAACTGTGCGGTGGTGGCCGTTGCATCCGCCTTGACCTGGTAGGTGATGCCGCTGTCGCTGGATTTGCTGCCGTTGCTCAGGGTCACGGTGTTGCTCACCTGGTAGCTGGCGGCAGCACTGCCATCCTTCACATTGCAGTCATACACAAGGATCATGGCCGCCATATTGGGGATCTCCATATGAAGCCAGCCGTTCTTGTCCGCTTCCAGGATGCGGTACATGTTGCGCGGCACCTCTATGCCGGTGGTCACGCCGACTGTTTCGTCGTAATCGTAAAAATACAACTTGACCGAGTTGACATCGCCGGTGGCGATGGCACCATTGGTGGTGCTGATGTTATCCCACAGCTCGATCTTCTCCGCTCTGGTCTGCCCGGCCGACAGATCCTCGCCGGCCGGGTTGATGACCACCTGATAGTGCAGCTTCCGGTCGTTGCCGGGGTCCTGCCAGCCGGTCTTTTTCACCTGTTCCACATCGCGGGTGATGGTGGTGGTGGTGGTCTCGGTCAGCTCGCCCCAGGTGGCGGTGTTGGTGTAGATCAGCTTGCCCACCGAGGGGTTCTTCCAGCTGGGATCGTCGCTCACGCTCACTTTGTACTGGATGCGGATGCGGTGTTCCTCCTGCCCCGACTTGTTGTAGTTGCTGATTTTAATGGTGAGCCGCCGGGTAGTTTCGTCATACTCTGCCGTCGCCCAGTCTACTTTTTTATCCTTGATCTTTACAAAGTCGCCCTCATCCAGCGCGATCTTGACATTATCCACCTTGAAGCCGACGTTTTCCGGCAGGGTGTCGGTAACCGTGATTTCGTCCCTATCGTCGGCGGAGGTCTGCAGCACCAGCTGATAGTGGAGGTTGTTGCCGCTGAGGTCGCTCAGCTCGAAGCTGTTGCTGCCGGTCAGATAACCGGTCTCGTCGCCGCTGCTCTTTGCGGCCACACCCTTTTCAAACTTCTTGTAGCTGCGGTAGGTGTCCTCTGCCGAATCATTGCCGCTCACGCCTTGGATATGGATGGTGTTCTTATAGGTCCACACCTCACCGGTGGGCACGTCGTCGCGCTCCTCGTGGGTGGGGATGCCGGTCACCGAGATGCTGCGCACGGGGTTCTGGCCGTTCCCGGCTTTCACATGGATGCTGAAGCTGCGCACACGGGGGAGCGAGTCACCTGCGTTTACCTGTTTTGTGCCGTCTCTGTCGGCGTAGTAGGTCATCTCGATGATGTTGCCCGCCGCGACAGCCTCCGCATAGGTCAGCCTCGTGTTGTCGTGCATGGTCAGGGTCAGATTGGCCTTGATGGCGTCATCCAGCTCTTTTGCAATGGCATAGTGGGTGTCCTCTTTTGTCTCGCCTTGGTCGTTCTCAGCGTCGTCCAGCACATCCCACAGGGTAAACTCCGCTTCACCGGCCTTGTTGGTGGCCGAGAGGTTCCAGGTGGGCGTCTCGCCCCTGGTGGCAATGGATTTGCTCAGGCTCCAATCGCCCTTCCCGATGTTCACAGTATCCGAGGCCTCAAAGGTATGGTTGCTCTTGGTCAGGATCTGTGCCTTGTTGGTCACCGAGCCGCCGCCGATGGGGGTGGTGGTCTCAAAGGTGATCTTCAGCTCTGTTCTATCATAACCCGCCGGGATGGTATAGCCGTTTTTCTGGAATTCCTCTGCCGGTATCGTATCGTTGCCTACCTTTACATCCCCTACGATTTTCACACCGTCTGGCAAGTCATCTGTGATCTTGCAGCCCTGCAGGAGATAGGACCCCAGGAAAGAATGGGGTACCTTTACAGTGATCGTCCACTGGATGCGGCCTGTTTTGGGGTCGTACTCGCCTTTCTTCTCAATGCGAGAGGTTTTACATGTGTACCATGCGTCAACCGCATCTTTTACATTGCGCCCTGCCTCGGCTTTCGCCGTGTTGTTGATGATAGCGACGCCGTTGGGCATCTTGTCAAAGTCCGCATAGTTCCGCTGAACGTCGTAGTTCCAGATGTACTTCTCTCCGGCCTCCAATGCAGGCAGCGGAGCAAGGACCACCTGGGGGTTGCCGTTGCCGTCGGTTTTCAGCTCATACAAAGGGAAGGAAATCTCTGTTTCTTTGCCCGAGGCATCCACCTTGCAGAGTTTAAAGCTATTTGTCAGGTATGTGCCGCCCTTCAGGTAGTCGCTACGGTTTTCGCCATTCCTATTCGTGTTCAGGGTATCCGTAAGGATCACCGGGTCTTTGGTGCCGTTGGTGGTCTCCACCGTCACCTTGTAATTATTTACAAAGGTGCCGTCCTTACGGTCCGTAATCAGCGGAGACCCACTCCCTTTGCTGATCTTTATATCTGCCGTTTTCTTCTTGATGGTCAGGATGCAGTCGTCCTTGAATTTGATCTCCTTCTCGTCCTCAAAGTTGTCGGCGCTCGCCGTAACGGCGGCCTTGAAGGTACCGGTGAATGGCAGGCCGCCCTTCTCGTCGGTGCCGATGAACTTTTCGTCCGTAAAGGTCAGGGTCACTTTGCCGTCGGTGTCAACGGTGAAGCTGCCCACGACCTTTGCATTGCCGGCCTTGTCCTTGTCGGACTCATCCACGATGTTGCCCGTCACCACATCCGGCATGGGCAGGCCTTTGGGCAGCTGGTAGGTCAGGGTATTGTTGGTGGGCGTCAGCACACCGGGTTTCACGGTATACTTCAGGTTCACGCGGACGTGGGTGCCGCTGTCCACGGTCACGCTGCCCGCGCCGATAGACGTCCATGTTTTTCCGTCGGTCGTCTTTTCATAATTGACATCCGTGATCCAGGTCTTCAGATCATGGTCGTCTCCGGCAGCCAGCAGGGCGATGCCGCAGGGGTCGGCGTCACCCACCCAGTCCACGGTGGCACCAAAGCCATCCTCATCTTCCAGCAGCGCATAGCTGCCGTCCAGCTTCTCCTGGGAGCCTGCCGGGTCCTCCGGGGCCACAGCGGTGGTCTCGGCGGCATAGGCACCGGTCACCGAGATGACACTGGTCACGTCGGACATGGCAGCGGACACCTCGGCCACCTTGCCGTCCACGTTGCCGGAGATCACGGTCAGGGTCCCGGCGTCGGGGTCCACGGCGGACACGACGCCCACCGTCTCGGTGGTCACGGTGCGGGTGTCCACCTGCGGCTCGGAAGCCGTGAGCTGGGCGGCGGTGTCGGGGTCCTCGTCCAGGTCCAGCAGGGCGATGCCATAGGAGCTCTCGTCCACGGCCACCTGCTCGGTGGTGAGGGTGTTGTAGATGACGATATCGCCGGGCCTTGCGGTGGAGCCGTCGGCGTCGGTGAGCCACTGGGAGCCGCGCAGGTCACTGTGCAGGGCCATCACGCCCGCACGCTGGGGCACCACCGTCTGGGGCACACCCGCAAAGTGCAGGCAGTAGGACAGGAACATCACGTCCCAGGCGCCGTAGGGGTTGCCGTACCAGGCACCATAGCGGGAGTAGCCGCGCAGCACCTGCTGGTCCTCCACATCCAGCTTGAAGTTCTTGTCGCTCTGCTGGTAGTCCAGCTGGGACTTTGCCACGGTGAGCAGGTCCTCGGCCCAGTTGCCGTTCAGGGCCACGTTGGCCGCGGCCTGCCATTCCTCGGCAGTCTCCACGTCGGCCTGGGTATCGGCCAGGCACTCTACGGTGTGGTGGTGCTCCGGGATGGTGCACACCAGCTCCTCGGTGTAGCAGGCGTCGGTGTGATGATGCAGCACCGGCTCGTCCGGGGTGGTCTCGACCGGCTCAGGGGGCAGGTCCACCACGGGGCGGCTGGCAGGCATTTCCTGATAGGCGGGGTTGGGCTCCTCCACCAGTTCGCCCTCGTCCAGGCCGCACACCAGCTCATACTCGGTGGTGTAGCAGCTGTCGTCGTGGATATGCTCAAACTCGCCGCAGATGAGCGCACCGTACTCGTCAAAGCAGTCGTCGGTGTGCTCGTGCTCTTCCTGATAGCAGGTCAGCACCCGGTGCTCCTCGTAGCAGGCATCGGTGTGCTCATGGGGCACCCAGATGGTCTCCGGCTCGGTCTGCACCGGCTCTTCCGGCTCTTCCGCGCTGTAGGCGGACACCGGATCGGCGCTGCTGTCCGAAGAGGTGACGGGCGTTTCCGGCTCGCCCTCCTCGTAACCGCAAGTGAGCACTTTTTCGTAGCAGGCCGCTGTGTGCTGGTGCTCCTCGTAGCCGCAGTGGTAGTCGGCAGTCATGGAGATGCCCACCCCATGGAGCTGCCAGTTGACGAACAGGGTGGTGAGCAGGGCCAGCACCAGCATCATGGCCACATAGCGCCGGGCCTGTACATGCTGCCTGCGGAACCGCTCGATCAACCCGTTGATGATATCCTTCATAGTAAACACGTCCTCTTGGTTTGCTCTGTGCCCTGGCAGCCGCACACCGCTGCAGGCCCACAGAAGGGTCCGTTTATCATTTGTGCAACAAAAGCGTCACAAAATTTGTTCGATACATTGTTATTATATCATTTTAGGGCGTTCATTTCAACTCAGGGGGGCGTGCTTTTCCGGCAAAAGAATGCACACGATGCGCACCATGCAAGGGGTCAGGGGCAGCCACAGCACCGTGCAGCCCAGATTGAACAGGGTGTGGGCGTTGGCGATCTGCCGGGCCAGCACGGCGCTCTCCGGCCCGTGGGGCGAGACCAGCCGCACCAGCGCGGTGAACTGGGGCAGCAGCAGCCAGCACACCGCTGCCCCGGACAGGTTGAACAGGGCGTGGGCCGCCGCCAGACGCTTGGCGTCCCGGCTCTGCCCCACCGATGCCAGCACCGCCGTGACGGTGGTGCCGATGTTGTCCCCCAACAGCACCGGGATGGCTCCCGCAAGGCCCAGCAGGCACCCGCCGTCCGGCCCGGGGCGGGCGGCCGCCCGCTGCAGCACCGCAATGGTGGCGGAGCTGCTCTGCACCACAAGGGTCATGCCCAGCCCTGCCAGCAGGCCCAGGCCGGGGCGGTGCCGCACCTGGGCCATCCACTGCCGGAACACCGGCCCCGCTGCCAACGGCTCCATGGCCTCGGCCATGACCGCGATGCCCTCAAACAGCAGGCCGAACGCAAACAGCGCCTGCCCGGCTGCGTGCAGACGCCCGCGCCCCGCGAACCAGAGCAGCAGCCCCGCCACCAGCAGCAGATACCGGGCATCCTCCAGCCGGAAGGCCAGCAATTGCGCGGTGACCGTGGTGCCGATGTTGGCTCCGAACACCACCGGCACGGCCCGCTGCAGGGTCAGCAGCCCGGCCCCCACAAGGCCCAGCACCAGCACCGTGACCGCCGAGCTGCTCTGCACCACCGCCGTGACCGCCGCCCCCGTGAGCACCCCGGCCAGCGGGTGGGCCGTGAGCCGGGCAAGGGCCTGCCGCAGGGTGTCCCCCGCCGCCTGCTGCAAAGCGTCCGTGAGGGTGTCCATACTGTATAAGAAAAGTGCCGCCCCGCCGAACAATTGCAGGATCATCCACAAACGCTGTTCCATGCCCGATGCCCCCTTTGCTTTATGTGTATGCGGGACACAAACGTTTGTGAACTTTTGTGAAACAATCCCCGCAGGGGGTTGCAATCCGGCCTGCAAAAGCCTATTATTATCAAGCGTTAACAGTTAACAGCTGTTAAGCAATTTTTGAGAGGAGGGATCGCGTGTCTGAGGAATCCACGTTGAGTTTCCGTGGGCTTTGCCGCTACATCCACCGGCTGAGCAAAGCATCCAAGGCCGGCATGAAGGCCGCTTTGGCCGACTGCCCCAAGTGCCACTTTCCCATGCTGGAAGGGCTGCTGGGCTGCATTCGTCTCCATGGACAGGACGGTGCCGTTTATATCTCCGACCTTGTTCAGGAGCTTCATCAACCGCTTCCTGCCATTTCCCGCACGGTGCGGCAGATGGAGCAGGACGGCCTTGTGGAACGCTTTGCCGACCCTGCCGACCGCCGCAAGACGCTGGTGCGTTTCACGCCCAAGGGATACGAGGCCTGCCGACAGTGCGAGGCCGCTCTTGGGGACTACTTTTCCAGTGTCATGGCCCGGCTGGAGCCGGAACAGCTGGCCCAGATGGAAGCGCTGCGCGGCGCGCTGATGGAAGCCATTCTTGCGGAAAATGCTGCGCGTACCACCAAACCGAAGGGAGAACCAAACCATGACAAAGATCTTTAAGCAGCTGGCCCGGCACTGGGCCGTCTGCCTCGTGGTGTTCGCACTGCTGTTCGTGCAGGCGTACTGCGATCTGTCGCTGCCGGACTACACCAGCAAGATCGTGGACACCGGCATCCAGCAGGGCGGCATCGAAAGCCCCCTGCCCGACACAGTGCGGCAGAGCACGCTGGATGCCCTCTCGCTGCTGATGCGCGAGGAGGACGCCGCTGCCTTCCAGAACGCCTACACCGCCGACGGCGATGTGCTGCGCCTGCGCACCGACCTGACCGCCGACGAGCGCACTGCGCTGGAAGATGCTGTGACCACGCCGGACATCGTACTGTATCTGGCGGCCGCCCAGGCAGCCAACACCCCCGCCGGGCAGACCGGCATGGGCATGACCGGCCTTGCGGACCTGCAGGCCTCCGGTGCCGACCGCAATCCCGACACGGAAACCGAGACTGCGGCCCCCACGGCCGAGGATCTGGACACCGTGTGCGGCCAGTTTGCCGCCATGAGCCAGATGCCCGGCTTCCGCCGCGACGCCGTGCAGCAGCAGCTGACCGGTGCCATCGGCCAGCTGGACGACACCGTGGTGGAGAACCTGAAGAGCCAGGCTCTGCTGCTGGTGGGGCTGGAATACGAGGCCCAGGGCATTGCCCACGATGTGCAGATGCACTATTTATATAAGGTAGGCGGCCAGATGCTGGCCCTGACCCTGCTGATGGTGGCCGTGTCCATCGCGGTGGGCTTCCTGGCCTCCCGGGTGTCCGCCGCCATCGGCCGCGACCTGCGCCGCGAGACCTTCTCCAGCGTCATCCACTTCTCCCATGCGGAGATCGAAAACTTCTCCACCGCGTCCCTCATCACCCGCACCACCAACGACATCCAGCAGGTGCAGTTCGTCTGCGTCATGCTGCTGCGCATGGTGGCCTATGCGCCCATTCTGGGCATCGGCGGTGTGCTGCATGTGGTGGGCAGCCGCTCGGGCCTTTCCTGGATCGTGGTGCTGGACGTGGCTTTGCTGCTGCTGCTCATCCTCTTCCTGATGAACATGGCCATGCCCAAGTTCAAGATCATGCAGACGCTGGTGGACCGGCTGAACCTCGTCAGCCGCGAGGTCCTCACCGGCATCATGCCGGTGCGTGCCTTCAGCCGCGAACAGTTTGAGGAACAGCGCTTCGACAAGGCCAACAAGGACCTGATGGGCACCCAGCTGTTCACCAACCGCGCCATGGTGGCCATGATGCCCTTTA
>ERZ825896.4386-NODE-4386-length-10846-cov-2.115467_pt1 | contig 10846 bp, 5 predicted proteins | sample MGYA00519858_ERZ825896 | MGnify/ENA primary metagenome ERZ825896 (study PRJEB31778, sample SAMEA3449214) | human gut metagenome | biome: human gut; feature: human-associated habitat; material: faeces | place: United Kingdom | collected 2010/2012 ... | reverse complement strand
TTATTGTAAGAACCGTATCCGGCATCAGCAACCGGATATTTCGGATAATGACCGTATGTGCGGCTGAATTTTTCCATCAAGAGTACAAAGCATTCCATATCGGATGCATATGGTTTTACATCAATTACGGCTATGTACTCGTCACAGATGGCAGCCTGTAAGTTATATGCCGGTAGAAGCTGGTCATTCCCCATGTAATCTCGTTTCAGACGCATAAAAGTCGCATCCTGGTCGGTCTTGGAATAGCTGTTTCTTTCATTACCACAGATTTCTATATGATGCACATAAGTTTTTAAGCGTTTTAAATATCCTTCCAATTCCTGATATTGTTTTTGCTGAATACTTTTTCTGTGTCCACAGCCGGAAACAAAGGAGTTTTCATCAATGCCTGTTTCTTCCTTATACATCGCCAGTAATTCAGAAACATAACCAATGGCATACTCTTCACGCTTTTCAAGTTTTATGTCCAGATATCCAAGTACTTTCTGATTCATGGCATCAATCAGAATAGAGATCTTATCAAAGACTTTCTGACGGTTTTTCATACAGGACTTTTTCCATACCCACGTATAACGATTGGCATTTGCCTCTATTTTTGTACCATCAATGTATGTATGCTGCAGATCCACATGATCCTTTGTAAAAATGTATGTATTTATGTCTGTAAATATCTGCTCTATGGAAGCTGTCAGTTTGTTTCGGATAAAATTTCCGAATGTAGCAAAAGTAGGTGCTTTCATTTCATCCAGAAGATACATATATCGAATATCATTATGACAGAGCTTCTCGATTTTGCGCAACGAACAAACGCCATTCTCCATAAAAGCAAAGAGTATCACTTTAAGCAGTTTTTGTTCATCACATCTTGGACGGCCTGTTTTGTAGCCTTTCTCTACAAAATATCCTGATAGGTCGATGTGATCCATAACTTCACAAAAAGTGTATACCGGATCAGAAATATCAATTAATTTTTCGATTTCTAATGGTAATTTCAGTTGACGAGCTGTATAATTATTATTGGTATTTTGGTTTAGTAGCATAAATACATTATACCAAAAAATCGCTCAGACCACACACGGTCTGGGCGATTTTTCTGTTAGGGGAGTTTTTTTACAGCCCCTTATCTTATAATCTTAATTACAGTTTGTTGGTAAGTCCAACTACATACAGTTCTTTTCTGTACTCCGGAATCTTAACCAGAAGACCCTCTTCTGTGTCTGTTGTTTCTACCTTAACACTTGGATCAAATGGTCTCAGCTGTCCATGATAACCTTTGATCAGGAACTCATTTGCTCCCTCTTTCAGATGATCTGCAAACACATTGAGATTTCCCTCTTTCTGTGTATAATGCAGCTCAATTCCATTCTCCAGCATCTCAGATTCGCGGTCGCTGCAGCGTGTGCCATAAATACCATCATGGTTAACTTTCAGCCATGCGCCAAGAATCTTCAGCCTCTTTACCTGTTCTTCCGGAATTGTTCCGTCTGCTTTTGGTCCGATGTTCAGAAGCAGGTTTCCATTGTTTGCAACAGTTCCTACCAGAAGTGAAATTAGATCCGGAACAGAAATCAGTTTGTCATCATCTTCATTGGCATTATAACCGAAGGATAAGCCCATTCCACGGCACATCTCCCATTTCTCATTTCTGTTTACAGAACCGGATTTATATTCCTTAGTAAGGAAGTCATGGTAACGGTCATTGAAACGGTCGTTTACTACACCTTCCGGCACTTTGTTATAATAATGTGCCAGGAAATACGGCATCATCTCTTCGCTCTGTTTCGGCCATCCGATATCGTTCCAGAAAACGCTTGGTGCATAATCATCTACCAGTTCATTCATCTGGTTGTATGAATAATCTGCATATGCAAATGTCGGGCTGGCTGTTCCAAACAGATCATCATCCTCAAAAATAGGATCATTTGCATACTGCCAGTCAATCAGTCCTGAATAATACAGCCCCATACGGATACCTGCATCCCGGACAGCCTCTGTCAGCTCACCGGTGATATTTCTCTTCGGTCCCATTTCCACAGAGTTAAAGTGTGTATACTTACTCGGGAACAGGCAGAATCCATCATGATGCTTGGTTGTCAGAACAACATACTCTGCACCTGCTTCTTTAAAAATCTCTGCCCACTGTTTCGGATCCCAGTTTTCAGCTTTCCACATAGGAATAAAATCTTCATATTTGAAATCTTTTCCGTATTTTTCCATATGATGCTCATATGTCGGGCCTTTTCCTATGTTCAGAGAATTATAATACCACTCTGCGTAAGGATTATCCGCAAACCACTCTTTGGAATCAACTTCTCCCAGTTCCCATGTATGTGGCGCAAAAGCCGGTACAGAATAAATTCCCCAGTGAATAAAAATTCCGAATTTACAGTCCTCATACCATTTTGGAACGGTATGTGTATTTACAGAGTTCCAGTTTCCCTTATATCTTTCCATAATACAGTCCCATGTCCTTTCTGTCTGTTCAGACTTTTATTGTATTATCATTCAATTGTAATCTTTAATACAACCGGCATATCTCCTGGCTCAATAACTTTTCCACAGGAAATATCCAGAGTTTTGTTTCTTGAATAAGACGGATGAAGATCTGTTCCCAGAATCTCAATATCCTTAATGGAAGACTTCAGAAGTTTCATCTCATTTCCAAGGGATTTAATATGAATTTCTCCATCTTCCGGCCAGTGAAGTACGGTAGCATAAATATGATTGCTCTTGCTTGTGAAACGGATATCCTCAGAAGTAAAGTGCTTGTCGTAAGTGTCTGTAAAATGTCCTTCCGGAACTACAGTTGGTCCCTCACCAAATACTTTCCAGTATCTGGTTCCATATATGGACTCACCATTTACTTTCAGCCATTTTCCCATCTCTCTCAGAATATGTGCATCTTCTTCCGGAATGGTTCCATCCGGTTTCGGTCCGATGTTCAGAAGAAGCGCGCCGTTTTTGCTGACTACGTCAACAAGATCCAGAACTACATCTGATGGCTTTTTGTAATCATTTCCAACAGTGTAACCCCAGGAATTCTTTGCCACAGAGGTATCATTCTGCCACAGATCCGGTGTGATATGGTCTAACTGGCCTCTTTCCAGATCATTTACAGCACTGCCATAAACATATGCGTCAAATTTCGCATCAATGGCCGTTTCTTTTCCCCACTGTGCGGAACGGTTGTAATAGTATGCCGCAAATTTACGGAGATACGGTTTCCATGCATACTGCTGAATCCACCAGTCAAAATAGAGAATTTTCGGGTGATAATTGTCGATGAGTTCGCACGTGCGCACAAGCCAGTCTTCCATAAATTCTTCAGAGGGCTTGCCGTCGATGGCATCGAAATTCTCCGGGTCGGGCATGGAGGGCCAATAGAGGTCGTCACGGTCCGGGTTTTGCGGCATATCGCTCTCAAACTTTTTGCCATTGCTCATGAAGAACCAGTGCTCAATGCGGTGCGAGGATACGCCGAGCGTCATGCCCTGCGCTTCCACGGCCGCTTTCAGCTCGCCGACTATATCGCGCTTCGGTCCCATCTCATAGGCGTTCCAATGTGAAATATTTGAGCGGTACATCTGGAAACCGTCATGGTGCTCCGCCACCGGTACAACGTATTTTGCGCCCGCCTTTTTAAAAAGCGCAGCCCATGCGTTCGGGTCGAATTTCTCGGCCTTAAACATCGGAATGAAATCCTTGTAGCCGAAATCCTTGTGTGCACCATAGGTTTTGATATGGTGCTCGTAGACCTTGGAGCCCTCTATGTACATGTTGCGCGGGTACCATTCGCTGTCAAACGCCGGCACGCTGTACACGCCCCAGTGGATGAAAATGCCGAACTTCGCCTTTTGATACCACTTCGGCGTCTGCCAGCTTGAAAGGGACGCCCACGTGTCTTTGTACGGTCCCTTTTCGATCACGTCGTCAATGCTCTGCAATGCTTTTTTCATATCGATCATACTATTTTCCTCCCAAAAGGAACTTTTCTCTAAGAGATTTTTCTCTTTCCCATTATACCAGCACATCAGAAATTTGCAAGACAAAAGCCGACGGAAACCCGCCGGCCTTTTGCTGTTATTTGTTTCTGTAATAGACATCGTTTAATTCTTTGAGCCACTTTTTGTCGATGCCGTCGAGTTGCTCCTGCGTGACGCGGAACGCCCAGTTGCCGTTCGGCACGCCGGGCACGTTCATTTTTGTGTCCTTGCCGAAGCCGCAGAGGTCCTGCACCGGCACAATGACCGTATTCGCGGGGCTCTGCCACAGCGTGCGGATGACGGCGTGGCAAGAAGCACTTTCGCTGCCGCCGACCGCCCAGTCACCGCCGGGGAACGCGCAGTATTTCAGCGCATGCTCGCGCTCATACGGCTGTGCCTCCCACAGCCAGCCGAGCACGGTGTTGTTATCGTGCGTGCCGGTATAGGCCACGCAGTTTTTCGGGTAGTTGTGCGGCATGTGCATGTTGTCTTTGCCTTCCATAAACGCAAACTGCATCACGCGCATGCACGGCAGCTGCGTTTTTTCCAGCAGGTCGATCACACCGTCGTCGATGATGCCGAGGTCCTCGGCAATGATCTTTGGATTCTTGAACGTGCGGTTCACGGCGTCGAAGAAATCCGTCTTCGGGCCGTCGAGCCACTGCCCTTCTTTGGCGGTCTCCGCTTCGGCGGGCACGGCCCAGTAGGCGGAAAAAGCGCGGAAGTGGTCGATGCGCACGGCGTCAAACAGCTTAAAGCACGCGCCGAGGCGATCCATCCACCAACGGTAGCCGTCTTTTTTCATCTCTGCCCAGTTATAAAGCGGGTTGCCCCACTTCTGGCCGAACTCGCTGAAATAATCCGGCGGCACGCCCGCCACATTCTTCGGCTCGCCGTCCTCTGTCAGATCGAACAGATGGCGGTTCGCCCACACGTCGGCACTGTTTCTCGCAACGTACATCGGCAGATCGCCGATGATCTCCACCCCTTTGCTGTTTGCATATTTTTTGATCTTCTTCCACTGCTCGAAGAACGTGTACTGGATGAACTCCATGAAAAGCACGGTCTCGGCCTGCTCCTCCATCGCTTTCGCGACGGCTTCGGGGCGATGAAGCTTCAGGTCTTCGTCAGCCCAGTCATACCACTCTGCGCCGATATTCGCTTCTTTCAAGATGATATACAGCGCGTAGTCCGGCAGCCAGCTCTTGTTTTCCTCGGCGAACGCGCGTACCTTATCGCGGTAGGCTTCGTCCGCACGGGTAAATGCGCGGTATAAGACCGGAATGCGGCGCAGCTCCAGAAAATCGAACGCGGCGGAATACGGGTTTGCATACATCTGCTCGCGCAGCTCGTCGTCTGTCAGTAAGCCCTCGTCGCGCAATTGCTCGAGGTCGATGAAATTGCGGTTGCCCGCAAACGCCGAAATGCTGGCATACGGCGAATTGTACGCGTCGGTCGGCGTGAACGGCAACACCTGCCAATAGGTGCAGCCGGTGTCACTCAAAAAGTCGATGAACTCTTTCGCTTCCTTACCAAAGCAGCCGATGCCGTAGGCACCGGGCAGGGAGGAAACGTGCATCAGCACACCGCTTGCTCTTTTATTCATGGACTTCTCCCTTCTTTTGCATAAATTGCTCAAATATTGAGATATTATATCTCATAAACTTGTATAAGTATACCATACTTTATAAGGCTATTCAATGGTAATCTTACACAGATTTCAGGGAGAACTTTTGAATTGTACGTCATTCGATAAGGAGCACCACGGCGCTTACGTCGTCCTCGTGCCCGTCTGCGCGGTCTTTTACGGCGCGCTCCACAATGCGCTCGGAAAGCGCCTGCGGGTCGTCGTCCTCATAGTTTGCAATGAGGTCGCACAGCCACTCCGTGCCGGAAGCCGTCACGCCGTCCGAGACCATGACGAGCATATCGCCCGCATCGAGGTCTTTTTCGCTGCGGGCAAAGGCGATTTCCGGCAGAATGCCCACGGGCACGCTTTTGGCTTCCAGATACTCCGTCTTCTTGCGCCTGCGCAGCACCGTGCCCGCCGCGCCCGCCTTGCGCAGGGAGACGTGCCCTGTAAAGAGGTCGATGCACGCAACATCCAGCGTTGCAAGCGACTCCTCCCCGCCCTTTGCGAGCATGGCGGAGTTGATCATCTTCAGTGTGCTCTCAAACCCGATACCGGCTTTGAGAAGCGACTGCGCCATACCCGCGGTCATTGTGCCGTCCACGGCTGCCCGGCCGCCCGTGCCCATGCCGTCGCTTAAAACCGAGATATACCGTCCGCTGCCGTCCGTGAACGCCTCGGCGCAATCGCCGCAGAGAGACGCGCCGTTTGCTGCGTGCTGCGCAAAGCCGCGCTGCACGGCATAAACGGGCTTCTGGCACATTTGCAGCTTTAAGGTATCGCCCGCCGCCGTCACGCTCGGCTGCGTGAACGTGCGCCCGCACGCGCCGGAGATCTCGCGTGTCAGCTGCCCTTTGTTGATGTGCACCCCATGTGTGCGGCAAATGTTTGCTTCAATCGTCATGCGGCCGAATTTATCAATGCGGCAGCAGACTTCAATCGGCGTGAGCTCGCGGTGGCGCAAAACCTCGCGCACCTGCTCTGCACTGTCCTCATCAAAGCGCTGGTACTGCTCGAATTCCTCCGCCATGTCGCCGAGCATCTGCGCCGTGGAGCGGAAGTGTTCTTCGACGATGGCGCGCACCTGTTCGGCGCGCATACGGGCGCTTTCTTTTGCCAAAAGCTCGCGGTATTCGCCGTTTACGGCGTCTCTCAGCTCCATGGCACGGTTGCAGCGCGTCAAAAACGGCACATCAAAGTCGCTGCGTTCGATTTTGCCGCGCTCCCGCAGCGGATACGAAAGCCGCGAGAACGTTTTTTGCGTCTCGTCGCGATTTTTGCGCCAGCACACTGCGCATTGGCTGCACCCGGTGCAAACCTTCTCCGCCGCGCGGCCGTACACATGCGGCAGGTCAGCCGCCGCGGTCGTCTCCAACTTTTCCGAGATGCGATCTACGGAATCCGATGCGCTGCGCATGGCTTCCGCCGTATACCGCAGACGCAAAATAACGTTTTTTCTAAGAGAATCGCCCGGCAGCCTGTCCCCGTGCGCGGTGAATAAATTGGAAAGTCGTCGGCTCTGCGGCAAAAGCATGTATAAAATGGAAGCCGCGGCCACCTCCACCGCGCCGTAAAACACCTGCGAAGTGCTGTTCACCTGCAAGGATGCGATGCCGTTTGAAATGACGAACGCCACCGCCACGGCGAATTTGCCGAGTGGCGAGAACACGCCGGCCATCAGCCCGCCGAGGCCGTACGCGCCGGAGAGATACGAAAGTCCCGCCGTGGAAAGCCCCTGCACCGTGCCCGCCGCAATGCCCGCCACCGCGCCGCCCGCAAGCCCGCCGATGCGCGCGCAGACGAGTACCGTCAGCACGATGAGCACGCGCCCGACGGAAATGTGCGAGACGGTCACGTTTGAAAACGAGAGCAGCAAAACGCCGAGCGAGACGATAACAGCCGCCACGTCGCCGCTGTCAAACACGGCGGTCTCGCGGTGGGTCTCCAAAAGCTGCACGGTGCGGCGCAGAAAATACGCCGTGCCCGCCGCCAAAAACGACTCCGCAATGTACATGGCGAGCACATTTGAAAGCGAGCCGTTTAAAAACACCATGGCGATGCCCGTCGAAAGCAGCGGCAAAAATGCCGTGACCGGTGCGAAGACCGGGTGGTCACGGATGGACTTTAACTCCGACAGCGACCAGCGGATGGCCCCCACGGCGAGCAAAGCCGCGATGTAGCGCGCGGGGATATCCACGGGCGACGGGAACAGGTAGCCCACCGCGCCGCCGAGGATGACCGCCCACATGGTCGAAAACGGCGCTGCCGCCGCGCCTGCCGCCGCAAACGGTGCGTATTTGCCGAAGACGAGCCCGCGCGCCGTTAAAAAGCCCGCAAGGCCGCCCGCCATCAGCCACACCGCCCTGCGCACATACGGCACGGTAAGGGCCGCGCTTATGCGGTCCCGCACTCTTAAAACTGCTTTTTCCTCCATTGTCTTTTCCGCCCTTTCCTGCACTTTGTCTTTTCTGTGCTACCATTATACGAAGCCTTGCCCGCAGGAAAACACGAAACAGGCAGGCGGGTTTTAGGATTGTTTTGTGAAAAGCACAAGGTTTCTGTCGCCGCGCCTTTCATGCGCATTTTCCTTGTCGGTTTCTCTTGCTTCCCACGTGGAAATTTACAGTTTTCCGGCTGTGCCGACTTGACAAACCGCAAAAAAGGGCTTAGAATAGCGGTAATATCAAAACCGATGACTGGAAATAGTACCCGATGCAAAACGGCAAAGAGAGCCCCTTTCGGTGAGACGGGGTGCGGGCTGCGCGGCGAATGGCTCCATGAGGGCGGGCGGGAAAATCGCCCGACGTTTGGCCGCGTTAGAAGCCAAGCCGTAACTACGGCTGTAAAGCGGGCGTTTATGCGCCAATTTGGGTGGTACCGCAGGAATTTGACCTCTTGTCCCTTGTTTTAAGGGCGCAAGAGGTTTTACTTTTTGGGGTGCATCTGAAAAGTCAAAAAGTGCAAAATCAAATGAATCATATAGAAAGGTGACGTTACGATGGAATACAAATTTTCAGACCGCGTGCTCACGTTAAAGCCCTCGGCAATCCGTGAAATCTTTAAATACGCCGCTGACCCGAGCTATGTTTCGCTTTCCGCCGGCAACCCTGCGCCGGAAGCGTTCCCGTCTAAACAGCTTGCCGCCATTTCCGCAAAGCTGATGGAAGAAGAGCCGATTTTGGCGCTCCAGTACAGCACAACAGAGGGCTACCCGCCGCTTTTACAGCATCTTAAGGCGTACATGAAGTCCTCCAAAAACATCGGCACCGAGGATGACGGCGTGCTCGTCACAAGCGGCGCACAGCAGATCATGGATCTGTTCACAAAATCCATCTTAAACGAAGGTGAAACCGTTATTTGTGAAGCGCCGAGCTTCATCGGCTCTTTAAATGACTTCCGTTCCTACAAAGCAAAGCTCGTCGGCATCCCGATGGACACGGACGGCATGAACATGGAAGCGCTGGAAAAGGCGCTTGAGACCGAAAAGAACGTGAAGTTCATCTATACGATTCCAAACTTTCAAAACCCCTCCGGCATCACGATGAGCCTTGAAAAACGTCACCGCCTGTATGAGCTTGCCAAAGCGCACGACGTAATGATTCTCGAAGACAACCCCTACGGCGACCTTTACTATGAAGGCGAGCCGCTGCCGAGCATCAAGTCGTTTGATACGGACGGCATCGTCCTCTACGCCGGTTCGTTCTCTAAGGTCATCTCCCCCGGTATGCGCGTAGGCTACGCCATCGGCCCAAAGCCGGTTCTCGCCAAAATGACCGTCTGCAAGCAGGGGCAGGACGTGCATACGAATATCTGGTCGCAGGTTCTGTGCTACCGCTTCATGACGGAATATGACTTTGACGCCCACCTTGCGGGGCTTAGAAAAATCTACACGAAAAAGCGCGCTTTGCTCCTTGACCTCATGGAAAAGCACCTTGCGCCATACATCACGTGGGACCCGTTCAACGGCGGTCTGTTCGCGTGGTGCCACCTGCCGAAGGGCGTTGACATGATGGAATTCGTACAGAAAGCGCTCGAAAAGAAGGTTTGCGTTGTGCCGGGCACCGCATTTTTGACGGATGAAAACGAGCCGTGCGACGCGTTCCGCATCAATTTCTCCACCCCGACCGATGAACAGCTCACAAAGGGCATCACGCTGCTCGGCGAGACCATCCGCGAGATGGTGGAAAAATAAAGGATATCAGAGAGGAAAATCACCATGGAAAATACCGTAAACACCACACCCGAAACAAAAAAGAAGCGCGTTTTGAGCATGATTCAGCCGACGGGCATGTTCACGCTCGGCAACTACCTCGGTGCGCTGAAGAACTTCGTCGCGCTGCAGAACGACTATGAGTGCGTGTACGCACTTGCCGACCTGCACGCCATCACCGTGCGCCAGAACCCGGCGGAATTCCGCAAAAACACGCTTTCCGCCTACGCGATGATGCTCGCGCTCGGCATCGACCCGGAAAAGAGCATTTTCTTCATCCAGAGTCAGGTGCCGGAGCACGCACAGCTTGCATGGGTATTGAATTGCTACACCCAGTTCGGCGAGCTCTCCCGCATGACGCAGTTTAAGGATAAATCCGCAAAGCACGCCGATAACGTAAACGCGGGGCTGTTCACTTACCCGAGCCTGATGGCGGCGGATATTCTGCTTTATAACGCCGATTACGTGCCGATCGGTGCTGACCAGAAGCAGCACCTTGAGCTTTGCCGCAACATTGCGGAGCGCTTTAACGGGCTTTACTCCCCGACATTCGTCGTGCCGGAGGGTCTTATCCCGAAGACCGGCGCGCGCATCATGTCTTTGCAGGACCCGACGAAGAAGATGAGCAAATCCGATGAAAACACGGCGGGCTTCATCACTATGCTCGATACCCCGGCGGAGATCATGAAAAAGTTCAAACGTGCTGTCACGGACAGTGAAGCCCGCGTCTACTACGGCGAAAACAAAGCCGGCATCAATAACCTGATGGGCATTTACAGCTGCATTACGGGCAAAAGCTATGACGAGATTGAAAAGGAATTCGAGGGCCGCGGCTACGGTGATTTCAAGACCGCCGTGGGCGAAGCCGTCGTCAAGGAGCTCGAGCCCATTCAGGCGCGCTATAACGAGCTCATCAAGGACAAGGCATACCTTGAAAAGTGCTACAGCGAGGCCGCGCCTCGTGCAGAGGCCATTGCGCGCCGTACTTTGCAAAAGGTCATGAAGAAAGTGGGGTATTTGCCG
>ERZ825896.4383-NODE-4383-length-10854-cov-2.611816_pt1 | contig 10854 bp, 10 predicted proteins | sample MGYA00519858_ERZ825896 | MGnify/ENA primary metagenome ERZ825896 (study PRJEB31778, sample SAMEA3449214) | human gut metagenome | biome: human gut; feature: human-associated habitat; material: faeces | place: United Kingdom | collected 2010/2012 ... | reverse complement strand
GCATCCTCGACGAGGCGCAGGCCATCAAGAACCACACCACCCAGAAATACAAGGCTGTCTGCCAGATCAACAGCCGGGTGCGGTTTGCACTGACGGGCACCCCGGTGGAAAACCGGCTGGGAGAGCTGTGGAGCATCTTCTCGTTCCTGATGCCGGGCTATCTGCCGCCTTATAAGAGCTTCTGCACCCGGTTTGAAAAGCCCATCGTGCAGGAGGACGACAAGGCTGCCGCCCGCCGGCTGAACCAGCTGACCGGGCCGTTCCTCCTCCGCCGGATGAAAGCCGACGTGCTGAACGATTTCGACCGGCTGAAAGTGGCCGTAGCCTACCGCGTGAACGGGGAGCGGACGACCGAGTTCCCGTTCGAGACCGCCGGGGAAATAGTTCCGGAGTACAGGGAGTTCGAAGGATGGAAATGCGACATCAACTCGATGCGCAGCTACGACGAGTTCCCCCGTCAGCTCAAAGAGTACATCGAATTCATCGAGCGGGAGACGGGCGTGCCGGTCAAGATCATTTCGGTAGGTCCCGACCGCGAAGAAACGATTGTCAGGTAAAACAAAACGATATGACGATGAGAACGACCAAAGGATCCATGGCAGCCATGATGGCGGCCGCGCTGCTGACGACCGGATGCGCGGCGTTCCAGAACATGAGCAAAACGGGACAGGGCGCCACGATCGGCGGAGGCGGAGGCGCCGTAGCCGGCGCGGCTATCGGCGCGATGGCCGGAGGCGGCAAGGGCGCGGCCATCGGAACAGCGGTCGGCGCGGGTCTCGGAGCCGGAGTAGGCGCGCTGATCGGCCGCCGGATGGACAAGCAGAAAGCCGAACTCGAGAAAATCGAGGGCGCGCAGGTGGAAACCGTCACGGACGAAAACGACCTGCAGGCGATCAAAGTCACGTTCAACGACAAGATCCTGTTCGCCACCGGCAAGAGCGACCTGAGCGACGCCTCGCGGAGCGCGCTGGGCAAGTTCGCCGCCTCGCTCGCCCAGTCGCCCGAGACGGACATAGCCATCTACGGGCACACCGACAACACGGGCAGCCGCGCGGTCAATCAGAAGCTCAGCGAAGAGCGCGCGCAGGCCGTAGCGAACTATCTGATCGGACAGAAGGTCGATCCCGTGCGGATCACGACCCGGGGCCTGGCCTACGACTCGCCGATAGCCGACAACTCGACCGAGGAAGGCCGCGCGCAGAACCGGCGCGTGGAGATACTCATCACGGCCAACGACCAGATGATCCAGCAAGCGCAGGACGGCACGCTGAAATAACCGCGACCGGCGCCGAACGATACGATCCGCCCCGCACTATCGCGGGACGGATCGATTTTTCTCCGGCCGGTCCGAAAAACCGTTCCTCCCGAACCAGGAGCTTCGTTTCCGCGCGGCAAGCGGCCGAACGGTCGCGGATCGGATAGCAGATCGACCGGGTCCGTCGGCGCCATTCGCTATCCGTCGGCGCTTCCGGCGCGAACCTCCGATTCCAGCCGGTGCAGGCTCCGCTTTACGACGGCGGGAACGATCATCCTGTGAAACGGCTTGATAAAGCAGAAATAGCCCCGCCCCAGCCGGTCGTTCAGCCGGACGGCGGTCGTCACGCTCAGCGTCTTTTCCCGCCCGTCGCGGCCGCCCCGCTCCACGAGCAGCGAAACCCTCAGATCGAGGTGCCGGTCGTTGTCGCCGAGCACGATCTCATCCGTCGAGCGGGCAAGTACCTCGAATATCCCGACCCGTTCTCCCGACTCCCATTCCCCACCGTACCCGGCAGCATTCTTTCCTCGCGCCGCCGGAGTCTTGAACCCGAAAACCGACACGATTCGGTTTCGCAGCGCGAACAGCCCCTCGACCCAGCGAGGGCCCGGCCCGACGAACGCTTCCGCCAGATCGGACAGCCCGATCCGGTCGCCGGGATCCGCCACCGCGAACCGGTAGCGATCGACATAGTCCCATCGCGAGCATTCCGAATAGAGCAACGACTCTTTCCCTATTTCCATTCCGATAGATAACTTTATGCGAGGTCATGCCGCGAATATTCCCGGACAGGATCCCGTCCGGGCGACGCTTCAGGGCCTCGACCGAAGGCAAAGATAGGACAAAAGCGCGAGTCCGCCCCCCAACCGCCCCTGCATCCGAAGAACATCCAAACGGCCGATCCGCACTCCGCCGCTTGGCCGTTTGGATGCGGATCGTTAACTTTGTAAGGACAAACGACCGGACTATGACAAGTTATCTGCAGGCCGAGGGGCTCACCAAGTCGTTCGGAGAACGGGTGCTTTTCGAGAACCTTTCGCTCGCCGTCGGCGAGGGCCAGCGCATCGGGCTAATCGCGAAAAACGGAACGGGCAAGACGACGCTGCTGAACATCCTCGCCGGAAAAGAAGACTACGAGGCGGGACGCATTACGCGGAGACGCGACCTGAAAATCGCCTATTTGGAGCAGGACCCGAAGCTTCCGGCGGGCAAGACCGTGCTCGACGCCTGCCTCACGGGCGACTTGCCGGCCCTGCGCGCGATCGCGGCCTACGAACTGGCGCTCGGCTCGGGCGACGAGGAGAGTCTGCACCGGGCCATGGCCGAAATGGACGCCCGGCAGGCATGGAACTACGAATCGCAGGTCAAGCAGATTCTCACCCGGCTGCGTATCACCGACTACGCCCAGCCGACCGAGCAGCTGTCGGGCGGACAAGTCAAGCGCGTGGCGCTTGCAGGCGCGCTGATTCGCGAGCCGGAGCTACTGATTCTGGACGAACCGACGAACCACCTCGACCTCGAGACGACCGGATGGCTCGAGGATTACCTCTCCCGCTCGCGGATGAGCCTGCTGATGGTCACGCACGACCGCTACTTTCTGGATCGCGTATGCACCGATATCGTCGAGCTCGACGACCGCACGACCTACTCCTACAAGGGCAATTACAGCCTCTATCTGGAAAAGCGGCAACAGCGGCTCGACGCGGCGGACGCCCGACGCGAGCGCGACGCGAACCTCTATCGCAAGGAGCTCGACTGGATGCGACGGCAACCGCAGGCACGAGGCACGAAAGCCCGTTCGCGGATCGAGTCGTTCCGCGAGCTCGAAGAGCGGCTGCGCAAGCGCCGGGAGAGCGGAAACGTCCGCCTCGACACGAAAGCAACCTATATCGGTAAGAAAATATTCGAGATCAGCGGGCTACGCAAGCGGTTCGGCGACCGGATCATCCTCAACGGACTGGACTACCGTTTCGCTCGCTACGAGAAAATGGGCATCATCGGCGACAACGGCACGGGCAAGTCGACTTTCATCCGGATGCTGCTGGGGCTGGAGCCGCCCGACGCGGGAACGATCGACATCGGCGAGACGGTCCGCTTCGGCTATTATGCGCAACAAGGGCTCTCGTTCGACGAGAACGCGAAAGTGATCGATGTCGTCAGTGAGATCGCCGAGCAGATCGAGCTCGGGGACGGAAGGCGCCTCAGCGCGTCGCAGTTCCTGCAGCATTTTCTTTTCCCGCCTCAGGCGCAGCACGACTTCGTGGGGAAGCTCAGCGGCGGGGAACGGCGCAGGCTCTACCTGTGCACGGTACTGATGCGCAATCCGAACTTCCTTGTGCTGGACGAGCCGACGAACGATCTGGATATCGTGACGCTGCAGGTGCTCGAAGAATACCTGCAAGGATTCGGCGGCTGCCTGATCGTCGTCTCACACGACCGCTATTTCATGAACAAAGTCGTGGATCATCTGCTGGTATTCGAAGGCGAAGGAAGGATCAGAGACTTTCCCGGGAACTACGACGAATACCTCGAATGGAAACAGCTGCGCGACGCCGAGCTCCGGACGCGGCACGACGCGGAAAGCGGGACGGTCCCGGTCCAGAAACGGCCCGCCCGCAACGACAAGCGCCGCCTCTCGTTCAACGAAAAGCGCGAGCTCGAGCGGCTGGAGAAGGAAATTCCCGAACTGGAGGCGCGCAAGGCCGAACTGGAGCAGTCGCTTTGCAGCGGGACTCTGCCGATCGACGAGCTGACCCGCCGCTCGGTGGAAGTGTCGGAGCTGATCGGACGGATCGACGAGCTGAGCATGCGGTGGCTCGAACTGAGCGAGATCGGAGAATGAATGTCCCGACATCCCGACCGCTTCCGCGACAAAAGGCTTCGCCGGGACATCCGTATCGAACGGCCCGGACTTTCCGAGCGAAGCATCTCCGGCAGTTATCGGACGGGCCCTACCCGATTCCGGGACCGGCCGAAGCCTGACAACATGGACTCCGCTGCGTTCTCCGGCTCCGCGATACTCCGGCAAGAATCAGGAATCTACTTTTTATGTCGAACCCAAACGATCGAATCATGAAATCTCCCCTCGGACCGATTCTCGGAATCGTTTTAGCGGCGGTCCTCGCCGCCGGTCTTCCTACCGAAGCGGCGGGAAAGTCACCCGATGCCCGGCTGTGTACGCTGCCGGTCAACAGCATCCGCGCCGTGCGCGAATATTTCCGCTACCGGGGTCCGTCGGACATGCCCATAGTCAGCGGGCATCGCGGATGCCGCGAGGACGGCTGTCCCGAAAACAGCATCCGGGCATTCGAACATACGTTGCGTCGGGTCCCCGCCTTTTTCGAGATCGACCCGCGCATGACCCGCGACAGCGTGGTCGTGCTGATGCACGACCCGACGCTCGACCGCACGACGACCGGTCACGGCCCGGTATCGGAACATACGTGGGCGGAACTACGGGAGCTGAGACTGAAAGACGTGCACGGAAACGTAACCGACGAGCGGATTCCCACGCTGGAAGAAGCGATCCGCTGGAGCGCCGGCAAAACGGTCGTCAACTTGGACGTCTACACGCCCAAGGAGGTGCTCGGCCCGTTGCTCGAGCGCCTCGGATTCCCGCCCCATGTGATGCTGACGATCCATACGCCCGAGCAGGCCGAATACTACTATGCGCTCAGCCGGAAGACGATGTTCTCGATCCACATCAAGAGCCTCGAGCAACTGGAGGCATTCGAGAAAACCCCGATCGACTGGCGGAACGTGATGGCCTACGTCGGCCCGCGCATGCTGCCCGAAAACCGGGAGCTGTACGAGCGGCTGAGGGCCAAGGGCGTCCGCTGCATGATCTCGCTGGCGCCGACTTACGACCGCAGGGAAACGCCCGAACAGCGCCGGGAGGGTTATCTGAGCGACCGGGACATCCTGCCGGACGTGATCGAGTCGGATTACCCGATCGAGCTGACCCGCGCGCTGCAAAGCCTCCTCGGCGAAGAACGTCCCTGACAACCCGGGCCGGGCTTCCGCTTTCGCCGTCCCCTCCGAGGACCGCATGTCTCCGCCACGAAACGGCCGGGACGGAATCGGCGAAACGCAGTCCGGGCGCCTGTTCCCTCAAGCGGAGCGACGGCATGCTCCGCTGCGACGAAAGACATCGGCCGCCACGCACGGAAACAGCTCCGGGCCTCTCCGTCCGTCTGAAGACCGCCGGCAAAGACTCGTAACGTACGGTCTCGGCATTTCCCATGGCCGTCAGAAAACTCGCCGGCCGGACTTTGCCCGCACGGTACTCTTCCCGAGCGTACGAGCCTTTTTGTTCCGTTTCGCTCGAATTTCGGCGGATTTGGCTTATCTTTGAATTCAAAGAGCGCCCACGATGAGAAACCACGGACAATGCGACGGCAAGCTGCTGTACAATAGCTTTTCGATCATTCAGCTTCAGACGTTCTGCACCGAGCATCTCATACCCCTCGAATCCGTTCCGATCCAAAATACGCATTCGTCCGTTTCCGACAAGGAGAAAAAAGCAAACCGGCACGAGACCGGCCCGGACCGGTTCATCGAAAGAATCGCGGAAGGGAACATCGACGAGCAACTGTTCGCCCATTATACGCATAACATCTGCCGTTACCGGCTCGGAGACTTCCGCATCCGCATCGAGGTATGCTACCGCGCGGGCGAGGACCGCGAATCGCCGCCCATCACGGCACTGCTCGAGGGCCGGGTACACGTGTGGGCCGCCGTCTTTTTCAACCGGACCGTTCAGATTTCCTACCGCTTCATCGTACCGAAAATCCCGAGAAACGAGTCGGACGAGCCGGGACGGGCCGACGAGCGGTACGACGGACTGGACCCTGCGGAATTCTGCACGACGGACCATCCGTTCGACACCGACCAACTGATCTCGGTGGCGGGTATCGCACAGCACGTAGAGCATTGGGTCTATAACGAGAAACTGGACCGGCAAGAGATCGACGGTTCGCTGGACAAGGTGGAGATCAGCGACTTCAAGCTCGACAAAGACTCCGTATTCCGTCCGGAAGGCACCGGCGAAGGAAACCTGACCTTCGACGAGGTGCAGCGCAGATACCGCAACTATTTCGACAAGACCCCGCAAGCGGAATTCCGGGCCCCGGATCACCGCTATATCTATATCGACGTCTGGGAGGATATCGCCCATACGGGCGACACGGACTTCGGGAAAATGGCCGAGGACGAAATCATCGAGCACATCGAAACGGCCCACCGGGCGGAACTGGTCGGACTGATGACGCTCTATCCGATGGAATGGCCTTACCGCATGGATTCGAGCTACGAGGACGTGTGCGGACGAAATATCGCGATCGATACGGACGATCTGGTGCTGGCGAACCAGAACATGAGCGTCGTGTTCGGAACCTACGGACGCCGGGGCAAAGGGAGCCCCACCGACTGGAAGGAACATCTGGCCCGCCGCGACCGCTACCACGTCAGTTGGCCGGAATACCTCGTGCTGCTCGAGATCGTGCTGGCCAAGAAACAGACGATCAATTACGTGCTGAACCGTTACATCGACAACTCGCGCCGCGCGATCCGCTCGAACGTGCACGACATGATCGAGCAGAACGCCCAGCTCACGGTCGAACTTTCGGGTATCCTGATGAGGCTGAACTCGGTACGCTATTTGCGCTACATGTCGCACAAGCACATGTTCGAGTTGACGCAGCGGAATCTGCGCGTGGAAGAGGACTCGCGGCAGTTGCAGGAAGTGATGCAACAGGTGGACAAGTCGCTCGAGAACGTGAACAACATGATGGAGATCCGCCATGCCGACGACACGAAGTACATCCTGCTGTTCATATCGATCGCCTCGCTGTTCGGGGTTCTGCTCCAAAGCGAGGACGTGCCCATCCTGTCGCTGCTTTCCTACCGATTCGGCGTAGGATCGGCCATCATACTGGAAGTATTTACTTTCGCCGTCATCCTGATCGCCCTGAGGACATTCGGCAAAACCACGCGCCAATACATCCGCCGCAAGCGCAACGAGCAAAGAATGAACCGCCTATTCGACAAGGAATCATGACAATAAGACCCTACACGCCGCAGGACAGGCAGAAACTGTGCGACCTGTTCGCCGAACTGATCGAGAATCACAAGGAATATATCTCGCACGGAGAGTTGCAAATGGGCATCGCAACGGACCGGGGCGAGCTCGCTCCCGATTTCCGGAACGCGTGGCTCCGCTACTTGGACCGTCAGACGGCCGATCCCGAAACCGAGATCATGCTGGCCGAACAGGACGGAACTCCGACGGGGTTCGTCATCTACGGAATCAATCGCGACGGAGCCGCCCCCTACGGCATGATTTACGACGTGGGCCTCCTACCCCGGCACCGGTCCCGGGGTACGGGCAGCCTGCTGGTGCGAACGGCCCTCGACGCGCTCCGCGAAAAGGGAATCGCCGACTGCTATCTCGAATCGGGAGTAGACAACCACTCCGCCCACCGTTTTTTCGAAAAATTCGGCTTCGGGCAGGTATCCTGCATTTTTAGGGCGAAGCTGTAAACGTACAATCAGAACAAGCGTTACCAGTCCCGTGATATGCTGTTCTCTTGCGCTCTCCTTCACCGACGGAACCGGGATTTCATACGTTTCATACTTTCGTTCATATCCTCGGCCGGAATTCTTCGAAGAAGCGCCCGAGCAGGTTTCGTTTGCGATCAGGCCATATCCGAAGACAGCCTGTCCGAATCGCGGTTGTGATTCGGCAGCAAAACGGGTAAGGGGCTCCGGCATGTACCGCCGGAGCCCCTTTTGGCTCTTCCGATTGTCCGAACGGGTTACTTCACATCGTCCCAGTCGTCGGTCCGGAACGGAAAAGCGGGAAGTCCGCCGGTGTTGGTCAGCGTGGCGGCAGCCGGCACGTTGCGGAACGCATAGCGAACGGCCACAGGCTCGGAAACCAATTCCGAGGAGACGACCACCGTGTAAGGCTGTCCCCAAACGTATTCGGCGCGTGCCGGGATGAAGACCTTGTCCGCCCCGGCGATCTCGAAGCCCTTGATACGCCCCTTATAGTTCGGGCCGAGCGTTCCCTCGGTCTTGAATTGCAGAATCGCCTTGCCGCCCTCGAAACGAACCGACTCGAAGCGAGGACTCTCGGCGATCAGCCCTTTGAGACCGTAGGTCTTGGTAAGGGCCAGCAGAGCCAACCGGCGACCGATCTGGTCTTTCTCGGAAGGGTGGATCGTGCCGGCATTGGCCATGTCGGACGTACCGATCATCGCGCAGTTCGGAATCCGGTCCGCCGCCGCCAACTGCTGCTCGATCATCAGCGGCAGGACGATACCGTCGGTTCCCCCCTCGTAGATATGCGGAACGAGCTGTACGAAATAGAACGGCATGTCGGGATCGCCCCAGTCGCCGCGCCACTGCGAAACCAGCTTCTCCATATAATGCGCGTAGTGGGGGTAATTGTTCGTGTGAACGTTCGACTCGCCCTGATACCAGATAAAGCCCCGCGCCGTCATATTAAGCAGCGGGCGGATCATCGCATTGTACAGATAGCCGACCTTGTTCGGATTCTCGAAGCGGTCGTTCGTCTGTACGATATCGGCCTCGACTTCGCGGGCAGTGGCCTCGGGCATCCATGCCTCGATGCGCGTGCCGCCCCATGCCGTCTGAATCAAACCGACCGGCACGCCGAGCGCGTCGTTCAGATCGCGCGCGAAGAAATAGGCCGCCGCGCTGAACGGAGCCACCGACTCGGAGGACGAAACCTTCCATTCGCCCCCGCAGGTGTCCACCGGCTGCGGACTGGTCACCATCGGGGTGTAGAACAGACGGATGTCCTTATACTTGGGAGCCTCGATCAAGGCCTCGACCCCGCCGTCGACCGGCTCGCCCAGTGCGTTGATGACGCGTCCCATGAACGCCTCGCCGACAGGTATGCCAGCGACCTTCTTGGTGCGGCGCACCATGCTGCCCTCGGTTATCTCGCTCTCGTCGCCGAAGATTACGCAGCCTATCTCGTCCTCCTTGAGGTCGAGAATCATGCCCTTGATACCGCATTCGAACAGCAGTATCTCGCCGTACTCGGCGTCCTCAAGTCCGCTGATTGTCGCGATTCCGTCGCCGACGGTGAGCACCGTGCCGACTTCCTCGTCCTTCGGGACAGGCTCGAAGTCCTCTATCGCCTGGCGAATCATCGGCAGGACGTCCTGCTTGCCGCGGATAGCCTCGGAAATGCTCTGCTTGAGCTGCTTTGCGCGACCCTCGGCGCTCCAGTCGAATATGCGGTCGAGGTTCCACTTGTAGGTGGAGGTGCCTATCTCGATGCGGAAGCCGTCGCGCACGCTGTCGTCCTGCTTCGGAATGACTGCTACTGCGGCGTTGTACTTCTTCTCGAGGAAGTCCTGAACCTTCTTGAGCTGTTCGTCCGTGGGAGTTTCACGGCTGTATACGAACGCTTCGACCTCGACTTTTCTGATCTCGTGTTCTGTCATCAGTCATTACTCCTTTCCGGAATCGTCGGACTCAGCGCTGTCAAAGCTGTCGTATGCGCTTCCGGCAGGTACGAGCAGCTTGTCGACAGCAGCGGATACCATTTCCTCGATCTGCGCGTTTGCTTCCTGAAGTACCTTGTTCTTCTCGGCGAGCGCGGCTCTCTTTGCGTCGGCGAGTATGCGCTGCTTCTCCTGCTCGGCTTCATCAAGGTGAGCCTTCGCAGCGGCGTCGGCGTCCGCCATAGCCTTCTTCTTCAGCTCTGCGGCTTCGTCCTGAGCCTTCCCGATAAGTCCGGAGTACTTCTGCTGCTCGTTTTCAGCGGCTGCGAGCTTCTCGGCGGCAGCCTTGTCCATATCCTTGTAGTAAGCCTCGCGCTTTGCCATGAAGTTCTTCACCGGCTTGTAGAGCAGCAGCCAGAGTCCGCCGAAAAGGATAATGAAGTTGAACAGATGCAGCAGGATCTGCTGCCAGTCTACATTCAGAGGGATTCCCATAAAATTACCCCCTTACAGTACGAAGATGATGAGGATTGCAACTACCAGGGCGTAAATGATCGCGGTCTCAATGAATACCAGACCAAGCATCATGTTGGTACGGATCTTGTCCGCAGCCTCGGGCTGGCGGGAGATACCCTCAGAGGACTTCGCAGTGGTAAGACCCATGCCTATGCCGGCGCCGCATGCTGCGATACCTACGCAGATACCTGCTGCGATAGCCTTGCTGCCGGTGGAATCAGCGGCGCTGTTCGTCTCGGCTTCCTGGGAAACGCTTGTGCCGTCCTGGGGAGCGGACTCGGGCTTATCTGCGGCAGCGAAAGCCACCAGGCTGCAAAGTGCGCATACCATCAGCGCAATGATTCCGCAAACTACTAATTTCTTAACAGATCTCTTCATGATCGTATCCTCCATTGTTCAGTAAAATTTATTTGTTGGTTGATTTGGAAAGGCGCTTTTTTACCGCCTTGACGGGAGGTTCGGAAACCTCGCCGTAGAACATTGCCGTGAGCATAGTCAGGACATACGCCTGAATAAGCGCGTGCAGCAGCGTGAACATGATTCCCACGAACACCGGGAGAACGAAGCTCAGGCTGATGTTGTAGTAAACCAGCTCGGTGACGA
>ERZ825896.4379-NODE-4379-length-10870-cov-3.710310_pt1 | contig 10870 bp, 5 predicted proteins | sample MGYA00519858_ERZ825896 | MGnify/ENA primary metagenome ERZ825896 (study PRJEB31778, sample SAMEA3449214) | human gut metagenome | biome: human gut; feature: human-associated habitat; material: faeces | place: United Kingdom | collected 2010/2012 ... | reverse complement strand
AGCTCCTATTGGCAGAAATATTTTGTATCGATTAATCGAAGTATCCCTCAAGATGAAGGATATTGATGAGGCAATGGAATACTATGATGAATTTCTGGAAGTTGCCCCTAATGACAGTACGCAGTACGTTTTAAAATATAAAATACGTAAGGCAGAGCAGGCTCCGCTCGAAGAGCAGATCAGAATTCTCGAGGATTACAAAGAGAAAGAATTCACAGAGAGATGGTCATACGAGCTGGCTAAATTATATTATCAGAATGGAGATACCAAGAAGTGTCTGGATCTCTGTGATGAGATGGTTCTCTGGTTCAGTGACGGTAAATATGTCATGAAAGCTCTGGATCTGAAGAGTCGTATGGGAATGCTGACTGGCAGCGAGAAAGAGAAATATGACAGGCAGTTTATTCCGAAACTCAAGACTGTAGAGGAATCAGAAGAACTTAAAGCAGAGTCTCCGTCTGAAGAAAACACGGAATCTGCTGCAGTATCGGAGGATGATGCACCTGTTATTGAAAGCGTAGATATTGATGAACGTGATGTCAATGGAGCAGAGAGTCTTCAGGAAAAAATATCCAAGGGCATTCGTGATATTTTTACAGGAAAGAAAAAAGAATCCGAAGAGGAATTTATGAAGGAAGAGGAGGAAGCACCTGCTGAGGAGGTTCCGGAAGAAATGATCAAGGATATTTCTTCAGAAGCAGAACCGACAAATGTACCGGAGCTTGAACCGGAAGATGCAATCATTCCGCCTCCAAAAACTTCGGGAACTTCTGTTTTCAGTACCATCGAAGAGAAAATTGAAAATGTTACAGAACAGGAGATTCAAAAAGAAGAGCAGGGAAATCCTGAAGAAGCTGCAGAAGACGAGCTTCCGGATGTAGTGATCGAAAACGTTGAGGAAGAAGAGGGCGTTCCGGCAGTCGAGGAAGAGACAGCCGAGGCTGAAGAAATTCCGGCCGTTGAGGAGGAAACAGTCGAAGCTGAAGAAATTTCGACTGTTGAGGAGGTCTCAGAGCCGGAAGAAATCGAAGAAACTGTACAGGAAAAAGAAACCAAGCTTCCTGAACTTGAGATTCCGGAGGCAATGAAGAACGTTGGAATGGAGAATCCATTACATACGGAAATTCCGAAGGCTCCGAATATCTGTCTGCCTGGAGCAGAGGACGATGATACACAGGATTTTGAATTTAATCTGGAAGATATGATTCTTGAAGCGGCCACTGCACAGGGAATTGAAATTCCAAAAGAGCCGATCGTCGAGGAAAAAACTCCGGTACAGGAAGTAACTGAAGAAGAGTCTGAGGATTATATGACAGAAGAAGATCTTCGCAGCGCAGAGGAAGAATTTCTGAATGGGCCGGTTAAGAAAGAAAAACCGGAAGAAGAAATCTATGATGATCTGGACTCTTATGAGATGGAAGATGATTCCTATGAGGATTTCAGCGAAGAAGACGGTATCCGTGCCAGCGAACTGGAAGGCGAATTTGCTGAGATGAACGGCTGGGAAGCAGAATCTGATGCAGCCACACTGTTAAACGGTCTTGGCATTGAACCGGATCTGCATTATACTCTGATGGGCGACTTAAACGGTAATGAAAAGGTCAAAGTCCTGCTTGCAAGAGCCCTATTCGGCAATCCGGACATCCTTCTTCTCGACGAGCCGACCAACCACCTGGACCTCGATGCGATCGAGTGGCTTGAGGAGTTCCTGATCAACTTCGAGAATACCGTTATCGTCGTATCCCACGACCGTTACTTCCTGAATAAAGTCTGCACCCAGATCGCAGATATAGATTACGGAAAAATCCAGCTCTATGCCGGAAACTACGACTTCTGGTTTGAGTCCAGCCAGCTGCTGGTAAAACAGATGAAAGAGGCGAACAAGAAGAAAGAGGAGAAGATCAAAGAGTTACAGGACTTCATCTCTAGATTCAGCGCCAACGCATCGAAGAGTAAACAGGCTACTTCCCGTAAGAAAGCCCTGGAGAAAATCCAGCTCGACGATATCAAACCGTCCAGCCGGAAATATCCTTACATCGATTTCCGTCCGAACCGTGAGATCGGAAACGACGTTCTGCAGGTAGAGGGACTGACCAAAACCGTAGACGGCGTGAAAATCCTGGATAACTTAAGCTTCACCCTCGGAAGAGAAGATAAAGTTGCTTTCGTCGGAAGCAACGAGCAGGCGATCACCATGCTGTTCAAGATTCTGACCGGAGAAGAAGAGCCGGATTCCGGTTACTACAAATGGGGCGTAACCACTACACAGGCTTACTTCCCGAAGGACAACACCGCAGAATTCGACTGCGACCTGACTATCGCAGACTGGCTGACCCAGTATTCCGAGATCAAGGACGTAACGTATGTCCGCGGATTCCTCGGAAGAATGCTTTTTGCCGGTGAGGACGGCGTGAAACGTGTCAGAGTCCTTTCCGGAGGAGAGAAAGTGCGCTGCCTGCTCTCCAAGATGATGATTTCCGGTGCAAACGTTCTCGTTCTTGACGAGCCGACCAACCATCTGGATATGGAGTCCATCACTGCACTGAACAACGGTCTGATCAAATTCCCGGGCGTGCTGCTGTTCACCTGCCACGACCATCAGTTTGTACAGACCACAGCAAACCGTATCATGGAGATCCTTCCGAACGGCGCGCTGATCGATAAGATGACCACCTACGACGAGTATCTTGCAAGCGATGAGATGGCAAGAAAACGTCATGTCTACACAATGACAGAGGAAGATAATTAAAGATGAGCAAAAAGACGACAGTTTCCGGCATTCTGCTGGTGTTGCTTGTGCTGGCCACAACGCCGCTTCTTGGAACGGACAACGTTTCGTTCCTGAAGTGGTGGCTTATGACCCTGGTGCTCGGTATTGGATTTTATCCGGCTGCCGCAGCGCTGTTTCCGCGGTTTCATGACCGGGGATGGATGTTTTCTAAAGTGCTTGGCATCGTTGTTTCCGGTTTTGCTGTATTTGCTCTTGGAAGCTTCGGACTGGTTCCGTTTACCGCACCGGTCTGCCTGATCACAGTCGGTGTACTGATCCTGGCTTCTTGGATTTTCGGATGTTTTAAGGTACGCGTCCATGCGCCGGAAATCGACTTCCTGATGATGGAAGAAGTGTTGTTTTTCGCCTTTTTCCTTCTCTGGACCTACCTTGCGGGCTTTCACCCGGAGGCACACGGAACCGAAAAATTCATGGATTATGGTTTTATGAAGGCCATGATGCGCAGCACCGCCGTTCCGGCAGAGGATCTCTGGTACAGCGGAAGCGGTATTAACTACTATTACGGCGGCCAGTTCTATGCCGTATTTCTGACGAAGATTACCTTCACGGATGTAAAGCAGACGTACCATCTGATGCGTACGATGGTGGCATCGTTCGCGTTTGTTCTGCCGTTTTCGATCACCTACCATCTGGCAGAGTCGCGTGCGTGCCACCGCATCCGGAAAGAGGGCGGCAATAAAAGCCAGATTGCACCGGTGCTTGGCGGTCTTCTTTCGGGAGGCGCCGTTTCCCTTGCCGGAAATATGCACTATGTGATTTACGGCTGCATCCGCCAGTGGCTGGGACTGAACGAATCGGCTTACTGGTTCCCGAGTTCGACCCGCTATATCGGGTATGACCCGCTTGTGGAAAATGACCGCACGATTCATGAGTTTCCATCGTATTCCTTTGTGCTCGGCGACCTGCATGCCCATGTGGTGAATGTCATGTTCGTCCTGCTGGTGCTGGGCCTTTTATATTCCTACGTGAAAAATACCTGCCGTGATCCGGAAAAAGAGTGGAAATGGTCGTTAAAAGACGTTCTGCTTCAGCCGCAGATCATCGCGGCGGGCTTTCTGATCGGTGTGTTCCACTGGTCCAACTACTGGGATTTTGTTATCTATTTCGTCGTGATTGCAGGCTTCTCTCTGTACGGTGCGCTGTACCGGTATCATGCGCGGGCGAAAGAGACGATCGGAACGGTTCTCCTGCAGGCTGCAGAAGCTTTTGCAATTGGAACGGTTGTCGCCCTTCCGTTTACAATGAAGTTTGAGACGATGGTTTCCGGTGTCGGCATTGCCAAGCACCATTCGATGCTGTATCAGCTGGCGATTCTCTGGGGTCTTCCGACGGTGCTCGTTGTGCTGTTTATCGCAGCCGTTCTGCTAGCATGGCGGAAAAACTGTCATCTTCCGGGCATGGAGAGGCAGGGACAGATTGTACTTGCCGATGGAAAGACGCAGGAAGAGGTGGAAGAGCAGGCCGTTGCCCTGATTCTGGGAGAGAAAAAACCGGAGCCGGGCGAAAAAGAAACGGCGGAAAAGCCAAAAAAAGTTTCTGCCTTCTGTAATTTCTGGAGAGAGATTGCGGTGAGCGATATGGTGATCGGTATTTTAGGCCTCTGTGCCATCGGCCTTATCATCATTCCGGAGCTCGTCTATGTGCGCGATATCTACGAAGAATCGTATGCGCGCTCCAACACGATGTTCAAGCTGACGTATCAGGCATTTATCCTGTTCGGTATCTGCATGAGCTACATCATCACGCGGTTCCTGCTCTGGAAAAAAGAGCGGATTCTGCAGGTGTTCGGCGGAATCGGGCTGGTACTGCTTTTATGGACGTTCGGCTATTTTGGAACGAGCGTGTACTCCTGGTTCGGAAATGTTTTCGATCTGTCCGAGTACCGCGGACTCGATGCGACAGCGTATCTGGAAAATGTCTTTTCCGAGGACGCAGGTGCCATCCGCTGGCTGGATGAAACAATAGAAGGACAGCCGGTTGTGCTTGAGGCGAACGGCGACAGCTACAGCGATTACGAGCGCGTTTCCGCAATGACCGGCCTTCCGACCGTGCTTGGATGGTATGTCCATGAATGGCTCTGGAGAGGGGATCCCGCAGACTTAAATGTCCGCGCCGAGGACGTGAAACAGATGTACACCTCGACCGATACGAATGAAGTGCTGCGCCTGCTGGAGCAGTATCATGTGACCTACATTTTTGTGGGAAGTAAAGAAAAGGAGAAATACGGCGATGCATTGAACGAATCGCTGCTGCAGTCCATCGGAGATATCGTTTACCAGGATACTGCGTCCGGTACGTATATTCTTCAGGTGCAGGATACATAAAGAACAAAAACAGGAGAAAAGAACCGCCGGGTGCGGCATCTTTTCTCCTGTTTTTCATATAATACAGGGAATGCAGAAGAAAGTGCGAAGGGCAGACCATGCGGAGATTCCGAAAAGTGCGGCACGTTCCTCTGCCGCTTCTGGCTGTGATAATGGCGGCTATTCTGTTTGCAGAGCTGGCACGGTGTGAAAGAGAAGGCGCGAAAGAGACAGCGGCGGAAGCAGAAAAAAGTGTGCCCCGCCGTGCGGCGCTGACATTTGATGACGGGCCGAATGCGTGCTATACGCCGGAGGTGCTTGAAATTTTAAAAGAAAATGAAATTCTGGCAACGTTTTTTCTGCAGGGGCAGTGTCTTGCCGGAAACGAAGAAATCGTCCGCCGGATGCATGCGGAAGGCCATCTGATCGGAAATCATACGTTTCATCATGTTCAGCTTACGAAAGTATCAGAAGAGGAAGCGAGGGAGGAGGTCGTGAAAACAAGCAATGCAATCTACGAGATCACAGAGGAATATCCCGTCTATATCCGTCCGCCGTTCGGGGAATGGAGAGAGGGGCTGGACCTTGCAGTGACGATGATCCCGGTACTCTGGGATGTGGATTCCCGCGACTGGGAGAGCCAGAACACCGCGTCGATCTGCAGCGTGGTGCTTCCGAATGTGAAGGATGGCAGCATTATTCTCATGCATGACGGCTACCGCGCGACGGTGGAAGCGCTCCGGCGGATCGTAAAAGAATTAAAAGAAGAGGGATACACGTTTGTGACGGTGCGTGAGCTGATTGAAGAATAGCTTCCGCGGATTCCATCGAACATAGTTGCGGAGAATCCGAGATTAAGGGGTTGAGGATACCCGCCAAAATGTGATAAGATAAATGGCAGGAAGAAAAATGGGGTGAAAAATACATGGATTTGTTTGATTATATGAAAGAAACCACAATGGAAAAAGAGTCCCCCCTCGCATCGCGCATGCGCCCGACAACGCTGGACGAGGTGGTTGGACAGGAGCACATCATCGGCCCTGGAAAGCTGTTGTACCGTGCGATCAAGGCGGATAAACTCGGCTCCGTCATTTTCTACGGCCCTCCAGGAACGGGAAAAACGACGCTTGCCCGCGTCATCGCCAACACGACAAGCGCAGAGTTTACCCAGCTGAATGCCACGACAGCCGGCAAAAAGGATATGGAAGAAGTCGTAAAAGAAGCGCAGCAGCGGATCGGCATGTACGGCAAAAAGACGATTCTTTTTGTCGACGAGATCCACCGCTTCAACAAGGGGCAACAGGATTATCTGCTTCCGTTTGTGGAGGACGGCACACTCGTTCTGATTGGCGCGACGACGGAAAACCCGTATTTCGAGGTCAACGGGGCGCTGATTTCGCGTTCCATTATCTTTGAATTAAAGCCGCTCGAAAAAGAGGACATCGAAAAACTGCTGGAGCGCGCGGTGACGGACCCGGTAAAGGGGCTCGGGACGTACAACGTTGTGCTCGATGCGGATGCAAAAGAGTTCCTCGCCGACATCGCAGGCGGTGACGCGAGAGCGGCCTTAAATGCAATCGAGCTGGGCGTCCTCTCGACGGAACGTCAGGCGGACGGAAAAATCCATATCAATCTCGAAACGGCATCGGAGTGCATCCAGAAGCGCGTCGTGCGGTACGACAAGACGGGCGATCAGCATTACGATACGATCTCTGCATTTATTAAAAGCATGCGCGGTTCTGACCCGGATGCGGCGGTCTTTTATCTGGCCAAAATGCTGTATGCCGGGGAGGATATCAAGTTTATCGCCCGCCGCATCATGATCTGCGCGGCGGAGGATGTCGGCCTTGCCGATCCGAATGCCTTAAATGTAGCAGTTTCCGCGTCCCTTGCCGTGGAACGCGTCGGCATGCCGGAGGCGCAGATTATTCTGGCGGAGGCAGCCACGTATGTTGCCTGTGCACCGAAGAGTAATTCTTCGTGCGAGGCAGTCTTTGCGGCGATGAAGACGGTCGGAAGTGTGCGGACGTCGGTTCCGCCGCATCTGCAGGACGCCCATTACAAAGGTTCTGCCAAACTCGGCCACGGTCAAGGCTATCAGTATGCACATGATTACCCGAATCACTACGTCGAGCAGCAGTATCTGCCGGACGAGATCTTAGGAAGCCGTTTCCTTCATCTTGGAACGAACGGCTATGAGCAGAAGATCCGGGAAAACTTCAAAAAAATTGGAAAAGACATCGAATAAAAGGGGAAGAAACCATGACAGACTGGCTTGGAAAGCCGTATTATTCGCTGGACGCCTATCTGAAAAAGACGTTCGGGGAAAAAGTGTACAAGCTCTCGCTCGACGGCGGGATGACGTGTCCGAACCGGGACGGCACCTGCGGTGACCGGGGCTGCATTTTCTGCAGTGCGGGCGGCTCCGGTGATTTTGCCGGGGACAGAAACAAATCCATCCCGGAACAGATCCGGGAGCAGAAATCCCTCCTGCAGCAAAAGCGGCCGGTGCATAAGTTCATCGCCTATTTCCAGGCGTATACGAACACGTACGCGCCGGTGGAATATCTGGAAAAAATTTTCCGGGAGGCAATTTCGGACGAGGAGATCGTGGTCCTTTCGATCGGAACGAGACCGGACTGCTTAGGGGAAGAGGTTCTTTCTCTGTTAGAAGAGCTGAACCGGATCAAACCGGTCTGGGTGGAGCTGGGACTGCAGACGATGCATGAAAAAACGGCACAGTATATCCGAAGGGGCTATCCGCTTTCCTGTTTTGAACAGGCAGTAAACGAGCTGCAAAGGCGGGGGATTCCCGTGATTGTCCACACGATCCTCGGTCTGCCGGGGGAGGGACAGGAAGAAGTCTTTGCAACAATGGATTACCTGAATGGACTTTCCATTTCCGGCATCAAGCTTCAGCTGCTTCATGTGCTGAAAAACACGGATCTTGCGGCGGACTACGCGGCCGGAAAATTTGAGGTGCTGGAGCAGGATGCGTATCTTACCCTTGTCATCGACTGCCTGCGGCGCCTCCGTCCCGATCTTGTGATCCACCGTGTGACGGGAGACGGCCCCGGGGATCTTCTGATTGCACCAACATGGAGCCAGGCAAAACGCACCGTCTTAAATGAGCTGCATCATCGCATGAAAGAAGAACATGCGTATCAGGGACAGCTTCTGGACGAAGAAAAAGGAGGAAACACACCGTGATTGAATCATCCTTTACGTTATACAAACTGATTATTCTCTACATGCTGCAGAATGTGAATTTTCCGCTGTCAAATACACAGATTTCGGATTTTATCCTGGAAAAAGAGTACACGAACTACTTTCATCTCCAGGAGGCGTTAAGCGAGCTGCAGGATACAAAGCTGATCGAGATCGAGAAGGTGCGCAACACCTCGTACTACCACATGACTGAGGAGGGCAGCAAGACGCTTTCCTTCTTCGAAAACGAGATCTCTCCGGAAATCCGGGAGGAAATCGACCGCTATATGAAGGAACACTCCTATGAACTGCGGAAAAAAGCGTCCGTTGTGGCCGATTACTACAAGACCGCGGGAGATGACTACGAGGTCCGCTGTCAGGCAAGAGAGCGGAAGACGACTATTTTTGAGATTGTCGTGACGGTTCCGTCCGAGGAGGCGGCCAAAAAGATCTGCAGCAACTGGGAAAACCGGAGTCAGAAGATTTATGCTTCGATTATGAATGAACTGTCAAGATAACGATTGACAGGAATGGTGGCATATAATAGAATAAATTAGTATGTCTAAAAAGCATAAACATGGAAAACATAGTAAATAAGATTTTATATTCTAAAGGAGATAAAACCGTGCCTGATTATACAAAAGAAATTGAAAGACGGCGTACCTTTGCCATCATTTCCCACCCGGATGCCGGTAAAACCACACTGACTGAGAAATTCCTGCTGTACGGAGGAGCGATCAATCTCGCCGGTTCCGTAAAAGGAAAAGCGACTGCGCGCCATGCCGTATCCGACTGGATGGAGATCGAGAAAGAGCGTGGTATTTCCGTTACCTCTTCCGTTCTGCAGTTCAATTACGACGGCTACTGCATCAACATTCTGGATACCCCGGGACACCAGGACTTCTCGGAGGATACGTACCGTACCCTGATGGCAGCCGATTCCGCCGTCATGGTTATCGATGCATCGAAGGGTGTCGAGGCACAGACCAGAAAGCTGTTTAAAGTCTGTGTCATGCGCCACATCCCGATCTTCACTTTCATCAATAAGATGGACCGTGATGCCAATGATACCTTTGAACTTTTAGATGATATTGAAAAAGAACTCGGTATTCCTACCTGTCCGGTCAACTGGCCGATTGGATCCGGAAAAAAATTCCGTGGTGTCTACGACAGAGATACCAGAAAAGTTCTGACCTTCTCCGATACCATGAAAGGAACCAAAGAAGGCCATATCGAAGAACTTGATGTTGACGATGCAAAAATCGATGAGGTCATGGATCCGGATCAGAAAGAACAGCTGATGGATGAAATCGAACTTTTAGATGGCGCAAGTGCGGAATTTGATATGGAAGCTGTAAGTTGCGGAAAACTTTCCCCGGTATTCTTCGGATCAGCCCTGACAAACTTCGGTGTGGAAACTTTCCTGCAGCATTTCCTGACTATGACCACTTCACCGCTGCCAAGAACGGCAGACTGTGGTGTGATCGATCCGATGACGGAAGATTTTTCTGCATTTGTCTTCAAGATTCAGGCCAATATGAACAAAGCCCACAGAGACCGAATCGCATTCATGCGTATCTGCTCCGGTAAATTTGATGCCGGAATGGAGGTTTATCATGTACAGGGCGATAAAAAAATGCGTCTGTCCCAGCCACAGCAGATGATGGCACAGGATCGGCACATTGTGGAAGAAGCATACGCGGGAGATATCATCGGTGTCTTTGACCCGGGTATCTTCTCTATCGGAGATACTGTATGTACACCGGGCAATAAATTTGCCTATGAAGGTATTCCGACTTTTGCACCGGAACATTTTGCAAGAGTCCGTCTGTTAGACAGCATGAAGCGAAAACAGTTCGTCAAAGGTGTCAACCAGATCGCCCAGGAAGGAGCTATCCAGATCTTTCAGGAATACATGGGAGGAATGGAAGAGATCATTGTCGGAGTTGTCGGTGTGCTGCAGTTCGACGTGTTAAAATACCGCCTGGAAAACGAATACAACGTAGATATCCGTCTGGAAAATCTGCCATATGAACATATTCGCTGGATCGCAAACAAAGAAGAAATCGATGTGGAAAAACTGACCGGAACCTCAGATATGAAGAAAGTAAAAGATATGAAAGGCAATCCACTGCTCCTCTTTGTAAACTCCTGGAGTGTGGGAATGACACTTGATCGAAATGAGAATCTGCAACTGGAAGAATTCAGTAAAAACTAAGGCAATCCCCCTTTCATTTTATGTAAATTTTTGATATAATAGATATAAATAATGGTTCCTGACTGAAAAATCAGAAAACAGCCGGGAAAACTCTTGATTATAAGGAGGGTTTGAAATGACAGATAATAAAAAAGATATGCGTGATACGTATACCATATATGACGATCAGACTATTGGAAAAGTACAGATTGCAGACGAGGTTGTGGCAATTATCGCAGGACTTGCTGCAACAGAGATTGAAGGTGTGAAATCTATGGCAGGCAATATTACAAATGAACTGGTAAGCAAGCTGGGTATGAAGAACCTTTCCAAGGGTGTAAAGGTCAATGTCAGTGAGGAAAACGTTTCTGT
>ERZ825896.4370-NODE-4370-length-10891-cov-3.157807_pt1 | contig 10891 bp, 8 predicted proteins | sample MGYA00519858_ERZ825896 | MGnify/ENA primary metagenome ERZ825896 (study PRJEB31778, sample SAMEA3449214) | human gut metagenome | biome: human gut; feature: human-associated habitat; material: faeces | place: United Kingdom | collected 2010/2012 ... | reverse complement strand
TTCATGCTTCTGACAGCACAGAATTTTCCGCACATACTGCAGGTATCGCTGTGGTCATCTTCCGGCATTCTGCTGGCGCGGATGGATTTGGCAGTTTCGGATCTAAAGCACAGGCATACTGGGCATCCCAGTCGAGCACACGACGTGCATCTGCCATTTTATCATCTATATCACGGGCGCCGGGGATTCCTTTGGCAATATCAGCTGCATGAGCTGCGATTTTGGAGGCAATGATTCCCTGCTTGGTATCTTCTACATTTGGAAGAGCCAGATGTTCGGCTGGTGTTACATAACAAAGGAATGCAGCACCGTTCATGGCAGCAACGGCGCCACCGATGGCTGCGGTGATATGGTCATATCCGGGAGCAATATCGGTGACAAGTGGTCCGAGTACATAGAAAGGAGCTCCCATACAGATGCTCTGCTGGACTTTCATATTGGCAGCTACCTGATCCAGAGGCACATGTCCGGGACCTTCCACCATAACCTGTACATTATGATCCCATGCACGTTTTGTCAGTTCTCCGAGACGGACCAGTTCTTCAATTTGGCATACATCGGTTGCATCTGCCAGACATCCCGGCCGGCAGGCATCACCTAAAGAAATGGTCACATCATATTCTTCACAGATATCAAGAATTTCATCATAATACTCATAGAATGGATTTTCCTCTCCGGTCATGCTCATCCAGGCAAAAACCAGACTTCCTCCACGGCTGACGATATTCATTTTTCGTTTGTGCTTTTTGATCTGCTCGATGGTTTTTCGTGTGATTCCGCAGTGGAGAGTGACAAAGTCCACACCGTCCTCCGCATGCATCCGGATCACATCTATAAAGTCTTTTGCGGTCAGAGTTGCAAGATCACGCTGATAATGAATAACGCTGTCATAGACAGGAACCGTACCGATCATAACCGGACATTCACTTGTCAGTTTACGGCGGAAAGGCTGGGTATTTCCATGGCTGGAAAGATCCATGATGGCTTCGGCACCGAGTTCCACAGCGCTCATTACTTTCTTCATTTCGATATCATAGTCTTTACAGTCACGGGAAACACCGAGATTGACATTGATTTTTGTGCGGAGCATACTTCCCACACCTTCCGCGCTTAAACAGGTGTGATTTTTATTGGCGCAGATTGCTACTTTACCTTCTGCAACAAGCGTCATCAGTTTACTGACATCCATATGTTCCTTTTCGGCTACAAGGCTGATTTCGGGTGTGATGATTCCCTTGCGTGCCGCATCCATCTGAGTGGTGTAATTTCTCATGTTGTTTTGCCTCCATTCTTTTCACATACATAATAAAAAAGTATCTGTTTTTGACGTCAGCAAAACACAGACGTATTCATGCAGAACAAAAATCCATACGTCCGGACAATATATAGAAATAGTTGCTGACGCCTGCATCAGAAAGCAGGTTCCGGGTTTCTGATGCTGAACAAAATCATAAGATCTTGTCTTTTTTTCAGCGGTACAAGGTGGTGTCCCCGATGTATCGCTTTTGACAGCCGGATATACTGAGCGAAGTAAAAAGGACCCTTACCTGAGTAAGGATCCTGTGATCTGTCTGATGGAAAAAAGAAACAGTGTGTGTATGTCTAACTCTTTTATCCGGTATATCTTTCCTACGTTGGCATTATCCAAATCAGGTTTTCGGGTCGAAACGGAATCACGTCTCCTCTCAGCCGGCTTTCACCAGCTCCCCGTCAGCAATATAAAGGTTGTCTTGGTGTTATTATGTATCAGAACAGGTGAAAATGCAAGAGAAAATTCAGAAACAGTAGTGTCTGGCAGGAAAATTCGGAGAAATTTCAGTGTAGCAGACACTTCGCACTTCACAAGTTCACTTTAGTGTGGTAAAATGAGCGAAAAGTGATGTTGCCCTCTGTGGCGGAAAAGGAGAAAAAGGATATGGCAGAAAGAGTCATTAAAGCAGCTTTGCTTGGTTTTGGCACCGTAGGTGGTGGTGTATATAAAGTGTTAAAAATGCAGCAGGAAGAGATGGTTTCAAAGCTGGGAGCCAGAGTGGAACTGAAGAAGATACTGGTTCGGAATATAGAGAAAGCGGCTCAGAAGACAGACGATCCGTCACTGCTTACGAATAACTGGAAAGAGATTGTAGACGATCCGGAGATTGAGATTGTAATCGAGCTGATCGGAGGCATCGAACCGGCGAGAACTTATATTCTGGAAGCGCTGGAGGCAGGAAAGAATGTCGTGACGGCAAATAAGGATCTGATCGCAGCGGACGGTCACATTCTGTTAGATACCGCTGCAAAGAACAAAAAAGATTTTCTCCATGAAGCAGCAGTGGCCGGCGGAATCCCGATCATCCGCCCGATCAAACAGTGTCTGGCAGGCAATCATATTTCTGAAGTTATGGGTATCGTGAACGGTACGACTAACTTTATCCTGACCAAGATGAGCCAGAACGGTATGGAGTTTGCTGATGCTCTGAAACTGGCGCAGGATCTCGGCTATGCGGAAAGTGATCCGACAGCGGACGTGGAAGGTCTGGATGCGGGAAGAAAAGTGGCGATCCTCGCCAGTGCAGCGTTCAATTCCAGAGTGACTTTTGATGATGTATATACCGAAGGAATCACCAAAATCACGGCAACGGATATCGAATATGCCAACGAGATGGGATGCGTGATCAAACTTCTTGGCGTGGCTAGAAATACACCGGAAGGAATCGAGGCGAGAGTCCATCCGATGCTGATCGATGTGAATCATCCGCTGGCATCGGTTAATGACGCATACAATGCCGTATTTGTACAGGGAGATGCGGTGCAGGACGCGATGTTCTACGGCCGTGGCGCAGGAGAACTGCCTACAGCGAGTGCGGTAGTCGGTGATGTCTTTGATATTGTAAGAAATATTCTGCATGACTGCTGTGGAAGAATCGGATGTACCTGTTATAAGAACCTTCCGATCAAACATATGAACGAGATCAGCAGCAAATTCTTCATCCGTATGTTCGTGGAAGACCGTCCGGGTGTCCTGGCAAATATCGCCAGCGTGTTCGGCAACAGTGGGGTCAGTCTGGCACAGGTTATCCAGAGAAGAAAGAAAGACCAGTATGCAGAGATCGTTGTGATCACAGATGAAGTGAAAGAAAAGAATCTGAAAGATGCACTGGCAGTGGCAAAAGGAATGTCTACTGTGAAAGAAATTTCCGGTATGATCCGTGTGGCATAAATAACTTGCAAGTCCTCTCATATAAAGTTATAATGTAACTATTCGTTCAATAGTGACGAAAGTGTTACAAAAACAGGAAGAAATATCAGGCAAAATGCCGATAAATACTGACTGAAGACTTTATATGGGAGGATTTTTTGCATGGAACAGTCAAGAGCCTGGGTGCAGGCGTTAAGAGAAAATATCGGAAAGGTTCTGGTCGGGAAAGAGGAGACTATTGATCTGGTACTGACCACACTGGCAGCGGGAGGACACGTACTTCTGGAAGATGTACCGGGAACCGGAAAGACGATGCTGGCGAAGTCATTATCCAGATCACTGGATGCTGATTTCGGACGTATTCAGTTTACACCGGATCTTCTGCCATCGGATATCACTGGACTGAACTATTATAATCAGCAGGCAGGTGAATTTCAGTTTCGCCCGGGTCCTGTATTTGCCAATATTATTCTGGCAGATGAGATCAACCGCGCGACTCCGAGAACTCAGGCAAGTCTTCTGGAATGTATGGAGGAACGCCAGGTGACGGTAGACGGGGTGACAAGAAAACTGGCAGAACCTTTCTTTGTTATTGCAACCCAGAACCCGTTGGAAACGACAGGAACTTTCCCCCTTCCGGAAGCACAGCTGGATCGTTTCTTTATGAAACTGTCAATGGGACTGCCGGATAAGAAAGAAGAAGTGGGAATTTTAAAGCGTTTTATACTGGATCAGCCGTATGAAACATTGCAGGCAGTATGTAAAAAAGAACAGATTCTGGCAGCGCGGGAGCAGGTAAAGAAGGTTCATGTACATGAACTTCTGCTGGAGTATATGGCAGATCTGGTACAGGCGACAAGAAAAGACAAAGAGATTCTGTCCGGTGTGAGTCCACGTGGAACGATGGCGCTTCTTCGGGCATCTCAGGCGTATGCATGGATCCGGGGAAGAGACTATGTGGTGCCGGAGGATATCAAAACAGTAGCCGGTCCTGTCATGGCACATCGTCTGGTATTGTCAAGAGGATTTGGCGGGGCAGTTACCGGTCAGACAAAGATTGAGGAGATTCTGGGTCAGGTGAGCGTGCCGACAGAAGAATGGGAGAGATAGCAGATGATCATTATAGTAGTACTGATCGGTGCATTTGTGATGAATGCTGTGCTGGTGAAGAGCTACGGGCATCTGTGGGAAAAACATCTGGATGCACGTGTGAAATTTCAGAAAGAACCTTCTCTGGAAGGGCGGGATGCCATACTGACGGAAACCATCTATAACAGAAAATGGCTGTTTCTTCCTGTGTTGCAGGTGGGATTTCAGATGCACCGGAATCTTCGGTTTGCCGACGGAGAAAATACAAGTGTCTCGGATCAATGTTATAAAAGAGATATCTTTTCGGTAGGCAGTTATCAGAAAATTACCAGGACGATTTCATTCTACTGTTCCAGGCGTGGATATTATGAATTGTCTCAGGTGGAACTGGTGACAAGAAGTCCGCTGATGAATGGAAAATTCTATAAAACACTGGAATCGCCGGATCATTTCTATGTGTATCCGCGGATGGTGGATGAGACCAGGCTTGAGATCCCCTTTCAGAAAATAATGGGAAGTGTGCTGTCCCGGAAGAATCTGTATGAAGATCCTTTTGAATTTCGGGGAATCCGGGAATATCAGCCGACAGATCCGATGCATAAGATTAACTGGAAAGTATCTGCACGGACGGATCAGTGGATGGTCAATCTCTATGATTCCACATCTGCACAGGAAGTGGTGGTTTTGCTGGATGTAGAAGACGAGACCATCTGGAAATTTGATGCGATCCACGAAGAGGGGATCCGGCTGGCAGCAGCCCTGGTTTCCCGTCTGTTGCAGAATGGAATTCCTGCGGGGATCCGTACCAATGGACGAGATCTGAAGACAAAAGCATGTTTCAGCCTGGAACCGGGTACCGGACCACAGCAGGTTCGTGCGTTGTATGAAGGACTGACACGGCTGGATCTGGATCAGAAAGCAGAACACATGGAAGTGATCCTGGATCGTCTACGGGAAGAGGCAAACAGGGGAAACCGGACCTATGTGATGATTTCCAAAAATCAGAGAGAGAGCTGTTATGACGGATTCTGCAGGCTTCTGAACGAAGGAGGAACCGGTGTATGGATCGCTACCTTATATGAGGATATGGAATGGAAACTTCCGGACAGCCGAAATATGACAGCACTTCGATGGGAGGTGGCAAAATGAAGCAGTTGAAGATAACCAAACGACAGGCGGCACTGATGCTTCTGGAGCTGTGTCATGGATTTTTGATCTTATTTGCCATCTATGCGTGTGCAGTGGTAATATCCGGGCATGGAAGCGAACCGTTTGTACTGGTGGGATGTCTGCTGTTTCCGCTAAATGCAGGCCTGTTTCTGGCAGAGAAGAAAGCAACTCATTTCTGGCAGTTCGGAATCGTTACGTTGCTTCTGATCGGAGGGTCTGTGATGCTTGCAGGAAGTGGTGTTTGCGGAATCTGGACAGGAATTCTGGGAGTTGTTGCGGCATTTTCCTATTTTTATGGGAGGGCATCAAAGAAAACCTGTTGGTTGAAGATTCCGTCGTATCCATGGCTTGGAATTGCTCTGGTTCTGTATTTTCTTGGTCAGCATTTTGTGTCGGATACGGCGATTCGGATTGCTCCGGTTCTTGCAGCATTATATTATCTGCTCTGTAATTTCCATATCAACCTGAAAGAGGTGGATTCTTTTTTAAAAACACATGCATCTCTGGAAAGACTTCCGGTACGGCGGCTGGCTAAGATCAACCAGGGGATGATGTGGTTGGTTTCCGCAGTTACGGCGGTGGCCATGATCGCAGCTCCTTATCTGGGTATTGATCAGCTGATCCGGAAGGGTGGTCAGGCGTTAAAAACTGTGATACGCTGGCTGCTGCATCTGATTCCGAATTCACCGGTGCAAGAGGGAACGATGGCAGCAGAGCAGACGAACCAGATGATGCAGGCGACTGCCAGCAGAGAGATTCCGTGGTTTTTGGAACTGTTGTACAAATTGCTGGATCTGATCGGCTGGATGATCGGTATCAGTCTGGTGCTTGTGTGCGTTTTTGTTGGAGTGCGGGCGCTGTATCGATTGTATCTGCGTTTTAATGAAAAGACCGAGGAAAACGGAGACAAGATCGAACGATTACTGCCACCACCGGCAGCTGAAAAAAAGAAAAATCTGAACCGGAAAAAGAAAGAACATCTTTTCTGGAATCGATCTGCAGATGGAAGGATCCGAAAGCACTATCGGAAAAAAGTTCTCGAAAAACTGAAAGGATCCCCGGACAGTGCCTGGACACCAACCCAGACTGCAGGTCACATGGAGCTGGGGGATGCCGATGCGAAAGTATTTGCACAGATTTATGAGAAAGCGCGATATGCAGGAACATCCTGCACAAAAGAAGAGATGGAGAAGATGCTTCGGATACGATAAAACTCTTGTGGACAGAAAAAGCTGAAAGTACTGTAAACTTTCAGCTTTTTCTTTTTATGGCTTACTTTCTTTGTACTTCTGTGGTACAATCGTGTATGCATGTCCATTATGGGATGTAAAGATAAAATGGAGGGATACTCAAGTATGAGCAAGAAAAAAGGAGAAGGCCTGAAATCATTTAACAAAGGGTTTAGCGTTCCGGACACTTACATTATTATTTTCTTTGTGGTTGTCCTTGCTGCGATCGTTACGTTCTTTGTTCCGAAGGGCTACTACGAAACACAGGATGTTACGTACATGATGAACGGGGTGGAGAAGACCCGTACGGTAATTAAAGATGGAAGTTTCCAGTATCTGACAGACGATGCGGGAAAAGCAGTCACAGAAGGGGTTACCTTATTCAGTGGTGACGGCGAAAGTGGTTTCTTTAATTACATGTTTAATGGAATTGTCAGCGATTCTGCGATTCAGATCATTGCATTTTTGCTGGTAGTTGGTGGTGCGTTTGGTATCATGATTCGGACAGGAGCCATCGAAGCGGGACTGGTCGGACTGATCCGCAAGGCAAAAGGGGCAGAAAAATTGCTGATTCCGGTTCTTTTTGTGTTGTTTTCTCTAGGCGGGGCTGTTTTTGGAATGGGAGAGGAAGCACTTCCGTTTACCATGATTTTGTGTCCACTGTTTGTTGCGGTTGGATATGATACGGTCATTGCAGTTCTGGTTACTTATGTGGCAACACAGATTGGTTTTGGTGCTTCCTGGATGAACCCGTTTTCTGTGGGTATCGCACAGGGAATTGCCGGTATTGATGTGTTTTCCGGTGCGGGATTCCGTATGGCGATGTGGGTGGTATTTACTGCACTCGGCTGTGGAATGACCATGTTTTATGCAGCGAAAGTGAAAAAAACACCGACGATCTCGGTTGCTTATAAGACAGATCAGTATTTCCGTGAGCAGAACGAGAAAACAGGTATCGATGATGGTCATTCTTTCGGGATCGGACACATTCTGGTTCTGCTTACACTGGCTGTTACCGTTGTATGGGTAGTCTGGGGTGTTATGAAAAAAGGATATTATATGCCTGAGATCGCGACACAGTTCTTTATCATGGGTATCGTTGCAGGTGTGATCGGCGTGATGTTCCATCTGAACGATATGAAGATGAATGATATTGCAACTTCTTTTAAAAATGGTGCAAAAGATTTGATCGGAGCGGCTCTGGTTGTAGCCATGGCGCAGGGAATCATGCAGGTACTCGGTGGTTCCGATCCGACAACTCCAACCGTGATCAATACGATCATGTATGGAATCTCCAAAGCACTGGCAGGACTTTCCGGTGCGGCAGCAGCTGTGCTGATGTATCTGTTTCAGTCCGTATTTAATTTCTTTGTGGTATCCGGATCCGGACAGGCAGCAGTCACGATGCCAATCATGGCTCCGCTGGCAGATCTGCTGGGAGTTACCCGTCAGACTTCGGTACTTGCTTTCCAGCTGGGAGATGCATTTACCAATCTGATTGTTCCGACTTCCGGATGTCTGATCGGTTCTCTGGCTATTGCCAGAATCGAGTGGTCCAGCTGGATCAAGTTCATGTGGAAATACCTGGGTGTGTTGATGATCGGTGCTGTGATCACGATTTTGATCGCGGTTGGAATCGGATTCTGATGATGGTATTGTTCACGGAAACAGATTGAAGGAAAAGGGAATCTATTGTAAAATAAAGCGTGTAGATGGAAAATTATTTTCCACTACACGCTTTTTGTTCTTTTTGTTGAAAGGAAGCGTTTAATATTTATGTTGCAGGAAGGATTACAGACGTATGAAATTAATTAAAAATATCAATCTATATGCACCGGAACATCTTGGAAACAAGGATGTGCTGATCATCGGAGATAAAATTGCCAAGATAGAAGAGGCAGGATGCATGCCGGAGATACCGTATCTCACAGCGGAGGATATTATTGACGGCAGTGGAAAGATTCTGACACCGGGTTTTATTGACTGCCATGTGCATATTCTTGGCGGTGGCGGAGAGGGCGGTTTTGCCAACCGCACACCGGAAGCGACGGTGGAAGGGCTTACAAAGTTCGGTGTCACCACAGTGGTCGGATGTCTTGGAACGGACGGTATCGGAAGAGATATGTGCGCGCTGGTGGCAAAAGCAAAAGGGTTATGTGAACAGGGAATGTCAGCTTACTGTTATACCGGAAGCTATCAGATTCCGGTGCACACACTGACGGACAGCATCACAAAAGATATCATGATGATTCAGGAAATCATCGGAACCGGAGAAATCGCCATTTCCGATCATCGTTCTTCCCAGCCGACGTTTGAAGAATTCGTTCGTGTGGTGGCGGATACGAGACTGGGAGGTGTTCTTTCAGGAAAAGCAGGTGTTGTCAATGTGCATCTCGGGGACAGTCCGAGATGCATGGATCTGATCGAGCGCGTGGTGGCAGAGACCGAGATACCGGCCTCTCAGATTCTTCCGACTCATATCAACCGGAACGAGAAACTGTTCTGTAAGGCCACTGAATATGCAAAGAATGGTGGAAATGTTGATTTTACCGGCAACGAAGATATCGATTACTGGGAAACTATCTGTGATGAAGTCAGAGTATGCAACGGGATCCGGCGGATGATGGAAGCAGGGGTGGATCCGAAACACATCACCATTTCTTCCGATGGTCAGGGAAGCCTGCCCATGTATACGGCCGGAGGAGAATTCCTTGGAATGGGCGTCGGACAGTCCAGTTGTCTCCTGAAAGAGGTCAAAGAGTGTGTATGTAAAGCAGACATTCCTCTGGAGATTGCCATCTCCACCATCACGGCCAATCCGGCGCGGATTCTGCAGTTGAAAGATAAGGGAAAGATTGAGGAAGGGTGCGATGCGGATCTTTGTATCCTGAATCAGGAACTGGATCTCGTGGAAGTGATAATAAGAGGAAAATGCAGAGAAAGCATCTGCTGACAGGAACTCCCCACTTGCGGGAAGTTTCATAAAGTGCTATAGTGTGAAAAGCAAAAAATAAAGGAGTTTAGAGAAAATGAGAACAGCAGATTTTTATTATGATCTTCCCCAGGAATTGATTGCGCAGGATCCGTTGGAAGACCGTTCTTCTTCCAGATTGCTTGTGCTGGATAAAAAGACCGGAAAGACAGAACATCACGTATTTCGGGAGATCACAGACTATCTGAATCCGGGAGACTGCCTGGTGCTGAATGATACAAAAGTAATCCCGGCACGACTGATCGGTGTAAAAGAGGAGACCGGAGCTAAGATAGAAGTGCTTCTGCTTAAAAGGGGTGCGGATGATGTATGGGAAACGCTTGTAAAACCGGGAAAGAAAGCAAGACCGGGAGCAAGGATCAGTTTTGGAGATGGTCTTTTAGTCGGAGAAGTCATGGAAGTCGTAGAAGAAGGAAACCGTCTGATCCATTTTGAATATGATGGCATTTTTGAAGAAATTCTGGATCAGCTAGGACAGATGCCTCTGCCTCCGTACATTACCCATCAGCTTCAGGATAAAGACCGGTATAATACGGTTTATGCGGCTCATTCCGGTTCTGCGGCGGCACCGACAGCGGGACTGCATTTTACACCGGAACTGTTAAAAGAAATCGAAGAAAAAGGTGTTGATATAGCCCGGGTGACGCTCCATGTAGGACTTGGAACGTTCCGTCCCGTGAAAGTAGATGATGTGGAAAATCATCATATGCATTCGGAATTCTATATGATTGATGAAGAGGCGGCGGAAAAGATCAACAGAGCAAAAGAAAATGGACGTAAAGTCATCTGTGTGGGAACAACGAGCTGTCGCACAATCGAATCAGCCGCAGATGAAAATGGAAAGCTGAAAGCATGCAGCGGATGGACAGAGATCTTTATCTATCCGGGATATCAGTTTAAAGTATTAGATGAGCTGATCACGAATTTCCATCTGCCGGAATCAACTCTGGTAATGCTGGTATCGGCACTGGCAGGAAGGGAGCATGTTCTTGCGGCATATGAAGAAGCTGTAAAAGAAAGATACAGATTCTTCAGTTTTGGTGATGCGATGTTCATCAAAGATTAAAAATTCTTTCTGTGGTTGGGTGAATTAGTAGTTGTTGGGGAGACACGCTTGTAAAGAAAAAGACTTCTTTATGGCGAAGCGGACGCAGAAAGCAGGATATTCCTTCGCAGTGCAGGCCCGCTTTACCTCAGCCCGTTGACCGTTTGTAACTCGAAAGTGGAAAT
>ERZ825896.4367-NODE-4367-length-10893-cov-3.974534_pt1 | contig 10893 bp, 9 predicted proteins | sample MGYA00519858_ERZ825896 | MGnify/ENA primary metagenome ERZ825896 (study PRJEB31778, sample SAMEA3449214) | human gut metagenome | biome: human gut; feature: human-associated habitat; material: faeces | place: United Kingdom | collected 2010/2012 ... | reverse complement strand
AAACAATAAGAAAGGAGAAATATCATTAATTAATGATATAAGTAAAGATAGTGAGAAAAAAGATTTGGATAATGGTATGCATCTGCTTTTTGCTTGTTGCTTGTGGTCCAGGTAAGATAAAAGCTGATAAAAAACTCGTCGGAACTTTAAATAGTACAATGGATGACCAGACACTTACTTCAACAATAGAAATCGAATATAACAGTGAAGATGAAACACCAGTGAAGGGCGTATTTAAACATAAATATGATAATCTCGAAAAGACAGAAACTAATAATAATATTCTAGCAACTTTTATTAACCGACAAACTATAATTGAACAATTAGAAGGGGTAGAGGTATCTGCAGATGTTACAGATACAAGTTTTGATTTTGAAGAAGAATGGGATTATAACGTCGTTGATGTAAATAAGGCTTTAGAAGCTGATGAAGATCAGAAAAATTTTATAGAAGATGGTAAATATTCATTAACAAAAATGAAAAATTATTACGAAAATCAGGGATATTCTTTTGAAGAAAAAGATTTAAAATAGTTTAAATATAGATTTACCAATAAATAAGAGAATAAATTATTATGATTATTATTCTAATAATTTATTCTCTTATATTTTTTGTTATCTCTTTTACTATGCCAACGGCAATTATGAAGATTTTTACAAACAGTCCTGATACGATTGCTGCTGGCAGTGAGTATTTGAGGGTGATTTCATTTTCATTTGTGTTTATGGGATTTTCTCAGGTTTTTATGAGTGCTCTTCGAAGTATCGGAAAAATAATGCTGCCTTCTGTTACATACGTTGTTTCTCTTTGTGTCAATGTGCTTTGTAATGCTACATTTATATTTGGTCTGTTTGGACTTCCGAAGCTTGGAGTTACTGGTGTTGCCCTTGGTACTGTTATTGCCAGAATGGTAGAAGTACTCATTTGTCTTATCTACTCATTAAACAGTTCTGATGTCAGATTTAGAATAAAATACTTCTTTGCAAAGTCGGGCATTCTATTCAAGGATTTTATGAAGATTGCAAGTCCAGCCGTAATAAATGATGTTGTCTGGAGTTTTGCCAGTTCAGCTTTCGCAGCAATCCTTGGCCATATTGGAGATGATATGGTAGCTGCAAATGCCGTTGCTGTCATGGTAGTAAATATTGGTGCTATCGCCTGTCGTGGTTTTGCTAACGCTACCACCATTATTGTCAGCCAGGAGTTAGGACAGGATCACATTGATACAGCCAGAGAGTATGGAAAACGTATGCTTAGAATAACGACTATTGTAAGTATGGTCGGATGCGTTATTATTCTGGCGATTCGCCCTTTGATACTGGATTTCTATCGGGATAAGCTGACAGAGACAGCCATTTATTACCTTGGCATTTTTATAATCATGACAACCTGGCGCCTTTTGGGAGAAGGAATCAATACTTGTCTTATATGCGGATGTTTTAGAGGTGGCGGCGATTCAAGATTCGGAATGATCATAGATTCCATCTTTATGTGGCTTGTTGCAGTTCCACTAACATTCCTTGCAGCGTATGTTTTCAAACTGCCTCCGATCTGGATATACTTTATAATGACTTTGGATGAGTTTGAAAAAATGCCGGTGGTATTCATTCACTATTTCAGAGGCAAATGGCTTACAAATATTACAAGAGATTTTGAGTGATCATGATCATCAAAAGGAGGCAACGCTGTTCACAACAGCGCAGCCTCCTTTTTAGATAAAAATATTCTGTTAAATACAAAACATTAAATGAAGCTCATTGTCTTTAATATAAACAGCCAAGCGGTTAGTGAGAATGCAGACAAAAGTGTTGTCAGCATGACGACGCTGGCACTTAGTGTACCTTCATGTCCCATGCTTTTTGCCATTGTATAGCTGCTGACTGTTGTGGCAGATCCAAGCATAACGAGAATGGCAACAAGTGCTTCATTGCGATAACCTAGAGCAATAGCGACTGGCATAAGAACACCGGAATAGCCGATAAGCTTTAAAAATGCGCATGCTATTGACGGCTTTAATTTGTAGAAGGCTTTTTTGATGTCGAAAGATGCTCCCATTGCCATCAGACCAAGAGGCGTGGCAAGTACGCCGAGATTATGTACTGTTTTTTGAAGGATGGTCGGATGCGGAAGTTTAAGAAGTGACCAGGCAAAACCCACGGCGATGCCTAGGATAATTGGGTTTGTAATTATGCCTTTTACGGTACGAAAAAGGCGGTCACTATTAGAAACTGAAGTTGATTTTGATGCTGAAGTTTCAGAGGCTGGATCACTTTTAGCAGATGATAGTGCCGGAGATGTCAGCGTCAGTGCGGCCACTGCACAAATGTTATAAAGCGGCACAGTTCCGATAATCATAAGTGGCGCCATGCCAGATTGCCCATAAATGTTAACGATGAAGGCGATGCCAAGGATAGCTGCACTGCTGCGGTAAGAACCCTGAATAAACTCACCACGGTCAGATTTATCTTTCAAAAAGGATGACAAAGCAGTAGATACAATGATGCAGCCAAGAGTAGCACAGAAACAAAAAAGTACAAAGCCACCATTCCAGGCCTGATAAAAGTTTTCTTCCCATAAGTCTTCAAACAGCAGTGCAGGAAGTGCAAATTTAAATACAAAGCTGTTCATTCTGTTAGTAAAAGCATCATCAAACACACCGATCTTGCGAAATACAAGTCCGAGAACCATGGTTAAAAAGATCGGAAGAGTTGCATTAATGCTGAATATAAAGTTGTCCATTTTTGTTGCTCCTTTTGATTTTAAACCGAAAGCTGACTAAGTGTTAAAAGCAGCTTTGCTTTACACGGAAATGATACCATATACTATTTTCATCTGCAAGATGATTGCTGTTTTTATTGCTCTTCCTCGTGAAAACTCGTTACTGTTCACGCGTCATGTTACGAAAGCCCTTCGGTGCAAATATTGGGAATAGTAACAATTTTGCCGCCATGTCTATAATCACGTAATATATTTTGAATATCAAGAATAAAAGAATCTGAAACATGTAAAAACTGCACAAAAAACGCACGATTTGAACTGAATAAAATAAACAAAAAACAAATTTTTGTAAAAAAACACTTGTCAAACTATCTAATTGGTGATAGTATAAAGCCATCAACCGGAAACGTTACCGGAAACGTTACCGGAAACGTTACTGACAACGTTTCCAGAACATTCCAGTCGGAACAATTATTCATTTATTTTATGAAGGAAAGAGGAATTTCAAAATGAAGAATGTAAAGAAAATTGCAGCACTTGGACTTTCAGCAACAATGGCAATGGGTATGCTCCCAGCTACACTTGTATCAGCAGACGAGGCAACAGGAACAGTTTATTATCTGAACTTCAAGCCTGAGCAGGCAGATCAGTGGAAGGAACTGGCAGAAAAGTACACCGAAGAGACTGGTGTGCAGGTAGATGTTGTTACAGCAGCTTCCGGAACTTGTGAGTCCACTCTGAAATCTGAGATGGCTAAGTCAGAGGCTCCGACATTGTTCCAGGTAAATGGACCAGTTGGTCTGGCTACATGGAAGGATTACTGCTATGATCTGAAGGACAGCGAAGTTTACAAGCATTTAAAGAGCGATGATTTCGCACTGAAGAATGATGATGGATCTGTACCAGGTATTGCTTATGTAATCGAGACTTACGGTCTGATTTATAATAAGAAACTTTTGAATGATTATATTGCAACTGATGGAGCTGTTGTTTCTTCCGTTGATGAGATTAACAATTTTGAAACTCTGAAAGCAGTAGCAGATGATATTCAGGCAAAGAAAGATGATCTGGGAATTGAAGGTGCTTTCGCTTCCACAGGATTTGATTCTTCTTCTGACTGGAGATTTAAGACACATCTGGCAAACCTGCCGATCTACTATGAGTACAAAGCAGACGGTATCGATTCCACTGATGCGATCAAGGGAACATATCTTGATAACTACAAGCAGATTTTTGATCTGTATATCACAGATTCTACATGTGAGCCGACTGTACTTTCCAGCAAGACTGGTGAGGATGCAGCTTCTGAGTTTGCACTTGGCGAGGCAGTATTCTATCAGAATGGTACTTGGGCTTACAATGATATCAAAGACAACGAAGTAGCAGACGAAGATTTGGGTATGCTTCCAATCTACATTGGTGTAGAGGGAGAGGAAAATCAGGGCCTGTGTACTGGAAGTGAGAACTATTGGTGCGTAAACAGCAAGGCATCTGAGGAAGATATTCAGGCAACACTCGACTTCTTGAACTGGGTAATCACTAGCGATGCTGGAAGAGCTTCTCTGTCTCAGGACATGGGATTTGTAACTCCGTTTGATACTTTCACTGAAGAATATCAGGCACAGAATCCGCTTGTAACTGCAGCAAATGAGTATATTGAAGCAGGTAAAGAGTCCGTTGCATGGTGCTTCACCACAATGCCATCTGAGAACTGGAAAAACGGTGTAGGCAGCGCACTTCTTGAGTATGCACAGGGAACTGGCGACTGGGATGCAGTGAAGACCGCATTTGTTGACGGTTGGGCAACTGAATATGCTGAGATGAACAGCGAAGAAGCAGAGGATGCTACTGAGGCAGATACTGAAGCAGATACTGAGGCAGCAACCGAGGCAGAATAAAGCAGTGACGAAAGGGGCGGGCGAGGGATCGCCTGCCTTTCTTTTGCCAGATAGGAAACTTCCCCGGGTTTCCTATCCGGCAAAAACTTAATTTAGAAAGGTGATATTATGGAAAAAGCAATCAAGAGATATTTTCCGATCTTCGTGCTTCCTACGATGATCGCGTTTACATTGGGATTTATAATTCCATTTGTAGAAGGCGTTTACCTGTCCTTTTGTAAATTTACGACAGTCAATGATGCCAAATTTGTCGGATTTGCTAATTATGCCAAGGTTTTTACGGATGAAACATTTGTCCATGCGTTCTGGTATACTGCAGCATTTACGGTAGTCAGCGTAATTTTGATTAACGTGCTGGCATTTGCAGTGGCACTTTTACTGACAAAAGGCTTTAAAGGAACAAATATTTTCCGTACCGTATTTTTTATGCCAAATTTGATCGGCGGCATCGTACTCGGTTACATCTGGCAGCTGCTCTTAAACGGTATCCTGATGAAATTTAGCCGTACCTTGACATATTCATCAACATATGGCTTTTGGGGGTTGATTATCTTAATGTGCTGGCAGCAGATTGGTTATATGATGATTATCTACATTGCAGGTATTCAGAATATTCCTGGTGAGCTGATTGAAGCAGCTGAGATTGACGGTGCAACAAAGTGGCAGATCCTTAAAAAAGTTACTATTCCGATGGTTATGCCTTCTATCACCGTCTGCACATTTTTAACACTTACAAACTCATTTAAGCTTTTCGACCAAAACCTGGCTCTTACAAATGGAGAACCTTCCAAGATGTCTGAGATGCTTGCATTGAATATTTTCAATACCTTCTATGGAAGAACTGGCTATGAAGGTGTCGGTCAGGCAAAAGCAGTAATCTTCTTCATTCTTGTTACAGTGATTGCACTGACTCAGAACTATTTGACTAGAAGAAAGGAGGTTCAGCAGTAATGAAAAAAGTAAAACACGGTGGAGTTTTCACTGCCATTTTCAGTATTATTTCTATCGGATATATCTTTCCGATCCTGCTTGTTTTTATTAACTCCTTTAAGAAGAAGGCATACATCAGCCGAAAGCCGTTTGACATTCCTACTGGAAAAATGTATGTAGGACTGGAAAATTATTTTCGCGGCATCAAACAGGCGAATTTCCTAGAGGGTGCTAAATGGAGTACGGTTATCACAGTTGGCTCTGTATTTTTGATCATTCTGTGTACTTCCATGTGCGCTTGGTATATTGTCCGTGTAAAAAATGCATTGACTAAGGCAATTTATTATCTTTGCCTTTTTGCTATGATCGTGCCTTTCCAGATGGAAATGTTCACTCTGTCAAAGTTAGCAAACTCATTGGGATTAAACACTCCATGGGGACTGTGGATTATTTATCTTGGATTTGGAGCCGGCCTTTCAGTATTTATGTTTACTGGTTTTGTCAAATCTATTCCAGTAGAGATTGAAGAGGCTGCAATGATCGATGGATGCAATCCGCTGCAGACTTTCTTTGGCGTAGTGCTTCCGGTTTTGAAGCCAACATGTGTGACAGTTGCAATTCTTCAGACTATGTGGATTTGGAACGACTACCTGCTTCCGTACCTTGTATTGGATCTGAAAAAATACGTCACTATTCCGATTGCTGTCCAGTATCTTAAAGGCGGTTATGGTTCTGTTGATATGGGTGCCATGATGGGTGTTCTTGTTCTGGCTATCATTCCGATCATTATTTTCTACCTTTTCTGCCAAAGATACATCATCGAAGGTGTTGTTGCTGGTGCAGTAAAAGGCTGATTACAGACAGAAACAGAAAAATTTCTTGCAAAAATTGAACAGTTCTACTATACTTGACCTTCGGAATGTAATTTAGAAAATAAAGAAACGAATAAGGAGGTGAAGGCATGGAATGTATTACGATCAAGGATGTGGCACGTGTTTGCGGAGTGGGAGTCAGTACAGTATCTAGGGCGATTAATAATCATCCAGATATTAACCCAGAGACGAAAGAGATGATAATGCAGGTTATCAAGGAAAATAATTATGTGCCAAATAACAGTGCACGCAACTTGAAGCGTTCCGATGCCAGAGCCATCGCCATTTTGATTAAAGGAATCAGCAATCCATTTTTTAATAGCATGATCAAGGTTTTTGAAGAAGAGATCCAGAAAAAGAAATATTCGCTGGTTCTTCAGCATGTAGATGCGTGGCAGGATGAAACAGAAGTGGCTCTGGAACTGGAAAAAGAGAAGAGACTGAGAGGAATTATATTTTTGGGAGGTATTGCCTCCCATTCACAAGAGCAGCTGAAAAAGATCCCGGTGCCTTTTGTTTTAAGTACCGTAAGCCTTTTGGGGAAAGAATACAAAAATGATTATTCATTTGTGTCAGTAGATGATGTAAAGGAGAGCTGCCGCATGACGGAGCACCTTATAAGCCAGGGACATGAAAAGATTGCACTTCTCTGTTCATATAAAGAAGATGTGAGTATAGGTGCACTTCGTCTGACAGGCTATAAAAAAGCACTGGAAGCTCATAATATTCCAGTGGACGAAAGATGGATACGTCATATGGATCCAGAATTGGATAGCTATTCAATGGAGAGTGGGTACCGCATGACTAAAGCACTTTTGGAAGAAGGAGTAGATTGTACGGCAATTTTTGCTATTTCTGACAGCTTGGCAATTGGTGCGGTTAGGGCTCTGATTGATGCGGGGAAAAGAGTACCGATGGATATTTCTGTGGCAGGTTTTGACGGAACAGAAATGGCAGCTTATTATAATCCTTCCATTACGACAATACGGCAGCCAGCAGAAACAATGGCAAAAGAAACTATCAAACTTCTTTTTGACAGCATAAAGAAAAAGACGAATGTTCAGCAGTTGATTTTTGAAGGTGAATTAGTACCAGGAGAATCAGTGAAAAAAATAAATTAACAAACATTAAGTGCCACAGGGATAAATGTCTCTGTGGCACTTATAATATGCAAAAATGTATTGATATTTTCGCATAAATTGTGATATGCTATAAAAAAGATTAGGTAGTTTTTAATTCAATTTTGAGTTAGAAAGGGAGGAAAATAAATGGTATCATTTATTGATTGTCATTTGTCTTTGAGAAGATGTTCACCGTTTAATGGTGGGAAATTTGAGGGATGGGGAACTAGCTTTTGTTGGTGGCCAAATCGAATTGGCTATTTGGATGAGCTGTCAGAGCAGGCTGCAAAGTTGTTTTTTGACCCTAAAGAAGGTCTTGGGCTGAATATTATTCGCTATAACATTGGCGGTGGAGATGATCCAACTCATCATCATATTACAAGAACAGATTCGATGGTGCCTGGGTATGCAATAAATCCTTCCCATGATGCTAATGGATATCATTGGTCATACGACTGGAATGCCGATCAGAATCAGAGAAATGTATTAATGAAAGTAGCAGAATGTTATGGAAAGGATTTGATTGTTGAAGGATTTTCAAATTCACCTCCATATTTCATGACTAATTCGGGCTGTTCAAGTGGTTCAGTAAATGCGGGGGAAAATAATCTTCGTGAGGATGCGTATGGTGCCTTTGCTTCATATCTTGCTGATGTTGCACAACATTTTTCAAAAGAATGGGGCATCCATTTTCAGAGTATGACGGCGATGAATGAGCCTGATACTGAATATTGGCATGCGTTAAGCGATAAGCAGGAAGGATGCCATTTTGATCCTGGTGAATCACAGTCTGTTATGATTATAGCATTAAGAGAAGCGTTGGATGAAAGAGGATTAAATGATATTTTAATATCTGGAACGGACGAGACAGGGATTGATTGTCAGATAAATAGTATTAACAGTCTTAGTGAGGTAGCAAGAGAGACAATAGCCCGTATTGACACACATAGTTACTTAGAAGGTGATAATGAAGGCCTTAGAAAACTGGCGCAAAGCTATTATAAAAACTTGTGGATGTCAGAAGTTGATGGCGGCGATACATCACGATTCAATGCAGGGGAGATGGGGGCAGCACTATGGCTGGCAAACAAGATTATTTTTGATATAAATGGACTTCTCCCAGCAGCTTGGGTTTTATGGCAGGTAATTGACAGTCACATTAGTAGTGATGGCTATATGGGAAATAAAGACAGCGGAAAACCAGATTATACAGGTGGTTATTGGGGACTAGCAACGGCAGATCACGATTCGAAAAAGATTATTTTGAGTATGAAGTATTATGCGATGGGACAGTTTTCGCGTTATATTAGACCGAATGATACTATTATTCAGGCAGGAGAACATGTCATAGCGTCATGGAATCAAGAGGAGAGAAAGCTGGTTCTTGTGATGGTCAATGATACAAATGAGAAACAATCTTGCAAGGTTGATTTAGATGAGTTTGCACTGAAAGGGGCAAAAATTTGTCCAATTCGCACAAGTGGTTCGATTGAGAATGGAGAACACTGGAATCAGCTTGAATCTAGTGTACTTACTGAAAATATTTTTGAAACAGAACTTAAGGAAAATTCTATAACAACGTTTGTTATAAGATAATAACACTGGACAAGAAAGCAATAATTCAGGCAAAAATAGCAGCAAATGCTGAAAAAGAAGAGCAGATGTATCGATGATGATACGTGCTGCTCTTCTTGTATTTTTACCAGATGTTCATGATATGCTGAACAATAAGACTTACAGCTGTGATTCCACACCAGCATGACGCACCAATAATAATAGGCTTTCCACCTGTTTTGATGAGCTGGATTACATTGCTGTTTAATCCGATGGCAGCCATAGCCATAATAATCATAAACTTTGACAATTCCTTAATTGGATGAAATATTTGTGCATCAATTCCATTATGTACGCAAACTGTTGTAATTATTGCTGCAATCACAAAATAAAGTATGAACATTGGAAATGTTCTTTTTAAACTAAAGCTTGAACCTTTCATTCCTTCTTTTGCTTTTTTTTGAGCTCGTATAAATGATAATCCGAGTGTAATAGGTATTATGGCAAGTGTTCTTGTAAGTTTTACGGTTACTGCTTTATTTAATGTTTCGCTTCCAAGATTCCACATACTGTCCCATGTTGATGCGGCAGCTGTTACAGATGATGTGTCATTGATTGCTGTTCCTGCAAAAATACCAAATGCATCACCATGAACAGTATCAAATCCTATTGCTTTGCCAAGTATAGGGAAGAAGATGGCTGCAAGTACGTTGAAAAAGAAAATTACTGCGATTGCCTGGGCGATTTCATCATCATCTGCATCAATAATAGGTGCAGTTGCTGCGATAGCAGAGCCGCCGCAGATTGAAGAGCCAACACCTACAAGTATTGATGTATTTGCAGGTACTTTTAAAGCTTTCTTCAATATCCACGCAATAACAAGAGATGTTGTGATAGTACAAATAATGATTGGCAGCGATTGCTTTCCTGTCTGAAAGATTACTCCGAGATTCATTCCAAATCCAAGTAAAACAACTGCAGTCTGAAGGATTATTTTTGATGTCCACTTAATTCCTGCCTCTGCATTTTTCTTATCATTCCAAAACATTGTGATAATCATTCCTGCTATGATTGCAATAACAGCGCCTCCCACCACTGGAAATATTTTTCCTAAGAACCATGATGGAATAGCAATTGCAAGACAAAGAAGAATACCAATTCCATTTTTTTTAATAAAATTCATTTTATAAATTCCTTTCTTTGGTTTTGTTGTAACTATAGAATTGTATCACTGTGCAATAATAATGTAAATAAAAATTTGATAATGCTAGGATAAATAATAGGCTTGACATAATCGTGAATAAGTGGTAATGTTAAAACTAACGAGTGGTAGCTACAATTATCAATCCATTGCCAGACGCTAAGACGCAGAGCAGAAACGAAATGTTTTTGCCTGCGTCTTTTTTATACTATTTATGCTGTCAGCCGAAAGCGGCAGAAAGAAGATTAAAATGAGATATAAAAACCGTGAACGATTATATAGTGTATGATTGGACGAGAAAGATTGGAATTATTATGCATCTTGATAGCAGTTTTAAGCATGTTAGTTGTCTACATATAGACAATGAAATCAATTCATGATAGAATGATTATGGTAGCAAATTAACCAAAATGTATATGGAGGAATCTTTTGGACAATTATTTGAAGTGGTTTTGTGAGGAGAATGGTACTTTACAGACTATATCAGGAGATGATAGGTAAGATTAACATGGAGAATTATAAGATAAGCCTTAGGACAATTACAGAAGATAATTTTATTGAAGCATTTAATTTGAAACTTGCAAACGGACAGGAACGTT
>ERZ825896.4360-NODE-4360-length-10904-cov-6.716195_pt1 | contig 10904 bp, 10 predicted proteins | sample MGYA00519858_ERZ825896 | MGnify/ENA primary metagenome ERZ825896 (study PRJEB31778, sample SAMEA3449214) | human gut metagenome | biome: human gut; feature: human-associated habitat; material: faeces | place: United Kingdom | collected 2010/2012 ... | reverse complement strand
AATGATAGCCAGAGAAAATATAGAAAAAGGACATTCTATTGGGCTTGAACAAGGACAAAAATTGGAAAGAAGAAAGAAAAATATTGAATTAATAACAAATTTGATGAATAGCTTAAGTATTTCGTTTTCAAAAGCAGTTGAATTGTTAAAAGTTTCTGAAGATGAAGTTTTAGAAATAAAAAAATATTTTGAAGCTTAATGGTATTTGCTGGCAAGGACGATATTTTGTCCTTGCTTTTATTTTTGATGACAAAAAATAGATGTAAATAGCTAGAAATGATAACGTTTTTGGAAAATGCTTGTGATAAAATAAACATGAGGAAAAAGGAGATGTATTATGAATACTTATGAACATTTATTTACACCTATTAAAATAGGAAATACAACAGTAAAAAATCGTATTTTTATGCCACCTTTATCAACTAATCTTGCAGATAAAGGTTATGTAACAGATGCGTTAGTAAAGCACTATGCAGCTAGAGCAAAAGGTGGAGTAGGACTTATTGTAACTGAAGTTACAACTGTAGAACCTACATATACATATTTACCAGGAGATATGTCAATCTATGATGATTCTTATATTCCTGGATGGAAAAAACTTGTAGATGCAGTACATCAATATGATACTAAAATCTTATCACAACTCTTTCATCCAGCTTATATGGCTTTTCCAATTCCTGGGACACCACAACTGATAGCTCCTTCTAATGTAGGACCATATTATGCTAAAAGTGCCCCTCGAGAAGTAACAAAAGAAGAATTGAAAGTGATTGTTAAACAATTTGGTGAAGCTGCTTTACGTTTTAAAAAAGCAGGGGGAGATGGTGTAGAAATCCAAGCTGCTCATGCACATGGTTTATTAGGAGGATTTTTAACGCCTTTATATAATAAAAGAACAGATGAATATGGTGGAGATATTCATGGAAGATTACGTTTAACTTTAGAAGTTATTGAAGAAGTAAGAAAACAATGTGGTAGAGATTTTATCATTGATGTGCGTATTTCAGGAGATGAATACAGTGATGGTGGTTTAACACTTAATGATATGATCTATGTCTCTAAACAATTAGAAAAAGCAACCGTTGACTTTATTCATGTTTCTGGAGGAAATACCATTAAAAAAGGAAGTTCAATGCCAGCAAGTGGAACAGCTCCGGCACCACATAAACATGCAAGTGAAGAAATTAAAAAACATGTATCTATTCCAGTGGCAACAGTTTCGCGTATCAACGAACCTTGGGTAGCAGATGAGTTAATCGCTAATGGTGTTTGTGATGCGTGTATGATTGGTCGTCCTAATTTATGTGATAGTGAATTTGCGAACAAAGCAAAAGCAGGAAAAACAGATGAAATTAGACCATGTATTGGTTGTGGAAGATGTTTAACAGGAATTATGTTTGGTAAACCAATTAGTTGTACAGTCAATCCAGCTGTTGAAAAAGAAGAAATTGATGAAGCTCCTGTTAAGAAAAAAGTACTTGTTGTTGGTGGTGGACCAGCAGGAATGGAAGCTGCTTATGTCGCTAAAAAACGTGGACATGAAGTTGTTTTATGTGAACAAAGTGATCGTTTAGGTGGTCAATTAAATATTGCTTGTGTGCCTATTGGTAAACAAGAAATTACTAAAGTAGTTAAATATATGAAGAGTCAATTAACAGGTGTTGATGTTCGTTTAAATACAACTGTGACTAAAGAAATGATTGAAAATGAATTTAAAGATTATGAAATTATTACAACAGTAGGCGCAACACCTAAAGAAATCGAACCTTATAAAGTCTTTAAACAAACAATGACGGCTGATGATATTTTATCTGGTAAAAAATTCCCAGGTAGAAAGATCGTAATTATTGGTGGTGGTTCTGTTGGTTGTGAAACTGCAGATTATTTAGCACCATTGATTAATGATTTATTCCCTACAAATAGAGATATTACTTTAATTGAAATGACTAAAGGATTAATGACAGGGGAATCTGGAGCAACGAAATCATTGCTTACAAGACGTATGATGGAAAAAGGTGTGAAAATTGAATTAAATTCAAAGATCACTTATGTAGATGAAAATACTATTAAATATGAAAAGAATCATCAAGAATATGTTCTAGATGATGTTGATACATTAGTTTTTGCAGTTGGTTATAATCCAGTTGCTTCACCAATTGAAAATGCGCATTTAATTGGTGATTGTCAAAAAATAGGAACATTAAAAGATGCTATTACAAATGCATATCAAATAACAAAGGAGATATAATAATATGAAACTATTAGAACCAATCCAAGTAGGGAAAATGACATTAAAAAACAGAATTATGTTTCCACCTCTTACAACAGGGTATGAAGAAAGAGATGGATCTATTGGTCAAAGAAGTTTAAGTTTTTATGAAAGATTAGCGAAAGGTGGAGCTTCTTATGTTGTTATTGGTGACGTAGCTCCTGTACGTACAGCATCACCAACACCAAAACTTTATAGTGAAGAACAAATACCAGCCTTTAAAAAACTTGCGGATACATTACATCAATATGATTGTAAAGTGGCTTTACAAATCTTCCATCCAGAATATGATGTTCCTGGTGTTGGAAAAATGATTATGGAAGCAGGAATAGCTCGTCAAAATGCGGCTAAAGCAAAAGCTGAAGGAAATGAAGAAGAAGCTGTAAAACAAACTGAATTAGCACAAAAGCTTACGAAAGATGCTTATGCTAAATTACATCATGATATGCAACATTTTGTAAATGAAGCAACAGTTGAACAATTAAATCAAATTAAAGAAAGTATTGCGAGTTGTGCGCATAAAGCAATGCTTGCAGGAATTGATGCGATTGAAGTTCATGGCGATCGTTTGTTAGGTTCTTTATGTTCTGAAGTATTAAATCATCGAAGTGATGCATATGGTGGTTCTTTTGAAAATAGAATTCGTTATGCTTTAGAAGTTGTTAAAGCAATTAAAGAAGCTGCACCTGATTTAACAATTGAATATAAACTTCCAATTATTACTTTAAATAAAGATGGAAGTTTGAGAGGTAAAGGTGGTTTAAAAGAAGCTGAAGGAATTGCTTTTGCGAAAAAACTAGAAGAAGCAGGCGTTGACATGATTCAAGTAGCTCAAGCCAACCATACAGGAAATATGGGTGATACGATTCCGCCAATGGGAGATGTTCCTTATAATTGGACATTACCAGTTGCTAGAAAAGTTAAAGAAGTTGTTTCTATTCCAGTAGCAACAGTAGGTAGAGTGGTAAGTGTAGAAGCTGGTGAAAAGATCTTAAATGATGGTGATGCTGATATGATTGGTTATGGACGTTCTTTATTAACTGATCCTGATATTGCTTTAAAAGTGAAAAAAGGTGAATGCATTCGAGAATGTTTAAACTGTAATAAAGGATGCGTTGATGCAATTCAAAATAGACAATATATTTCATGTGTTTTAAATGCTGAAAATGGAAATGAAGCTACTGTTTCAATTAAACCAACAAATAATCCTCAAAAAGTAGTTGTTATTGGTGGAGGAATTGCTGGTTTAGAAGCAGCAAGAGTTGCTGCTGTTAAAGGACATACAGTGACTTTATTTGAAAAAGCAGATCATTTAGGAGGACAAATCAATATTGCCTCTGTTCCACCAAGAAAAAATGAAATCTTAAGAAGTGTTGAATATTATCAAAAAGTCTTACCTACATTAAATGTAGATATTCATTTAAATGAAGAAGCAAAAGATATCAATAGTTATGATTATGCTATTATTGCTGTAGGAGCACATAATATGGAAATGCCAATTCCTCATGATAACAGCAATATTGTTTCTAGCTGGGATGTTTTAAACGGACAAGAAGTTACTGGTGATTGTGTGGTTATTGGTGGAGGTTTAGTAGGTGCTGAAACTGCTGAATATCTAGCAAATAAAGGTCATCAAGTGACAATTGTTGAAATGATGGATAAAATTGCTGCTGGTGAATCTACAACTGTTTTACCATTAATGATGAAAGACTTTGCAGATCATAATGTAAAACAATTAGTGAATACAAAAGTAGATCATATTGAAAATAATATTGTTTATACAGCAAATGAACAAATCAAAGCTGATACAATTATTAATGCTTTAGGATCAAAGAAAAATATCTTTGATGATTCATCTATTACAATTCCTCATGTATGTGTAGGAGATTGTTCTGGTGAAAGAACTGCTGATATTGCAAGTGCTATTAGAACAGCTTATAAAGCTGCTAATGAAATAGATTAATTGTAAAAATGTATATAGATAAAATTTATTGTATTATAGTGCAATAAAGTGGATGAATTTAAAAGTTTTTGTATTACGGTACAAAAACTTTTTATATAGCTAAATATATCGATTATCGATAATAAGGAATAAATTTTATTTTTTAACTCATATTATTACTGAACTGCAGTATTTTTTACTCAACGACATCACTTTATTTTTTTATGTCAAAAAAAGGAGAAAAATGTTTCTTTTGAAAAATGATTATGCTATAGTAGTGTCGTGGATTAGTATAATCTATGGTTATAAAGAAGCTTAGCTTTTTGCTTTTTTATATATGTAGGATAAAAAGGAAAATTTATGGAAGTAGAAGAGGATTTAGATATTCATTATTATGTTTTATATTGTCAGAGTTTGAAAATAGAAAAGCTTTATTATGTATTTAACAATCAAAAAGATGTAGAGGCTTTTATCCCAAGATATGAAAAATATATTAGATCAAAAGATAAAGTCATCATTAACCCTATGTTTCCTGGATATCTCTTTATTAAAACAAGTAAAGATCAAATAGAATTTGATACAATGCTTACTTTAATGTATGAACAAAAAGATGGTGTCATTAAAGAATTAAAAAAAGATGAGGTATCTGCACTTACAAAAGATGAAATACATCTCCTACATTTATTACTTAATAAACACTATATATTAAAGATTTCTAAAGGATATAAAGAAGATGGAAGATTAATACTTACTGAAGGTCCATTGATGAAACTTCAAGAACATATTACTGCTATCATTCCTAAAGATCATTTAGCAATCTTAAATATTAAGTTTTTAAATAGGAAAATAAAAGCAGGTTTAGAAATGCAAAATAGGAATCTATAGAGTAGGGGTAGCCGCCTATATTGATTATTTGAATATAGTTTATTTAGTCTAATATAAATACTTATTAGATAGGTAAACTATATTCTTTTTTTACAAAAATAGAGGGGAGAGGATATAGATGAAAAAAATAGAATATGAAAAATGTGTTGTATGTCATCAAGAAACAGAAGTTAAAAAAGATGAACCAATACAAAAATAGACAGTTTTGTGTAGTTGGTGCAGGTCAATTATGTCAAAAGTGTTTTAAAGAAATATATAAAGATCAATAAGGAAGTTGGGGAATATGGAAATAGTACAAGAAGAGTATCAGGATGAATGGATTAATCTTGAAAAAGAGAAACCAGTCTATTTTTTTGTTAAAAGAGTTATTGATATTGTTTTATCATTATGCGGGTTGATTGTTTTATCACCTGTTTTTTATTAATTGCAATTTTAATAAAAAAGGATGATGGTGGAGATGTTTTTTATAAACATAAAAGAATAGGTCATATGAATCAAGATATTTATTTATATAAGTTTAGAAGTATGACAAGTAAATATAAAACTTTTGATGAATTTTATCAAACATTATCGATTGAACAAAAAGAAGAATGGGATGAAAACTTTAAGTTAGAAAATGATCCTAGAATTACTAAAATTGGTAATTTTTTAAGAAAGACTTCTTTAGATGAATTACCACAAATAATTAATATTTTAAAAGGTGATATGTCTATTATTGGTCCAAGACCTGTTGTTGATGATGAAATAGAAAAGTATGGAAAAGATAAAGCTAAGTTTTTATCTGTCAAACCAGGACTTACAGGATATTGGGCTGCTAATGGAAGAAGTGCTACTACATATGAAGATAGAATTAATATGGAGCTTTATTATGTTGATCATTGTTCTTTATTATTAGATATTCAAATCTTCTTTAAAACAATTTTATCTGTTTTAAAAAAGGAAGGTGCGAAATAGTGGAGAAAGGACACACACAGATAAGAATACTTCAAATATTATCTAAATTTGATAATGGTGGAATTGAATCGTTTATAATGAATTATTATAGGTCATTAGATAAAAATAAATTTCAGTTTGATTTTGTATGTGATGAAAATTCAACTATACCATATGAAAATGAAATAAAAAAATTGGGTGGTAAAATATACAGACTGCCATCATGTATGCATTTATTTAGATATACAAAAGAAATGATGTATTTAATAAAAAAAAATAAATATCAAATTGTTCATGCAAATATGAATACGTTAAATGTAATTCCATTATTTTCATCTTGGCTAGCTAAAGCTCCTATTAGAATTTGTCATAATCATTCAACGATAGGTAAAGGTGAGTATAAAAAGAATATTTTTAAATATATTTTAAAGCCCTTTTCAAAAGTATTTCCCACTCATTTATTTGCGTGCAGTTTACATGCGGCAAAATGGATGTATGGTGAAAGAACTGTAGATAGGGGAGAAGTATATATTATAAAAAATGCAATAGATATTAAAAAATTTTTATTTAATGAAAGCCATAGAAATAAGATAAGAGACCAATTGAAAATTGGTAATGATACGATTGTTATAGGTCATGTAGGTAGATTTTGTTATCAAAAAAATCAAGAATATCTCTTAGAAATATTTAAAAATTATAAAATTAAAAACAATAATTCAAAATTAATGTTAATAGGTGATGGAGATAAGACAAACTTTAAAAGTTTAATAAGTAATTATGATTTAAAAAGTGATGTGATTTTATTGGAATCTAAAAATAATATACAAGATTATTATAGTGCAATGGATGTATTTATACTTCCTAGTAGATATGAAGGATTAGGAATGGTTGCGATTGAAGCACAAATAAATGGTTTGTATTGTTATTTATCAAATATGGTTCCTAAAGAAGCTATAATTTCTAAAAATTATAGTTTTTTTGATTTAAAAAATAAAGATATTGACATAAGAGTATACAATCGAAATACAATTAAAAATAATATTAATTTTGAAAGTTATGATATCGATAAAGCTTGTAGATATTTAGAAAATATCTATACTTCTTTGCTAGATGAAATGGAGGAATAAAATGATAAAGGTGTGTCACGTTGTTAGTGGATTAAGATCAGGTGGAGTGGAATCGATGATATATAACTATACTAGTCATATGAGAAAAAATTTTGAATGGCATGTTTTGTATCAGCATCAACCTTCTAAAAAAAATGTAGATGAGTTTACAAAGTTGGGATTCAAATTAAAAAGAATTCCTTCTAAAATTAAGCATCCTATAAAAAATTATAAAGCTACATATAAATATTTAAAAGAAAATAATATTGAAGTTGTTCATTGTCATATGACATTAATGAATATTTTTCCATTAATAGCAGCTAAAAAATGCAATATCAAGATAAGGATTAGTCACTCTCACAATTCAGATGTTCAAGATAAAAATATTTTAATAAAAATATTTGAACATATATTAAAAGTGGTATGTAATAGATATTCTACAATTAATATAGCTTGTGGAAAAGATGCAGGTGAATATATGTTTCTAGATAATAAATATTGTATTTTAAATAATGCATTAGATTTAGAAAAATATAAGTACAATATAAATTTTAGAAATGAAATAAGAACTAAATATATGATTAAAGACAATGAGATATTATTAGGCCATATAGGTAGATTTACATATCAAAAGAATCAAGAATTTTTATTAGATCTTATTAATAAACTACCATCAAAATATAAATTAATGATGGTTGGAGATGGAGAAAATTTTGAAAATATTAATAAAATGATAATAGATAGAAATTTAAAGGATCGAGTGGTGCTTACAGGAATTGTAAATAATACAAATGAATTTTATAGTTCTTTTGATTTGTTTGTATTACCAAGTAGATGGGAAGGACTTCCTGTTGTTGGATTAGAAGCACAGGCTAATGGACTTTATTCTGTTATGTCAAATAATATTGATAAAAATGTAAATATTATAAACAAAGTTGATTTTTTAAATATTGATAATATAGATAAATGGGTTGAAGTTATAAACTTTATAATAAATTCAAAAAAGAATATTAACAGAGAACAAGATACAGCTCTATTTGATATTAATGGAATTAATATAGAAATAGAGGCGGATAAATTAGAAAAAATATATTTAGGAAAGGAATAAAATATATGAAAGAAAAAGTAGCTATATGTACTTTGTATGATTCAATTAATTGTGGAACATTTTTACAGGCATGGTCATTAAAAAAAAATTTAGAGAGAATGGATTGTGATGTTTTTTTTGTTGAATTGAAGAATAATAATTCGTCAATATCAAAAAAAAATAAAGTATCAAAAGTGACTATTAAGGAAATTATTATAAAATTAATAAGGAAAATAAAATTACAAATTAAATTTAAAAAGTTAAAAAGTGAATTTAAACTAATAAGTTTGGATGATTTAAATAATGACAATGCAATGAAATATGTATTTGTAGGTAGTGATGAATTATGGAATATAAAAAATGATTCATTTCATCATTATAAAGAGTTTTTTGGATATAATTTTAAAAATAAAAAGATAATAGCATATGCACCTAGTGCAAATGATGTTACTGCGAATGATTTAAAAAAATATGATAGTTCAATTAATTTTGATAATTTTTATAAGCTTTCATGTAGAGACAAAAAGACTATGCACTTATTACAAGCATATAAAAAAGAGCAAATAACTAAAGTAGTTGATCCAACTATGTTGGTTTGTGATTTTTCTGAAATAATTGTAAATAATAATCTTAATAATTATATCCTTGTGTATGGACATGAATTTACTGATGAGCAAATTAGAAATATAGTCAATTTTTCAAAAGTAAATCGTTTAAAAACTGTATCAGTAACAAAATATTTTTCTTGGTGTGATAAAAATATAGTAGCATCCCCGGGAGAATTTTTAGGATATGTAAAAAATGCAAAATATGTAATAACTGGAACTTTCCATGGATCAGTATTTTCAATATTGATGAAAAAAAACTTTGTTGTGTATTTGAATAATGGTAATAAAATTTTAGATTTGCTTTCTGACTATCATTTAGAAAATAGAATTGTTCAAAGTAACAATAGTATAGAAGAAATACTACAGACTACCATTGATTACGAGGAAGTATATAAACTATTAGAAGATAATAAGATGCAATCTGTAACTTATATAAAAAATGCGATGAATAAGGAGTAAATATGAAAATTGTATATATTGTTAAAACAAAATTACATTATTATCCACCATGTATATCTCAAATTAGGATGATTAAGAAATTAGGTGGAGATATTGAAGTTATTTATGGAACATGTGATGAAAAAACACGACAACTTTTAGAAAAAGAAAATATTAACTGTATCAAAGTTGGAAATTTAAAAGACGAGAATCCAAAAATTATTGAAAAAGGATTAAGTTGGTTAAATTATAGAAATTCATTATTAAAAAAAATGAAGCAATATGAGAAAGAGAATACTGTTTTTTGGTTTGGAACAGCTGAATCGCTTATGCCTATGAAAGGATTGCTTCATAAATATAATTATAATGCAACAATTTTAGAGTTGTTAGATGATGATGATTTAAAAAGAAAACTATTAAAAAAAATGCTTAAAAATGCAAAAGTTGTATGTTGTTGCGAAGAAACAAGAGCATGGTTGATGAAGTATTGGTATGAGTTAAAAGAATTACCTTTTGTTTTTCCTAATAAACCATTTGATCAATTAACAAAAAAAAGATGCAATCCAACAATAGATGAAACGAAAAAAATTATTAATGATATAAAAAACAGTAACATCTTATTATCACAAGGCGTGTTACAAACTCCAGAAGAATTAATAGAATTTGCAAAAGCGCTTAATAAAACAAAGAATAAGTACAAATTTGTATTAATGGGAATTGATAAATATAATTGTGTAGAAAAATTAAAAGAATACTATAATGATATATATTATATTCCTTATATTCCATCACCTTTTCATTTGGAAATAACAAGTTATGCAAGAATTGGAATTAATTTTTATAGACCAAATTGTTTAAACAAAGCATTTTGTGCACCAAATAAAATTTATGAATTTTCCGGATTTGGTATACCAATAATTGGAAATGATATACCAGGTTTAAAAAATACAATAGGTTTAAATAATGCAGGAAAATGTATAGATTTAACAGAAGAAAATATAATAAAAGCAATAAATGAAATTGATGAAAAGTACGAATATTATTCAAAAAATGCATATAATTTTTTTTCAAAAACAAATAACCTAAATACAATGAAAAAATTATTGAAAAGGAATGAATATATTGACTAGCATAAATGATAGAGAATCAAATACTATAATAACAATTTTAAATATTATTTTTTGTTTTTCATGCTTTGAAATAGAATATTTATATCATTTTAGTAAAATATTCAAATTTATGTACATTTTTTTACAAGTTTGTATAGTATTTTCAATTATGTGTTTTTTTTATTTTAAATTTATTTGCAACTCTTTCCCATTGAATGTACCAGGTTGCCCAGCAGGCCAGAGCAAACCCGCTCACCAGAAATTCTCGCCAGGTGAAAAGTGGGCTATGGACATAGGAATGGTTCCTTAGCCCCATGTACCAGACCAGTGGCAAAAGAGCCGTAAGCAGGAAGATTCCGCTCTTGCCTGTGAATACACTGCTCGCATTGCCTGTCATGCAAGCTCCAAAAATTCCAATAACTGTAACCAAGGCAATTATGATGGCAGCCGGGTTCTTCATTATTTCCACAAAGTTATTACGCCAAATCAGGCTCAGACTTATATGCACGTCCCGAAAGCTGCCGGAT
>ERZ825896.4359-NODE-4359-length-10905-cov-3.330968_pt1 | contig 10905 bp, 7 predicted proteins | sample MGYA00519858_ERZ825896 | MGnify/ENA primary metagenome ERZ825896 (study PRJEB31778, sample SAMEA3449214) | human gut metagenome | biome: human gut; feature: human-associated habitat; material: faeces | place: United Kingdom | collected 2010/2012 ... | reverse complement strand
CACTCTACCAAAGACAGCGGGCCCCGGGTCTCCAGAGTCCGGTACAGGGTCACGGCAGTCTTTCCGCCGGGAATGGGACGGCGGTAGAAAGCCACCTGCTTTTTCGCCTCATCTTTTAAAAGAAAGCCCGCAATCTTCCCCTCCACTGGCTTGGGGCGGCCTACGGTGATGCAGAGATAAGACTTCTCCACCTCATGGTTTTTGATCTTCTCATTTATGATCCGCAGGGTCTCCGCGTTCTTGGCGGCAATGACAATGCCGCCGGTGTTCCGGTCGATCCGGTTGCACAGGGCGGGCGCAAAGGCGTTCTCCCATTTGGGATTCCACTCTTTTTTCTGGTACAGGTAGGCCTGAATGTGGTTGATGAGGGTGTTGACCTTCTCCGTCTCGTCGGCATGGACCACTATGCCGGGCCGCTTATCCACCAGAAGAAGATTTTCATCCTCATACACAATGGTCAGCTTTGGCTGAAAGAGTGTCAGAAATATGTTTTCCTCAGAGGGCTTGTCAAAAAACTCATCATTGATATATAATTGAAGGACATCGCCGGCTGTGAGCCGCGTGTCCCGCTTGGAGCCCTTGCCGTTGACCTTCACCCGCTTGAGGCGGATGTACTTCTGGGCCAGGGGGGCGGGGAGGAGGGGGAGGGTCTTGCCCAGCCAGCGGTCCAGCCGCTGTCCGGCGTCGTTTCGTCCGATGGTAAATTCTTTCATAGCAGCCCTGCTTTCCGGAGCTTTTTTACCATCATACCACAAAAAGAAAAAAATAAAAGAAAAGCATTTGACATTGACGAATATTTTCGGTATAATGTCCGCTGTACCGTTATGAGGAGAGTGCCATGCGTCTGAATTTGCAAGCAGTGATCCACACCCCCGGAGCCAGCCTGCCCTTTGACTTCCAGATGGATCTGTCCGGGCTGGACTTCTACGGCGAGCACCCCATCCGCGAGATGGTCCGGGTCTCCGGCGTTGTGCGCAATATGGCGGACGCCCTGGTGCTGGAGGGCGAGGCGGCCGTCACGCTGGATCTGGTGTGCGACCGGTGCCTCAAGCCGTTTCGCCGGGAGATGCGCGCCGCTGTGAACACGCTGCTGGCCGAGACGCTGGAGGACGAGGAGAACGACGACATCATCCTCCTGGAGCACGGCGAGGTGGATCTGGACGAGGTCTTCACCACCGCCCTCATCCTGGATATGGACTCCAAGCACCTGTGCGCCGAGGACTGCAAGGGCCTGTGCGGGAAGTGCGGGGCCAACCTCAACGACGGGCCGTGCGGCTGTAAGCCTGACGTGGATCCAAGATTGGCTGCCCTCGCGCAGCTTTTGGATAGAGAAGACTGATCATTCTTGCCCGGCCAGGGCATTGACCTAAGGAGGTGTCATACATGGCAGTCCCTAAGAGTAAAGTGTCCAAGCAGCGCCGGAACAAGCGCCGCAGCTCCGTGTGGAAGCTGGAGACTCCGGGCGTGACCACTTGTCCCAAGTGCGGCGCGTTCCGTCTTCCCCACCGGATGTGCAGCTCCTGCATGAGCTACAACGGCCGTGAGTTCGGTAAAGCCGAGGCCGAGGCGAAGTAAATAGCCTGAAAAAGAAGAGGGGATCCAACCCCTCTTTCTTTTTGCGCGAAAATGGGTTAGACTATCTGTAGCCGTATCTGTCATCTGTGAAGGGGGGATGGGCGTGAGCCTGACGGTGATCCGGTCGGTGGACCGGGGGAGCCCCGCCCAGCGGGCCGGCGTGCGCCCCGGGGAGACCCTGACCCATGTGGACGGCCGCCCCATCGTGGACGTGCTGGACTACAAATTCTATACCTACGACCCCCGGCTGGTGCTGACGCTGGCCGGGCCGGACGGCAAAAGCCGCACGGTGAAGGTGCGCAAGGGGGAGGGAGAGGACCTGGGCCTCAACTTCGAGACCTACCTGATGGACAGGGCCCGCTCCTGCGCCAACCGCTGCATCTTCTGCTTTGTGGACCAGATGCCCCCCGGCATGCGGGAGACCCTCTATTTCAAGGACGACGACGCCCGGCTCTCCTTCCTGATGGGAAACTATATCACGCTGACCAACCTCTCCCGGCGGGAGATCCAGCGGATTGCCGGCCTGCACATCAGCCCCATCAACATCTCGGTCCACGCCACCGACCCGGCCGTCCGCGCCCGGCTGCTGAATCACCCCAGGGCGGGGGAGTGCCTGTCTATTATGGAGCGCTTCGCCGGGGCGGGCATCACCATGAACTGCCAGGTGGTGGCCTGTCCCGGTATCAACGACGGAGCGGTGCTGGCGCGGACCATGGAGGATCTGGCCGCCCTGTGGCCTGCGGTGTCCAGCGTGGCGGTGGTGCCGGTGGGGGTCACAAAGTTCCGGGCGGGCCTCACCCCCATCGCGCCCTATACCTCGGAGGGGGCCGCCGCCGTGCTGGACCAGGTGGAGGCCTTCGGGCAGGCCTCCTTGGCGGAGCGGGGAACCCGGCTGGTGTGGTGCTCCGACGAGTTCTATCTGCTGGCCGGGCGGCCCCTGCCGGACAAGCCCTACTATGAGGAGATGGCCCAGCTGGAAAACGGCGTGGGGATGCTCCGCCTCCTCACCAGCCAGGCCGCCATGTCCCTGGAGGATGCGGAGGGCACGGAGACGCCCACCCCCTTCTCCATCGCCACCGGCGTGTCCGCCGCCCCCTTTTTGGAGGAAATTGTTGACATGGCCCGGAAAAAGTGCGGTAATATAAGGGGGACGGTCTACCCTGTGGTCAACCGCTTTTTCGGGGAGACCATCACTGTCTCCGGCCTGGTGACCGGCCGGGATCTCATAGAGCAGCTCCGGGGCAGGGACCTGGGAGAGCGCCTGCTCATCCCCGCCAACATGCTGCGGGCGGGGGAGCGGGTGTTCCTGGACGACGTGACGGTGGAGCAGGTGGAGGAGGCCCTGGGGGTACCGGTGACGGCGGTGGACGCCGAGAGCGGCTTCGACCTGGCGGACGCCATCCTGGGCCTGCCCGTGGAGGCTCCGGCTTTCTCCCTGCCGCCGGAGGACGAGTACTACCGCTATAACCCATGACGCGCTCCGGCCGGAGCGCGTGGATTGAAATCCTTACGGCCCGCGCCGCCGGTCTCCCCGCCGCCCCCCGGATTCGGGGGCGGCCGTGGAGGCGGGCGCGGCGCTCCCCCGCGGGGGGGCCGGCCGTGAAGAAAAGAATGCGAGTGATTGAATGAAGCCCTTAGTCGCCATCGTGGGCCGCCCCAACGTGGGCAAGTCCATGCTCTTCAACAAGCTGGTGGGCCAGCGCCTGTCCATTGTGGAGGACACCCCCGGCGTCACCCGGGACCGGCTGTACGCCGAGGCCGAGTGGCGGGGGAGGACCTTCGACCTGGTGGACACCGGCGGCATCGAGCCCTCCGCCGACAGCCAGATCCTGGCCTTCATGCGCCAGCAGGCCGAGATTGCCATCCAGAACGCCACGGTGATCCTCTTTCTGTGCGACATCAAGACCGGTCTCACCGCCTCCGACCAGGAGGTGGCCAACATGCTCCTGCGCGCCCGCAAGCCGGTGGTGCTGGCGGTGAACAAGATGGACCAGGTGGGCCACACCAATCCCGACATCTATGAGTTCTACAACCTGGGCCTGGGGGACCCCATCCCGGTCTCCGCCGTCCACGGCCACGGCACCGGCGACCTGCTGGACGCGTGCTTCGCCCACTTCCCCCCCGAGGAGGAGGAGGAAGCGGAGGACGGCGTGGTCAGGGTGGCCGTCATCGGCAAGCCCAACGTGGGCAAGTCCTCCCTGGTCAACCGCATCCTGGGGGAGGAGCGGGTGATTGTCTCCGACATGGCGGGCACCACCCGGGACGCGGTGGACAGCTACTTTGAAAACCAGAAGGGCAAATACTGCTTCATCGACACCGCCGGGATGCGCAAGAAATCCAAGGTGGACGACCGGATTGAAAAATTCTCCGTCCTGCGCTCCACCATGGCCATCGAGCGCTGCGACGTGTGCCTCATCCTGATTGACGCGAACGAGGGGGTCACCGAGCAGGACACCAAGGTGGCGGGGCTGGCCCATGAGGCGGGCAAGGCCTGTATCATCGTGGTCAACAAGTGGGACGCGGTTGAGAAGGACGACAAGACCATGGACCGGATGCGCCAGGACGTGCGCCGGGACCTGAGCTATATGGCCTACGCCCCCATTGTCTTCATCTCCGCCCTCACCGGGCAGCGTGTGGATCGCCTGTTCGACCTCATCAACTATGTCAACGACCAGGCCGCCCTGCGCATCACCACCGGGATGCTCAACACCGTCCTGGCCGACGCCACCGCCCGGGTCCAGCCCCCCACCGACAAGGGCAGGCGGCTGAAGATCTACTATATGACCCAGGTGGGCGTCAAGCCCCCCCACTTCGTCGTGTTCTGCAACGACGCCCAGCTCTTCCACTTCTCCTATCAGCGCTATCTGGAAAACCAGATCCGCAGCACCTTCGGCCTGGAGGGGACGCCGATCCGCCTCACCATCCGGCAGAAGGGCGACAAGGAGGGTTAGGCCGTGGCAGTTTTACTCATTGGCATCGCGGTGGTGGCCTATCTCTGCGGCTGCTTCAACGGCGCAGTGATTGTATCCAAGTATATCCTCCGCAACGATGTGCGCAGGCACGGCAGCGGGAATGCGGGCCTGACCAACTTCTACCGGACCTTCGGCGGTCCGCTGACCCTGGTGGTCATCCTGACCGACGTGATTAAGGCGGTGGTGGCTATCCTGGTGAGCGTGTTCCTCATGGGACGGTTTGCGGGGCCGGAGTGGGTGGTGCTGGGCAAGTACTGGGCCGGCGTGTTCTGCCTGCTGGGCCACATGTTCCCCTGTATGTTCAAATTCAAGGGGGGCAAGGGCATCCTCTCCGGGGGCACCATCGCCCTGATGATGGACTGGCGCATCGCCCTGGTGGTCTGGGGCGGCTTCCTGGTGCTGGCCATCCTGACGCGGTGGGTCTCCCTGGGCTCCATCTGGGCCGGGGCCTCCTTCCCCTTTGCCACCTGGTTCGTCTACCACGACGCGGCCGTCACCCTGCTGGCCATTTTCATCGGCGCGCTGGTGGTGTGGAAGCACCGGGGCAATCTCAAGCGCATCCTCAGGGGCGAGGAGTCCAAGTTCAGCCTGCACCGAAAAAAGACTTGACCAAAGGAGGTCTCTATCCATGAAAATCGCGGTCATGGGCAGCGGCGGCTGGGGCACAGCCCTGGCGCTGGTGCTGCTGGAGAACGGCCACGACGTGACGCTGTGGTCCTATTCCGAGGAGGAGTCCCGCACCCTGAGGGAGAAGCGGGAAAACCCCATGCTCAAGGGCGTGCCCCTGCCTGAGACGCTGGCGCTGACCTCCGACTCCGCCTGCGTGAAGGGCTGTAAGGTTGTAGTGCTTGCCACTCCGTCCTTCGCCGTGCGCGCCACAACCCGCGCGCTGGTCCCCATGCTGGAGGAGGGGGCGGTCCTGGTCTGCGTATCCAAGGGCATTGAAAAGGATACCTCCTTGACACTGGCTGGGGCCATGGAGGAGGAGGCGGGTCGGGGACACCCCATCGTGGCCCTGTGCGGCCCCTCCCACGCCGAGGAGGTGGGCCGGGGCGTGCCCACCACCGTGGTCTCCGCCTCCCGGAGCAGGGAGGCCGCCGAGCTGGTCCAGGACCTCTTCATGAACCAGCGCTTCCGCGTCTATGCCTCCGACGACGTGGTGGGGGTGGAGCTGGGCGCCGCCCTCAAGAATATCATCGCCCTGTGCGCCGGTATCTGCGACGGCCTGGGCTTCGGCGACAACACCAAGGCCGCCCTCATGACCCGGGGGCTCACCGAGATCGCCCGGCTGGGCGTGGCCCTGGGCGGCCGGCGGGAGACCTTCGCCGGGCTGGCGGGCGTGGGGGACCTCATTGTCACCTGCACCTCCATGCACTCCCGCAACCGGCGGGCGGGCATCCTCATCGGGCAGGGGATGGCCCCCGAACAGGCCGTCAGGGAGATTGGCGCCGTGGTGGAGGGCTACTACGCCGCCGCCACCGCCCGCGCCCTGGCCCAGAAGACCGGCGTGGAGATGCCCATCTCCGAGGCCGCCTATCAGGTGCTCTACAACGGAAAGGACCCAAAAGTGGCCATCATCGAGCTCATGACCCGGGCCAAAAAGCACGAGCTGGAGGACAGCTGGGTGTGAGCCGGCCGCCGGGGGATTGCGATGGGAATATCGGGTAAAATGGCGCCGCATATGCGGCGCCATTTTACTCAGCGTGTCAAAAAACCTTCCCCGGAGGAAAGACTCGCAGAGTTCCTGCGGCTGCGGCCGCAGGAATAGAATGAAAATCCGTCATTTCCGGGGACATGCGCCTCGGAAATGACACTTCTCGCGCAGGATGGGCCGACTTTTCCGTCAGGAATCGAGGCCCATCCTGCGCGCATCCCGCTCAAAAAAGTGGCCTCGGCCACTTTTTTGACGCGCTGCGGCGGGCAGGCCATGGCTTCATGGCCTGCCCGCCGTTTTGCCGCCCCCGCGCCTGTGTCCGGCCGGCCGCGCGCCCTATGCGGGCAGCATATTGTTTTCCCACATAAAACGGCATATCATTTACATATCTGTCAATCGCCGCGGAGACGGGATGGATCGGTTCCCCCACGCGCGGCTCCGCGCCCAGGAAAGTGAGGTTCAAGTATGAAGAAAGCGCTCTCCCTGATGCTCTGCCTGGCCATGGCCCTGCTCCCGCCCGGCGGCGCCTCCGCCGCGGGGGACGCCCCCTTCGCCGCGGGCGACGGGACTGTCACCGCCCCCTATCTGGTCTCCACGCCGGAACAGCTGATGGCGGTGGACGACTACCCCGGCAGCTGCTTCCTGCAGACCAACGACATTGATTTATCCGGCCTGACCTCCTGGTCGCCCGTCGAAAACAGCGGAGATTACGACGGGGGCGGAAACCGCGTCTACGGCTTAGACGGCTCTCCCCTGTTCTCCGCCAATACGGGCTCCATCCGGCGGCTGGGGCTGGCGGACAGCACCGTCAGCGGGTCCCGCTCCGGCTACTCCTCCCAGCAGGCCGTGTCCATGACAATCGGCGGCCTGGTGTCCGTCAACGAGGGCGAGATAGAGCAGTGCTATCTGGACAATGTGACGGTATCCGGCTCCGCGTCCCTCTCCTCCGATTATTGGCAGGCGACTGCCAGCGCCACTGTGGGCGGAATCGCGGGGCAGAACAGCGGTACGATTACCGACTGCTACATCCGCGGCGGCTCGGTATCTGCCGGCGCCTCCAGCTCGGCCCAGGCCAATATCGACGCCTCGGCCAGCGCGACCGCGGTCGCCGGCGGCCTGGTCGGAGAGAATACCGCCGAAGGCGTCATCGATACCGGCTACAGCACCGCAGAGGTCACCGCTTCGGCAGACGCGTACTCCAATACCGGCTATATCGAGACGGAGCGGCCCTACTCCGGGACCGTCTGCGGCGAGAACCTGGGGACCATCTCCAACTGCTACTACAGCAGCGGCCGGCCTGTGGCCACCGGCGGCAGCAACGCCGGTGTGACGCAGGCAAGCGGCCGGGAGCTCTCAAACTACACCTACATCATTGAGAACCTCAACAGGGGGGACCCCTACGGCCATCCCTGGGAGCAGGATTTTTCCTCGCACGGCACGGCGGTTCTGGACATGCAGAACATTTCCCTCTCCCCCAGCCACCCCTCCGGTACCTATGATATGCCCATCTCTCTCTCGCTGGAGGGCTATCATGCCGCCAGTACCGACGTCTGGGTGAGCTACTCCATCGACGGCGCTGCCGGCGGCCCCCGGCTGTACGACGGTCCCATCCAGCTGGACGGGGCCGCCACCGTCCGGGTGTGGGTGGAATCCAAATACAGCAATAGCGCCGCCCGCGTCTTTACCCTGACCTATCGCGCCGCCGAACATCCTGTGGCGGCCTCCCCCGCTCCGGGCGTCTATTCCGAGCCGCAGGCGGTGTTCCTCTCCTCGGAGACCCCCGGCGCCCAGATCTATTACACCACCGACGGCTCCGACCCCACCGGCAGCGATACCGCGTACCGGTATACCGGCGCCCCCATTTTTATCGACTATGACACGACCATCACTGCCGCGGCCCAGGTGGACGGCGTATTCGGCGATCCGCTCTCTTTTGATTACCGGATCTCTCCCGCCGTCACCGCCGCCCCGGCGGCGGGCAGCTATGACGCGCCCATCTCCGTCTCCCTGGAGACCCAGGACGGGTACCAGATCTATTACACCACCAACGGCTATCAGGATCCCCGTGAGGACGGCACGCTCTACAGCGGGCCCATTGAGATTTTCAAAACAACCACGCTGAAGGTCTCCTCCACCGCCAACGGCGGGGAGAGCTGGAGCGACGTCGTGGAATTCCAATACGGCCTTCCCGAGATTACCATCACGCCCTCCCGCCCCAGCGGGGCGTGTACAGAGCCCTTCCAGCTCTCCCTCGCGTACAGCCCGGACGTGGATTACCTGGATCTGAGCTACCAGATCTCCGGCAGCTACCAGTCACAGCCCTACACCGGCCCGATTGAGATCTATAAAACCACAGGAATCACCGTCTACGCCAGGTACAACGGCAATACTGTCGCCGATACCAAACTGGAGTATACCTTCCCGGAGCCGGTCATCACCGCCCAGCCGGAGGCGGGCAGCTACGGAAGCATCCAGAACGTCTCCCTCTCCTGCGAGCCGTCCTTCTATGAGCTCTACTACACTCTGGACGGGTCGGACCCCGCCGAAAACGGGATCCCCTATACGGCCCCCTTTGAGCTGGACCGCACGACGGATGTAACCGTCTGCGCCAAATACGGGCAGGACGTCGTGGCCCGGGAGAGCTTTTCCTACAGCATGAATCTGGTAACGGTGAGCGCAAATCACCCCTCCGGAGACTATGAAGCGCCCCTGACCATCGAGCTGACCCCATCCCAGAGCGGGTACGGCATCTACTATACCACCGACGGCAGCGACCCCAAGGTCAATGGGATCCTGTACGAGGGCCCCTTCCAGATCACCGAGCCTGTCCCCACGACCGTCCGCGCCGTGGCGGTGCGCACGGCCGGGAGCTACGTCTATTACGGCACCGCCGCCCGGTTCTCCTACACCTTCAGCGCCCAGTCCCTCAAATTCGAAGACGTCCAGGTGGAAAAGCGGGAGGGCTACGACGTCTCCCTGTCGGTGACCAACACCCTGCCGGAGGAGAAGCCGCTCTCCTTCTATCTGGCGGCCTACAGCGGCGGCGGACGGCTGCTGGGGGTGTGCGTCCACAGTGAGACCTTCCCGGTCTCCTCCGCCGCGCCGGAGGTGTCCTTCTCCCTCCTCCCCGCCTCTCCTCTGCCCGAGGGGTCCGTCCTGAAGCTCTTCTGCTTCGACAGCGATACGCAGTCGCCCTGCTGCGAGCCCACCGAGTGGCCTCTGGAGGATATCCCGGTGATCCATGAACTCGCCTCCATCTCTTCCAGCGTGGACTCCATTGTGGCCTATGAGGGGGAAAAGGTTCCCCTGCCTAAGATTACAGCCCACTACACCAATGGGAAACCGGATGCAGCCGGCGTCCCCGCGGTCATTCAGCTGGGCGACACGTCTGTTGTGGACTATATCGACAGTCTGTGGTGCAAGAACGCGGGCCAGACAACCCTGAACCGCAGCTATACGGAGGGGGATATCACCAGGTCCCTGACGATCCCCATAACGGTAAAGCCCACCTCCACCAACCTGGGCTTCCTGGCCAATCCCACGGCGGAGGCCCTGCCGGAAGACGCCATCCCCATCTCCACCGCGGAGGAGCTGGCCGCCATCGGCGGAGCCCAGAGCGCCGGGAAAACCTACTATCTGACCCAGGATATCCATCTGGCGTCGGAGTGGATCCCCGTCAATGGGTTCCAGGGCGTCTTTGACGGCCGGGGACACAAAATCAGCGGGCTGTACATCCTCGCCGGCAGCGAATGCCCCCAGGCCGGCCTGTTCGGCTACACCTCCAACGCCGTTATCCGCAACGTGGCGGTGGAAATCGACCCCAGGGGGGTCAACGCCGCGTACTATGACGAGTACAGCCCCACCTACGGCGGCGGCCTGGCCGCCTCCGCCGCCTACACCCACATTGAAAACTGCTATACCGCCGGCGGGCCGGTGACGGTCAGCGGCAACGGCTCCATCGCCGGCGGGCTGGTGGGCTATATCCCCTATCAGTCTACGTCGCAGCGCACCGTCAACTGCTTTTCCGTCTGCGATGTGACCGCCAACACCCACAAGGCCGTCAGCTCCAACACCACCATGGCGGGCGGCCTCGTCGGCCACTTCAACAGCGCCTCCTCCATCTCCCGCTGCTATGCGGCCGGCCGGGTGTCCTCGGTCTGTCACGTGCAGAGCCAATCCACGCAGATAGGCATCTGTGCAGGCGGCCTGGTCGGGAGAGCCTCCGGCGGAAGCATCTCCGACTGCTTCGCCTACTGCTCCGTCTCCGCCCGGCATCTTCAAGACTCCAGGGCGCCCCTTACAGCGGGCGGCCTTGTGGGCTACTGCTCCGGCGTCCTGTCCTCCTGCTATGCCGCCAGCACCCCTGTATCCGCCCACGCCACCGCCAACTCCGTCCTCAACAAGTGCAGCGCCTATCTGGGCGCGCTGTCGGGATACGGCGGCAGGGTGGACCAGCAGTGCTATCGGGCGACCCGAATGGGCGGGGAGCCGGCGGGCGAAACCGGCAACATCAACGTGACCAGAAACGAGGCCGGCTACTACCTGAGTCAGCATTTTGCCGACAAGCAGGAGTACTATACATCCTTTGACTTCGACTCCACCTGGCAGTTTACCCACGGGGCCTTCCAGGAGCTCCCCCACCTGCAATACGACCCCAATTAAGTCCGGCGGAACGGCGGGCAGGCCATGGCTTCATGGCCTGCC
>ERZ825896.4356-NODE-4356-length-10909-cov-3.658098_pt1 | contig 10909 bp, 10 predicted proteins | sample MGYA00519858_ERZ825896 | MGnify/ENA primary metagenome ERZ825896 (study PRJEB31778, sample SAMEA3449214) | human gut metagenome | biome: human gut; feature: human-associated habitat; material: faeces | place: United Kingdom | collected 2010/2012 ... | reverse complement strand
ATCGGCACTTAGAATTATGCGGTATTGCCTTTATTTACTCCGCGCTTTCCGGGGTGGCGATTTCGGTGGTCTGGCTGCCGTAGAGGGCGTTGAACTGGCGTTCCGTTTCCTCATTCAGGTAATCATCGCGGGGGTAAACGTCGTCGTGTTCATCGGCATAGCGATTGCTGATCTGTTCCCGCAGGTCAGCCTTGATGGCGTTGTCGCGGGCTTCTTTGCTGTCGTAGCAATCGTAGTTATAGTAGTAGTCCTTCTGCACCCGCCTGGCCAGCTGCTCGGTGGTCAAGCCGTCGGCAAAGGATTGGGAGAACTCGGCACGGTAAGTATCATACACGCCGCCGACATTTTCCTCGGTGCCAAAATTCATGGTGGTAAAGTTCCAGCCTGCGGCTTTGGCGGCCTGCACAATGGCGGCACAGTTGGCGGCAAACTCCGGCTCATTGCCGGCGGCGTCCTGGCGGAAGTTCAGGTACAGGATCAGGGTGTCGCCCGGCTCCAGCGTGTTGTCCACGTTTTCCATATCGGTGCGGTTAAAATCAACGCTGGCGTGCATCGAGGTCACGCTGGCTTTCAGCTCCGGGTCGGCGGAAAGCTGCTCGTACATGCTGTCCACGACCTGCTGCTCGATGCGTTTTTCGGCGTTGCGGTCCGCGCCGCCCAGCCAGCGCCAGGCCAGCGGTATCAGGGACGCCGTGCCCACCACGACCAGGACGAACGCGCAGCCCAAAATGCCCAGCCAATCAAACTTGAGCTTTACGTTTGGCTTGGTGCTGTAGACCAGCACCTCGATGCCCAGCACGATGAGGATGACCGGCGCGAATTTTAACACAGCCAGCAGGTTTGCCTTGGGCATGAACTGCTGGGCCAGCAGCAGTACACCACCCGCGATGAGCAGCACCGCAAAGGCCATCGTGCCCACGCGGCGGACTTTTTTAGGCGGTTCCGCCGGGGAATTTTGCACCGGCGGGTTGGTTTTCATTTCATCCATTTTGTTATACCTCGCTTTGCATTATACAGATTGTACTAGCATTAAGACGCAACAGAGCAGCACATCCCTCTGCGAGGGAGGTGGCTGCGCGAAGCGCAGACGGAGGGAGAGACCGCCCCATTAGCTGCCGCTGAATCGTAGGCTCTCTCCCCCATCCGCTTCGCGGGAGTCCCCTCCCAGAGGGGGCCTTTTTATGGTCTGCTTCCTTACTGCTTCTCATTCGGATACGGCGGAAGGGTGTCGGCCTCGTTGGGGTCAGCCTTCTTGGCCGGGTGCAGGCCCAGCAGCTTGATGCCGGCCACCACCAGCAGGATGCCCACCAGGATATTGGGGATGCCGTGGATGATATCATACGCATAACCGTAGCCGAAGAAATGCTCCAGCACGGTGGTCATCCAGTCCGCGATGAGGATATCATACAGCGCCCAGACGCCAAAGGCGATCAGGCCCCAGCCCAGCAGCTTGTTATGCTGGGGCAGTATGGCCCTAATATTGTCCCAGTTGGCGGGCAGAAGCAGGTCGTCGTCCTTGGGTTCCCCTGCCGCCAGATGACGGATGAGGTCATAGGTGTCAAAAAAGCTGTACATCCACACGATGACTGAGCCAACGACCAGAACATCCACCAGCGTGCCTGCCATGATAAACAGGCAGAAGAACGTGATCATCGACAGGCCGCGCTTCATATAACCGTAGTACATCTGGCCCGCGCCGGGGATGCAGGCAAAAATAAATGTCAGAAATGCGTTCTTTTTCATAGTTTATTCCCCCTTGGCGGTACCGCCGCCGATTGGTTCTGTTTTCAGCTGTTCCAGGCCGCTTTCGGCGGTCAGGGTAAAGTTTTTAAAGGTATTGTTCAGGCTTTCGTAAAAGCCGCCCACTACGCTGTTCACGCGCTGGCGGAAACTGGGCTGCGGCTCTGTGGGTGTGGGTCTGGCCACGGGCACGCCTGTGCTGCCAGTTATGCCGAAAGTGGTCACGTTCCACAGCAGGAAAGCCAGCGCCACCGCGGCCGCCGTGGAAACGTAGCGGTTGGTCATAATGCGGAAGCTGCGCAGCCGCATGAGGTTCTGCACCTGCGGGATCAGGTCGCGCATCGGCTGCTGCAGGCATTCCGGCGCGTTGTCTATCATTTTGGTGTACCGCAGCAGGCAGTAATCGCAAAATGTCAGGTGCTCGGCCGCTTCCAGCGCCCCCAGATCGTCGAGGGTGCCGTCCTTCAGGGCATACAGGCCCTCGTCGGTCAGGTGGCCTTCGGCGTCAAACAATTTTTCGTTATCAAAGTAAAGGCTCATTCCTTCTGCCTCCTCTCGATGATCTGCTGGCGCAGGATGTTCTTGGCGCGCCAGAGCTGGTTATTGACCGTGGCAGGCGGGCGGCCTACGGTCTCCGCAATCTCTGCGGTGGTCTTATGTTCCAGAAAGTACAACACGGCAATTCTGCCGTAGGGTTCGCGCAGGCTGCGCACCATAGTTTCCACTTCGGCGACACCGGCCCGCTCGGTCAGCTGCTCGATGGGGTCCTGCGCGTCCCCGACGGGTGCTCCCCGTGGTTCGGGCAGGGCATCGTCCCCCGGGGCTTCCACCCGGCGCACCCAGCTGCTTTTTAAGTGATCCTTGCATTTGTTGGCAGCCACACGCACCAGCCAGGCCTTGTAATACTGTGGCTCGCACCGGTCAATGGCCGAAAAGGCGGAGAGGAAGGTATCCTGGGTCAGGTCCTCGGCGGTGTGGGGGTCGTGAACAAACTGCAGGCAGACCGTGTAGATCAGCCGCTGATATTGCTGCATCAGTTCGGTAAATTCTCCGTTTGTCAGTTCCCACACCTCCTTTGTTTTGTCTTTCTGTTTACTAAAACGAATCCCCCGCGCCGGATTTTGCAACGCGGGGGATATTTTTTAAATTTCTTTTAAGATTTCTCTCAAATTTCGATGTCCAGACTTACGGGGCAATGGTCGCTGCCCATGATGTCCATTAAGATACCGGCCTCTTTGATGTTGGGGGCCACGCGGTCGCTGACGAGGAAATAGTCGATACGCCATCCTGCGTTCCGCTCACGGGCGCGGAAGCGCATGCTCCACCAGCTGTACATGCCGGTGTCGGCGGGGTGCAGGCAGCGGAAGCTGTCGGTGAAACCGGCGGCCAGCAGTTCGTCCAGCTTGCCGCGTTCCTGGTCGCTGAAGCCCGCCGCGCCGCGGTTGGGGCCGGGGTTCTTCAGGTCGATGTCCTCGTGTGCGACGTTGAGATCGCCGCAGAGGATGACAGGTTTAACGGCGTCCAGCTTCTTTAAATAAGTACGCAGGTCATCCTCCCACTGCATGCGATAATCGATGCGGGCCAGCTCGTTTTGGGAGTTGGGCACATAGAGGTTGACCAGGTAAAAGTTCGGGTATTCCAGCGTGATGGCGCGGCCCTCATGGCTGTGGGCTTCGCAGTCGATGCCATAGTTGACCGACAATGCCGGAGTCTTGGCCCAGATGGCCGTGCCGGAGTAGCCTTTTTTCTCGGCGCTGTAAATATACTCTGTATAGCCTGCCGGGGCGAAGTCCGCCTGGCCGGGTTGCATTTTGGTCTCCTGCACGCAGAAAAAGTCGGCATCCAGGGCGTTGAAGGTATCCTCAAAACCCTTTTTCAGGCAAGCCCGCAGGCCGTTGACGTTCCAACTGATGAATTTCATGAGGTAAGCCTTTCTTTTGTTTTACGTGGGTGTATGGGCGGTTTTCGGTGTTCCGCCTTCTTGCGGGCGGGGCCGGCGCGGCATCCGCCAAAGCCAAAAATCAATTCGGCATCTTAACCGCTTTTTTCTTCCAGACGCCGCTGACGAAGCGGCCGACAAAGCAAATGCTGCGGCAGACCCAGTCAATGACCATGGCCCACCAGACGCCGACGGCGCCCCAGCCCATGTTGACGCACAAGATCCAGCTGAACGCCAAACGCCAGACGAGCATCGAGACCACCGATGCGACCATCGTAAACTTTACGTCGTTGGCGGCGCGCAGAGCGTTGGGCAGCACAAAGGCCGCCGGCCAGATCAGGATACCCATGGCGCAGTGGATGATGACCAGTTCCGCCGCCAGGCTGCGGGTCTCCGGCGATAGGGTGTACATATTCAGCACCACCCCCAGCGACAGGATGACCGCCGCATTGGCAATGCCCTGGGCAATGTAGTCCCACAGCATCAGCTTTTTGGTGTAGTACACCACCTGCTGCATGTCCTGTGCGCCCACGCAGCGGCCCACTACGGTAATGATCGCCAGACCCATGGCCTGGCCGATGATAGCGCCCACGGCGTCCAGGTTATTGGCCACCGCGTTGGCCGAGATGTGCACCGTGCCGAACAGCGAGATCATCGACACCACCAGCACGCGGCCCAGCTGGAACAGGCTGTTCTCACAGGCCGAGGGGATGCCGATGCGCAAAATGCTTTGCACGGTCCCCCTCTCCAGGTGGGTGACCGACCGCGGCGTAATGTGCAGCACATACTCATGCTGAGCGGCCAGCGTCAGGATGATAAACGCGCCCACCGCACGGGAGATCAGCGTGGGGATGGCCACGCCCTCGACGCCCATGCCCAGCAGGTAGATGCAGATGGCATTGCCGCCAAAGTTGATGGCGTTAACGATGACTGACACCTTCATGGACACAGCGCTGTTGCTGGTGGAGCGGAAAATGGCCGCACCTGCGTTATACAGCGCCAAAAACGGGAAAGACAGCGCCGTGATGGTAAAGTAGATCACCGCCGCGTCCATAACGTCATCGGTGATGGCGCCAAACAGCAGGCGCAGCATCGGGCGGCGGGTCAGCAGGCAGAACGCCGCCACCGCCAGACCCAGCAGGGCACTTAACCCCACCAGCTGTCCGGCACTGCGGGCGGCCTGCTCGGGCTTTTTGGCACCCAGATACTGGCTGGTGACCACAGCGCCGCCGGTGGCCAGCGCCGCAAACACCGTAATGATGAGCTGGTTGATCATATCCACCAGCGAAACGCCGGAGATGGCGGCCTCACCTACCGACGAGACCATGACCGTATCCGCCATGCCCACCAGCACGCTGAGCGTCTGTTCAATAATCAGCGGCCAAAGCAGCGTGAGCAATTCGTGATTGGCAAAAAGTTTTTCCCTTTGTAAAGGCTGCATAGCAGCGCGTCCCCTCTTTATGTGAACATATAGTAAAGTATAGCACAAAGCCGGGGTGCGTGCAATGCGCAAACGAAGTTCCATCTTGCACAGCGGAAAGCTTTGTGCTATACTGGCGGCAGATAAAAGTTAGAATAATCAAACTTTTTTATAAAAGGACTGAAAAAAATGACACTGGCAGAAATCAAAGTTGGGCAGGATGCGGTACTGCGCACCATCGGCGGCCAGGGCGAGCTGCGCCACCACCTGCTGGATATGGGCCTGACCCCGGGCACCGAGGTGACCCTGCGCAAGGTTGCCCCCATGGGCGACCCCATCGAAGTAGAGCTGCGCGGCTACGAGCTGACCCTGCGGCTGGCTGATGCCGCCAAAATCGAAGTGGACAATGTCCACGAAACGGACCGCGCTGCCCGCAGCGAGACACGGCACGCGCCTGTGCCCCACCCCGGCGTGGGCGAACTGCGCAAGGCCGCCAGCTACCACGACCGCAAGGCGGGCAGTGAGATCGCCAAAGGACAGCCGCTGCGTTTTGCCCTGGCCGGCAACCAGAACTGCGGCAAAACGACGCTGTTCAATCAGCTGACCGGCTCCAACCAGCATGTGGGCAACTTTCCCGGTGTCACGGTAGACCGCAAGGACGGCACGATCCGCGGCCATGCCGAGGCCACCGTCACCGACCTGCCGGGCATCTATTCCCTGTCGCCCTATTCCAGCGAGGAGATCGTCACCCGGGACTTCCTGCTGAACACCCACCCAGACGGCATCATCAATATTGTTGATGCCACGAATATTGAGCGCAACCTTTACTTAACCATGCAGCTGATGGAACTGGGGATTCCGATGGTGTTGGCGCTGAATATGATGGACGAAGTGCGCGCCAATGGCGGCACCATCATGGTCAACGAACTGGAGGAACTGCTGGGTGTGCCGGTGGTGCCCATCTCGGCCGCCAAGAACGAGGGCATCGACGAGCTGGTGGAGCATGCCCTGCATGTGGCCCGCCACCGCGAGGTCCCCGGCCGCATCGATTTCTGCGATGCCACCGATGGCAAGGACGGCGCAGTACACCGCTGCATCCACGCCGTGGCCCACCTGATCGAGGACCACGCCCAGCACGCTGGTCTGCCGCTGCGGTTTTCCGCCACCAAGCTGGTGGAGGGTGATCAGCTGATCGAAGCTGCTTTGCAGCTGGACGAAAACGAGACCGAACTGTTGGGCCATACCATCGCCGAGCTGGAAAACGAGACCGGCCTGGACCGCGAGGCTGCCCTGGCTGACATGCGCTTTACTTTTATCGAGCGCCTGTGCGACAAGACCGTGGTGCGCCCCGGTGAAAGCCGCGAGCACAAGCGCAGCGTGGCTATGGATAAGGTCCTGACCGGCAAGTACACCGCCCTGCCCTGCTTTATCGGCATTATGGCGCTGGTGTTCTGGCTGACCTTCGGGGTCATCGGCGCGGCGCTGTCTGACCTGCTGACTTTGGGCATCGACGCCGTGACCAACGCCGCTGACCATGCGCTGACCGCCTACGGCATCAACCCGGTGGTGCACAGCCTTGTCATCGACGGCATTTTTGCCGGCGTGGGCAGCGTGCTGAGCTTTTTGCCCGTTATCGTCACTTTGTTCTTCTTCCTTTCCATCCTGGAGGATACCGGCTATATGGCCCGCGTGGCGTTTGTGATGGACCAGCTGCTGCGCCGGGTGGGGCTTTCGGGCCGCAGTTTTGTGCCGATGCTGATCGGCTTTGGCTGCTCGGTGCCTGCTATCATGGCCACTCGTACTTTGTCCAGTGACCGTGACCGCAAGATGACCATTCTGCTGACACCGTTCATGAGCTGCTCGGCTAAGCTGCCGATCTACGCACTGTTTACCACCGCATTTTTCCCGCGGCAGTGGCGGGCCGTTGTAATGGTGGGGCTGTACCTGACCGGCATCGTATGCGGTATTTTGTACGCGCTGGTGCTGAAACTGACCCGCTATAAGGGCGAGCCTGTTCCCTTCGTCATGGAGCTGCCCAACTACCGCTTTCCCTCGGCCCGCAGCGTGGGCCAGCTGATTTGGGAGAAGGCCAAGGACTTTTTGCAGAAAGCCTTTACCATTATTTTTGTAGCCACCGTGTTGATCTGGTTCCTGCAGACTTTTGATACACGGCTGAATGTTGCAGCGCCGGATACCAGCCTGCTGGCATTGATCGGCAGTTGGGTAGCGCCGATCTTTAAGCCGCTTGGCTTTGGCGACTGGCGTGTTTCTACCGCGCTGATCACCGGCTTTACCGCCAAGGAGAGCGTTGTTTCCACCTTGACGGTGCTGCTGGGCGGCGATACGGCAGCACTTTCCACGATGTTTACCCCGTTTACCGCCGTGGTATTTTTGGTGTTTACCCTGCTGTATACCCCCTGCGTGGCCGCTGTGGCCGCCGCCAAGCGCGAACTTGGCAGTGCAAAAGCCGCCGCCGGGGTGGTTGTGATGCAGTGCGGTATTGCGTGGGTGGTTGCCTTTGTGGTACACTGTATAGGTACACTGCTGGGGTTTGTGTGAACCCTTGTCCCGGAGGTAATTGACTATGGCAAGTGCGATCATTGTAGTGGTAATTTTTGTGCTGCTGGCGCTGGCGATCCTGTTTATCTGCCAGAACGGCGGCTGGCAAGGCGGCTGCGGCGGCAACTGCGCGGGCTGCAGCGGCTGCCACTGATCAGTAAAAACCGCTGGGCGCGGGTCGAACATCCAATCGGCCCGCGCCCTTTTTTAGAATGAAAAAAGTTAGCTTTGGATAACACTGGAAGCGGCTTACATTATTATAGAAGAGAGTGATACTATGGAACTGACAGCAGCCCATCTGCGGTATCTCCTGGCCATCTATGAGGTCTCCCAGACGCATCTGGATATCTGCTCCCGCAGCATTGCCGAAAAGCTGAACGTGACTAAGCCCAGCGTGGTGCGTATTATGAACCTGCTGATGGATCGGGGAATGATCGTGAAGGAACACTACGGCAAGATCTATCTGACCGATCGGGGCATCTTTGTGGCAAAGGCGGTCAGGGCTCAACTGGAAACGGTGCTGACGCATTTTCCGCCTGTGCGCATCGACATGACCGAGGAGGAACGCTACAATGCCGCTTTGGCTCTGACTTCGGCCCTGCCCGAACGGGCTTTTACCGGCGAATATGACCGCCTGTTCGGCCCGGATGAATCTGAAAAGGAGAACGCTTCGTGATCAACAAGAAACTGCTTTCCTTCGATCGGAAGGCCCTGCGCTATGTGGGGCTGAACGTGCTGTTCCAGTGGCTGGGGATGCTGTGCAATGTGGTGCTGGTGATGACGGTATCCCGCCTCATCGGCGGCGTGTTTGCTGGCAGCCTGACCGGCAATGCCCTCTGGCAGGGGATGCTGCTCTGCCTGCTGACTGTGCCGGTGCGCTATGGCCTTACCCTCTGCGCCTCCGATATGAGCAACCGGGCTTCCAAGGATGTCAAGCGCACCCTGCGCAGCAGCATCTATGCAAAGCTCACCCGGCTGGGGGCCGGTTACAGCGAGACGGTGGCCACCAGTGAAGCCGTGATGCTGGCCAGCGAGGGGGTGGAGCAGATCGACACCTACTTTGCAAAGTATCTGCCCCAGCTGTTTTACAGCCTGCTGGCCCCGGTGACCCTGTTTGTGCTGCTGGTGGGCGTGCACGCGCGCTCGGCCATCCTCCTGCTGTGCTGTGTGCCGCTCATCCCCCTGTCCATTGTGGCGGTGCAGAAGTTCGCCAAGAAGCTGCTGGCGAACTACTGGGGCGAGTACACCACCCTGGGCGACAGCTTTCTGGAAAACATCCAGGGCCTGACCACCCTGAAGATCTATCAGGCAGACGGCTGGAAGCACGAGGAGATGAATGCCCAGGCCGAGCGGTTCCGCAAGATCACGATGAAGGTGCTGACCATGCAGCTGAACAGCGTGACCCTGATGGACCTGATGGCCTATGGCGGTGCGGGTCTTGGCATCATCAGCGCGGCATCGGCCTTTGCCAAGGGCCAGCTCAGCCTGACCAGCGCCCTGACCATCCTCCTGCTGGCGGCGGATTTCTTCCTGCCCCTGCGCCTGCTGGGCAGCTACTTCCACATTGCCATGAATGGTGCGGCTTCGGCTGAGAAGATCTTCAGGCTGCTCTCTGCCCAGGAGCCTGAAGATGGCGAAAAGACCGCCGACCCGGCCGACAGCACCCTTGCGCTGGAGCATGTCACTTTTGGTTACGAGAAGGAGCGCACCATCCTGCACAATGTGTCCCTGACCATCCCGCAGGGCAGCTTTGTCTCGCTGGTGGGAGAATCCGGCTGCGGCAAGAGCACCATTGCGGCCATCCTGTCCGGTGCCCGCACCGCGACGGAGGGAGAGGTTACGCTGGGCGGCATCCCGGTCAGCGAATGGAAGCAGGCCGACCGTCTGCGCCTGCTGACGCTGGTGCCCCACAATGCGGCCATCTTCAAGGGCACGGTGGAGGCCAACCTCCGGATGGCCCGGCCCGATGCAGCCGAAGCCGAGCTCTGGGCGGCGCTGGAGCAGGTGAACCTTGCAGACTTCTGCCGCAGCCAGAGCGGCCTTGCAACAGCGCTCCACGAGGGCGGCTCCAACCTGTCCGGCGGGCAGCGCCAGCGCCTTGCCATGGCCCGTTCCCTGCTGCATGATTCCCCCATCTATGTGTTCGACGAGGCGACCTCCAATGTGGATGCCGAGAGCGAGAACGATATCATGAAAGCCATCCACAGCCTGGCGGGAAAGAAAACAGTGATCCTGATCTCCCACCGTCTGGCCAATGTGGTGAACAGCGACTGCATCTATGTGCTGGAGGCAGGCCGCATCGCCGAGCAGGGAACGCACAACGATCTGCTGGCGGCACAGGGGGTGTACAGCCGCCTGTACAATGCCCAGAAACAGCTGGAAGACCTTGGGGAGGTGAGCGCATGAACAGCACAAAACACCGCAGTCCGTTTGCCATTGCCGCACGGCTGATCGTGCTGGTCCGGCCCATGCTGCCCATCATGCTGGCAGCCATTGTCATGGGTGTCATCGGCCATTTCTGCGCCACCTTTATCACGATCTTCGGTGGCTTTGCACTGCTCACGGCGGCAGGCCTGCCCAGCCCGCTGGCAGGCGTGGGCACGGCCTTTGTCTGCATCCTTGTCTTTGCCTTGCTGCGCGGCGTGCTGCGCTACGCAGAGCAGGCCTCCAACCACTATATCGCCTTCAAGCTGCTGGCCCTCATCCGGGATAAGGTGTTCGGCGCGCTCCGCCGCCTGACCCCCGCCAAACTGGAGGGCCGTGACCGGGGCGACCTGATCTCCCTGATCACCGCCGACATCGAGCAGCTGGAGGTGTTCTATGCCCACACCATTTCGCCGGTCTGCATCGCGATCCTCTGTGTGACCGGCATGACCTGCTTTACGGCCAGCTATCATATTCTGCCCGCACTGGTGCTGCTGGCAGGCTATCTGCTGGTGGGCATTGCTCTGCCGGTGTGGTCTGCCAGACGGGGCGACAAAGCCGCCCGCGAGTACCGGCAGGCTCTGGCCGACACCAACAGCTATCTGCTGGAAAGCCTGCGCGGCCTGCGGGATATCCTGCAGTACCAGAACACCGCCGCGCGTGCCGAGGGCATCACGGCCCACAGCGAGACGCTGGGGGAGAAGCAGAAGGCCATGAAGTACCGCGAGGGCGTGACTGTGGGTGCCGCCAACACCCTCATCGTGCTGACGGCGCTGGCTGTGCTGGGGGTAAGCATCCGGCTGTATCAGAACAACCAGCTGGGTGCG